>Ga0209460_1001089_pt1 | contig 17963 bp, 17 predicted proteins | sample EBPBio132013_DNA_FD_185868 | JGI IMG/M metagenome (GOLD analysis project Ga0209460, IMG submission 185868) | Wastewater treatment Type I Accumulibacter community from EBPR Bioreactor in Madison, WI, USA - Reactor 2_5/13/2013_ DNA (SPAdes)... | ecosystem: Engineered > Bioreactor > EBPR >... | reverse complement strand
AGCTTGATAATCATGTTCCGACGGCGATTGGCGACGACCATCCCCTGCCGCTCGTTACGAGAGGAGCGCATTGTATTCGTGGCTGCGGACATTATGACACCTCCTCTAGGCGGCGGGTAAGACGGAAGTTAAAGTAGGTAATGGGGCCGACGATCATAAAGATGAAAATACCAATCGCTGCGGCAAACCCGTAGTTCGTGCCTGTACCACCCGCGAAGGCCAAGCGATAGGTATACGAGAGCAGAATATCGGTGTGACCGGCGACGGTTGCCGCACCGATGGGTGGACCGCCTTTGTTCATCAACTCGATTATGGTGAAGTTGTTGAAGTTGAAGGAGAAACTCGCCACCAGCAGGGGGGCTAAGGCAATCAGCAGCAGCGGGAAAGTAATCGACCGGAATTGTTCCCAAATGGTCGCGCCGTCGATGGTCGCGGCCTCGTACATATCGCTGGGGATACTTTGCAGCGCACCGAGCGAGATGAGCATCATATAGGGGAAGCCCAAGTAGAGGTTGACGAACAGGATAGCGACTTTTGCTAATCCGGGGTCAGAGAACCACTGCGGCGAGATACCAAATATACTTTTCAGCAGAATATTGAACGGGCCGTAGACCGGATTCATTAACCCCGCCCATGTGGTGACGACAAGCCAACCGGGAACCGCATAAGGAATGATGAGGATGGAACGGAACAAGATACGGAACGGCAAATCCGGCGAGTTGAGCAGCAGCGCGAAAAGCAGCCCCAAACCTAAGGTCGTGGCGACGCTGCCAGCGGCAAAAGCCAACGTCCACAAGAACACGCGCCAGAAGGGATCGCGGATGGTGGGATCAGTGACCACACGGATGACATTATCTAAACCGATAAAGTCAGGGAAACCGGGCTGCATCACCTCGCGGGTTTCACCCTCTCCGGTAATAAAGTTGCCGCGTTCAGCGCGATACACTTTACCGGATTGTAGATCGGTCAAGGTGTCAGTCGCTGGATCGTAGCGCCATGCCGATTGCAGTTCTTTGGCTTCTTGAGCTTCGGCAATACCGAGGCGGGTAATTTTGATGGTATTGTCGCCCGCATCAATCGCGATATTTTGAAGTGTTTCGGAGAAGCGGAGCGCACCACCGGGGGGAAGGCGGTTAAACCCATCAAGTGTCGTTGGGATGCCGTTGTCATCCCGCGCACCGAGCGAAACATCATCCGGTGCAACTTCGGTTAGAGCCTCTTGACCGGGGGCGTAAAAAAACGTTTTACCGTTCGAATCGACCAGCCAAAAACGAAAGTCTTCGGTTGCATCCGACCGATAAACATAGACTTTATAGGTTGGTGCGCCTTCAGGGGCATAGGTTTCGGCCAAACGCAGATCAATAACCTGCTGCTTTTGGAGAAGGTGACCATCGCCGTAGTTCGTGAAGGCGACGACCACCGAGTAACCAATCGGGTAAACGACCAGTAGGAACATCCCCGCCAGCGCCGGAATGACCCAGCGCCACGGATAAAGGCGCTCACTCAGGAAAGCAACATTGGCGATTATGGTGAAAACAATAATCGCAATACCAAGCACAGGTGTGATGTTACTGCCTAGTGCCAACGCGAGTTGAATAACAATAACATCAACTAAACCCAAAAGAACAATTCGCGCGACGAGGCTTTTCATAGACATAAATAACCCCCTCTCAAAAGATTAGAGTAAACCTGTTTCCATCTCTCTTTGAGCATTTTTGTGATCTAAACAATTTAATTCTCAATCACGGTCAAAAAGAAAATCAGCATTTATAAAATGAGGCCGAGTGGCACAGCCTACCCGACCTCAATTTTTTACCAAAAAATCAGCGAGCTACGTTAGCTGGCCGACTTCGCAATTTCGGCACGGATGGCTTCAGCAGCATCTTGCAGCGCCTTATCGGGATCTTCCTTCTGTTGGTAGATCAGGGTGATGGCGTTACCCCAAGCCGTCCAGACCGAGGCCATTTGCGGAATGGCAGGCATCGGGTCGCCGTTGGCAACCGAGAGGCTGAAATCCTTCAGATCTTGATCGTCGATGGTGGCAGCAAGCGGGGCCCAAGCGGGTACGAACGGAACCGCATCATACAGTTCTTGCATACCGGCATCGGTCGCCACAAAGTCGGTCAAGAAGGATTGAGCCAAGAGCAGATTCTTGCTGAAAGCGTTCACCATGAAGCCCTGAGCGCCAACGAACGGACGCGGGGTTTCATCCATCGTGGGGATGGGAGCAACCGCATACGGTACGCCAGCGGTACGAATGTCACCCAATGCCCACGGACCGGTGATCCACATACCGAGCTTGCCGGTGGTGAACAGCGCCTGAGCCGCACCGTAGTCAACCGCGTCGCTGAACACGCCAGCCTTCACCAAACGGTCGAGTTCCTGACCAGCCTTGAGCGCACCGGGACTGTCGATACCGACATCATCGGGGTTGTAGTTACCTTCGGCATCGCGACCGAAAATGTAACCACCGAAACCGGTGAGCAGTGCTTCGTGATGGTACGGGTCACCCTTGGGGATAGCGATACCCGCTTCAGCCGTACCGTCAGCAACAATACTTTCGGCCAACGTAATGGTGTCCGCCCATGTTTCCGGCACAGATTCAATCAAGTCGGTGTTGTAGTACAGGGCGACGGCTTCGGTCAGGTACGGGAGACCGACCAGCTTGCCATCGTAGGTGAAGGCATTGAGGGCGACGGGGTCAAAATTAGCAGCGAGTTCTTCCGGCAGTTCGAGCGGGGCAATCAAGCCGTTGCCGTAGAGCTGACCAACCCAGTCATGTGCGCCGACGATCAGATCGGGGCCTTCACCGACCGGGCCACCGAGCTGCAGGTTGTTACGAATGTCACCAAACGCCATGACCTGAACACGTACCGGAATTTGGTACTGTTCGGTGAATGCGGCGGCAATCGCTTCAATCGCGGGCTGACGACCAGCGTCCGACCAAATGGTGAGTGTACCTTCGGTCGAGGGGACAAACGCTTCAGTCGGAACCGCAGTTGGGTCTTGGGCTAAGGCCGAACCCATACCGCTTAAAACTAATACGGCTACGAGAAGTAACCCTAGCAGTTTACGGAACTTCATTTGAATTAATTCCTTTCCTTAACAAATTACATATCACTCGTTCAGGATATTTCACAACACACATTTAACTATAGGTACTATAGCCGCGCCAGTGACTTTCAGCAAGGAAAAGTCACTATTTTAGACACATTCTCATAATGCAATATGCACAAACAGTTACTCATTTTATGAATATATTTTCATCCATTATGTTCTCAAAAACATCAAAAGCCTTCGTAAGCATACGAAAGCCTTTCACAGAGATTAGATTGATCTTCAACAGCATTAATGAATGAGATTATGCGGGGACGGCTTTTGAGCGAGGTGCCAATAGTTTTGAATGGCATTCACGCTCAACGCTTCCGTCCAGTCAAAGACATACTCCAAAATTTGGCGCACCAGACGAATACTCTGCGTAATTTCGCCCGCCCTACGAACGGAATTATGCAGGATATGGCAGATGGATACCATGTCGGTCAGCGCTAAGTCAGGATATTGGGTTGCGACGAAAGCCAATGCTTCGTCCAGTTCTAAGCGGTCATAATCTTCGATCAAATCAGCCGGGGCAAGCGACACCAAGTCAACCTGATGCCTGTCACTCAGGGATTGAAGTGTGGCTGCACGCAGTTCAAAAAGCGATTCCTGAAGGGCAACCATGTGCTGATGAACACTTTCGGCTAAGTCTTGCAGGAAGTCAACGGGGGCATCATGCTGCATCACTTTCGCCTGAATATAAGTTTCAAAGCGCGAGGCAGACTGCTGTACGATACAAGTTTCCAACAGTTCGCCCACTTCGGACTGCATGACATTTTTTTCAGCAAGCGCCAGTAATTCGTAAACTGCGGCTTTATCCAACATTGGTTTGACCTTCCGGGGGGCATAACCGACGTAAATATTCCCATGTGTAGATGCCAGTATGATGACCGTCATCCCATGAGGGTTGAAGTGCATAATTGCCAACAAGATCGAGCGACTCAACCGCGTACGAGCGTTTGGGTTTCAAGACGAGGATATTTTCCGGGTCGTACTGCTGGCTCATGAACTGGTGTCCGCCGCGACATTCGACGCAGGGGCAAGCCTCGCGCAGTTGAGACAGGGGATATTGGCAGGTACGATCATCACCCCATTGAATTTCGAGGTAGCCAGCATTCTTATTCAAGGTCACGGACTTAGGACGATTTACCGTCATTTGCACTCCAACGAGATGAAACAGCAGTTTGTGTGGCGCGTTCAGCGGCTTGTTCGATCCAGCGATCTTTCTTGATGCGGGCGGCGGTGATGCGAACGCCAGTTAGCTTATCCGCCAATTCGTCCGGGTCTTGCCCGGCAAGGTCTTTAAAGGTCTTGATTCCAATCGCGTTTAAGGCACGCTCAAAGGCAGGGCCAATGCCATCAATATCAGTTAATGGGTCGGGCGGCGTGCGCGGGGTTGATGGCGGTGTGCGTTTGACAGGCTGCGGCGACGGTTTTGACGAAGCCGACTCCGGCTGCTGCTGTTGTTGGTTGAGCCACCATGCTGTTATGTAGTAACCGATCATCAGTACAAGAATGATCCTGAAAATGCGACGCATCTTCACCTCCACACACGTGATGCCGTTCGTTGGAAGATACCACGTTCCAACTACTCCTTCCAGTGTAACATGGTAGACCAAGAATTACCGTTGATATATCGCCTGACCTTGCAGCGCGTGTTCCGTCTGCTACAATCTCGGTTATACTGCTATCTGTTTTGGCAGTTAAGCCAGTAGATTTACGGAGAATGCCAATGCGTTTACGCCTATTCCCCTTTGTACTGCTCGTGGTTTTGTTGGCAGCCTGCCAAGGACAAACGGAAAAGGTTGTGCTGGTCGTCACGGCCACGCCAGAAGCCGCTTCTACCAATGCCGCGACGGACACCAGCGCACCGGTTGCCGCAACAGCCACTGCTTCACCAACGACCATCCCCGCAACGCCCACCGAGAGCATTCCGCCGACACTGGATGTTCGTCCGACGGCAACCTTAGGTCAAATCCAAGTCGCAGAAGAAGTATTTGAGCATGGGCGCATGTTTTGGATTCAGCCACGCCAGCAAATTTGGGTGCTGTTTGACGATGGTCAAGGCGGTGGCAAGTGGACGGTTTACGACGACAATTTCACCGATGAAGAACCGGAAAGCGATCCCAGTATCGTCGCACCAGAAGGCAAATTTCAGCCAACACGCGGGTTTGGCAAGCTGTGGCGGACTATTCCCGAAATTAAGGACTCATTAGGGTTCGCGATCACACCTGAATTTGGTTACGTGAGCAACTACGAGTATTACCCCGGCGGGCAGGTTAACGCCGCTGGAACATGGGAAATCGGCCCGGGGTATCATATCCTATTCAGTCTATATAATGAGAAGTTCCAATTCAACGAAGTTGACGGAACGTGGAAAAAACTTTAGTGGCGTAAGCAAACGGTGGGGGTTGGCACATGAAAACACTGCGTCATTGGCAAATCGGACGAGCCAACCCATACTGCTTCCACATCGCAGCAGACGCACGACTTAGCCTAACGGACTATCACGACGACCAGATTTGGGAAGTTGTACCCGGCAGCGGGGAATCCCCGGCGCTCGCCCTGCAAACGCGACTCGGCGGACGAGCAGGTTTGGTAAGCATCGTACCGATGTGGTTTCACGATGGTCGCTCGATTTACCAAGCGCAGGCATTTACACGCCTCCCCCACCTGACACGCTTTGCCCCAAGCTACCTGTGCTTTGAGGCTGCGCTAACACCCCAATTAGGACTGCGAGCTGAATATTGGGTGATGGACAGCCACGCCGTTGGGATTCGGTTCACACTGGCTAATAACCACGCCGAAGCGATCACCATTGACATGCATATCATCGCCTTCATCGGCCTCAACAACAAGGAACAACGACCGCTTCCGGTGGTTGGTGTGCAAAATGCGCTGGCCTTAGGCAAAATCGGCAATTTGCAACCGATTGTCCTGCTCGACAAGGGACTCTGTGAAAATGAACCACCGAGCAGCGTCAAGCTGAAGCAAACCCTGACGATAGAAGCCGGAAAGACGGTTCAAACGCGCGTGGTTCATGCGGGGCTTCAGACGACGAAAGAGTCGGCAGCACTCGCGCAAAAATGGCTTGATGCCGATTGGAAAGCAGCGTTTTCAAAGATTGAAGCGACTGCCCAAGCGATTCCAAACATTGAAACGGGCGATGCCGATACGGATGCGACAATCGCCTTTGCCTATCGCGATTTGGTGCAGGGCTTTCTAAAAGCGACTGCGAGTTTGCCGCACGGGTCATTCGTCGCCACACGCGAACCGGGGCGTGGATACAATACGAACGATAAGGGTTGGAGCGGGCAGACTTCTACCCTCGCGTATTTAAGCACACTTGGGATTGCCAACGTCAGCCCGGCATTGGCGCAGGGGGTTCTTCTCAATTACCTCGCCGTGCAGCAGGATGATGGGTGGATCGACAACAAGCCGGGTTTAGGCGGACAGAAGCAAGGTGTGCTGTGTATGCCGATTCTGGCACGCCTCGCTTGGAGCATCTTCCAATATACGGAGGACAGCCAGTTTTTACGGGATGCCTTCCCGAAGCTGCAAAAGTTCTTCGAACGCTGGTTGCAACCTGACCTCGACCGAGATGGTGATGGCCTCCCTGAATGGCAGCACGAGGCGCAAACCGGTTACGTCTTTACGCCAACTTTCGCAGCGTGGCAAGCATGGGGCGAAGGCGCAAACATTCAAACAGTTGAGTCACCTGATCTAATTGCTTATTTGCTTTCAGAAGCAAAAAGCCTTAGAGAAATTGCCTATTATTTACGGGACGAAGCAACCGAACAGCAGTACGCCAACACGATTGAACGCTTCGAAACCGCCCTCGAACAACTGTGGAATAAGGACGCAAAACGTTTTGCCTACCGTGACCGTGACAGTCACCTGACGCTTAAGCGCGTTGACATCATCAAAGATGCGCGGGCGATGGACGAACTGCTTCCCGCTGAAAAGATTAACCCGCCCAACCGGCTCGTCGTTCACATATCCGGTGGCGTGAATTTGCAGCCTAAAATGACGCTCAAGCTCGATGGTTTTGACAGTGAAGGTAAGCCCATCAGCGAAAGCGCAAGCGGAGACCATTTTATCTGGGCAGGCGGGCGAGGAGTTTATACCAGCCAGCAGGTCTTTTCGCAGATTGATCGCGTTCACTTAGAGGGGTTAAGCCGTGTGTATCGAGTTGATGTACACACGATGGATACGACGCGGCTCGACATCAACGCTGTTTTGCCCCTGTGGTCGGCGGGATTACCGGCGGAGCATATGGCTGAACTGATTACCCTACTTAAGAACCCTGACCTGTTTTGGCGGGCATCGGGCGTGAGCATGAACGCTGCGGACGATGCGAATTATGATCCGCGTAATGCGCTGGGCAGCGGCGGCGTGTGGTTATATTGGCTGACGCTGGTGGGTGAAGCGCTGATTGAAGCGGGTGATATTGAGGCCGCAACCGACCTCATTCAACGCATTTTAGGTGTGCAAACGCAAGTCCTCAAGGCGACGAAACGGTTCAGCGAGTTCTATCACAGCGATGAATCCGAAGGTTTGGGTGAACCTTCTAATATTAGTGGGATTGTCCCCGTACACCTGCTGACACGTGTACTCGGTGTACGCATTATTTCAGCGCGTAAAGTGTGGATTGGTGGGCGCTTCGTTTGGGGCAAACCGGTTACGATCCAACAGCACGGGGTCGTGGTCGAACGCAATGCAGAGGAAACCAAATTGACCTTCCCGAATGGGGTGATTAAAACCGTCAGTGATGACAACTGGCAGGAAGTGACAGACGCGAATGCCTAGCGGCACGAATCAAGATTTTATTTTCCGCACCACATCCGACGGCATCCTAGTGGCGAACAATCAAGGGGTTATCGAACGTATCAATCCAGCAGCGGCGGCCATGTTGGGCATAACCGTTGAAAGTGTCGTCGGGCGGCAAGCGAATACGGTCTTCCAACAAAACCCCGGCTTATTGAACCTGTTTATACGTGACGGGGAACAAACGCTGAACGTCCGGCTGCCGAAGCGGCGCTTGGCTATTGGTGTGGCGAACACCGATGCCAGCGGCAGTCGTATCATCCTGTTGCAAGACATTACCGAGAAGCAAGAATTTGAATCGCGCCGAGAAGTCCTCGTAACCACGATGGCACATGACCTCCGCAACCCGATTTCTGCTATTGGCGGGTTCGCAGAACTGGTGGAGAAATTTGGGACGCTGAATGAACAGCAGCAGAAATTCACTACCCGCATTAAGCAGACCGCATCTAAACTCTACGATGTGGCGGGTTCACTGGTTGATTTGGCGTGGATTGAAGCGGGGATGCCACTGGCACACCAACCGATTGATATGAAATCGCTGGTCGACAGAGTGGTGAGCAAACTTTCCGACATGGCACAGGAGCATCAGGTCACATTCGCCACCTCGCTGCAAAACCCCCTGCCAACGGTGATGGGAGACCAAATGCGCTTAGAAATTGCCGTTCATAACCTGTTACACAATGCTATTTTGTACTCACGACCGGAAACGCCGATTGCCATTCATGCGTGGGGCGATACAAACGAGTTATACTTCAGTATAGCAGATCGCGGCATCGGCATTGATGATGAGGAAATTGAACTCATTTTTGACCGCCTGTACCGTTCAAAAGACGAGCGCATTCGGGAGCTGCCGGGTGGCGGCTTAGGATTGACGATGGCGAAAACGATTGTGAAGCGGCACGGCGGGGATATTTGGGCATCGAGCAATTTGGGTGTCGGCAGTACTTTCACCTTTGTGCTGCCGGTCGTCAAGCAAGAAGCATAGCTACTCTTTCATAATCTGTACGGCGATATGTATAAAGTCAAAATTACCTTGCCCGCGACGGTTACTAACCTCGGCCCCGGCCTGAACAGTCTCGGGTTGGCTGTTGGCTTATATACCATCATCGAAATTAGCCGGCGTTCTGACGAGCAATTGATTGTCGAGACGGAAGGCGAAGGCGCTGGACGCTACGGCATGGGGCTGCGACACCCAACCGCTTTGGCGATCATGCGGCTTTTCCAGAAGCAGGAAAAAGCAGTACTCGGCCTCAATATCAAAATTAGCAATCATATACCACTAAGCAGCGGCTTAGGCGCAGAAGCCGCCTTCTGGGTGGCCGGCCTCATCGGTGCGAATAATTTGATGAACGGTATTTATAACCGGAAGCAGATTTTAGAAATTGCCGCTACTGTGAGTGGTCTGCCGAGCCAAGTAGTTACAAGTATCATGGGCGGCTTAACAGCCAGCTTCACCAGCGGCGAACAAGTCATCTATCGGGCGCTGCCAACATCTTCGCTGAACGTAGTCGTTGCCCTGCCCCAGCTTAAACAATATAGTGCGGAGGGCGCGAAGGTTAAACCTGACCGCGTGCCATTGAATGACGCGCTGTTCAACCTGAGCCGGGTTCCTTTGCTGGTCGAGGCGCTGCGAACCGGCGATCTTAAACTCATCGGACAGCTTATGGATGATCGTTTACACATCCCCTACCTGAAGCCGCAAATTACCGGATTTGACCATGCCAGCGAGATGGCGCGGCGTGCCGGTGCGGTGGCGGTTAGCCTGAGCGGCGAGGGGCCAGCGCTGGTCGCCTTTGCCGAAAACAACCATAAGCTGATTGCGACCACGATGGAACTAGCCTTCGAAAACAGTGGGGTTAAAGCCCGAACGTGGGTCGTGCCAATTGATACTCAAGGGGTGGTCATCAGCGTCTCTGGCTCATGAGATTGCTTCCCTATGGGCTTCTTCACATTTCTAACTCAAATCTAATCCGACAGGCGCATACTATTGTGCGTTTCATCACAAATCATCAAGAAAGAAGCGCTTATGTTTGGTCGACGGAGCCGGCGCGGTGCGCCACAAGACAAGGCGGAAGTCCCTGATATTCCTATGAATTGGCGGCGGTTGTTTCGCTACTTAGGTCCTTACAAACGCCAACTTGTGATCGCGATCATCGCGCTCATTAGCAGCGCCCTACTGAGTCTCGTCTTTCCGGGGGTGATTAGCGGTGTCGTTGATTCGGTGCTGACTACCCGAAATGTGCAACTGCTCGACCAAATAACCGTAGGGCTGCTGTTCGTCTTTTTCTTGCGTTCACTCACTTCGCTGGTGGAAAACTATACGCTCAATTACATTGGGGAGCGGATACTCGTCGATTTGCGGCTGGAAATTTACACCCATTTACAAACCCTTTCGATGGGCTTTTTTGCCTCACGGCGCGTTGGCGAACTGATTTCGCGCCTCTCGAATGACGTGGGTGTCATGCGAACGGTACTCACCAGCAATATCAATATCTTGATCGAGCAAACGGTGATTATGGTCGGCGCGATTATTGTGATGATCGTGCTGAATGCCAGTTTGACCTTGTTTATCCTTATCCTCTTGCCATTCATCATCGGATTTGGAGCTGTGTTTGGCATCTTCCTCCGGCGCATCAGTACGCAAGTGCAGGATGAACTGGCGGGCGCAACAGTCGTGACCGAGGAAGTCTTGCAAAACATCCGCGAGGTGAAAAGTTTTGCACGTGAACCCTACGAAATCGGACGTTATCAAACGGCGATTGGGCGGTCGTTCAGCGCTGCCATACGCCTGCTGCGGATACGGTCGCTGTTTGGGCCGCTGATCGCGTTTCTCGGTTTCGGCGCACTGGCGATGATCTTGTGGTTTGGCGGGCGCGAAGTGATTGACGGACGCTTAACCGGTGGGCAGCTCATCGGGTTCTTGGTGTACGGCATTTCGGTTGCCGGTGCGCTCGGCTCACTTGTCAGCTTGTATACCTCCCTCCAAGAAGCCTTAGGTGCGACGAAACGGGTATTCCAGATATTAGATACTAAACCCGATGTAACCGATACAGCGGATGCGAAAACATTGGCGCAGGTTGAGGGGCGCATCACCTTTGATGATGTGAGCTTCAGTTACGACGAGCGGCAGGAAGTGCTGCACCACATCAACCTCGACATCGCCCCCGGTGAAATCGTGGCGCTGGTTGGCCCCAGTGGCGCAGGCAAAAGCACGATTTTCAACCTTATCCCACGTTTTTACGACCCGACAAGCGGCAGCGTGCGGGTTGACGGAACCGATGCTAAAAGCGTGACGCAGACCAGCCTCCGCCAACAGATCGGCATCGTGCCACAGGAGACGCTGCTCTTCGGCGGTACGATTCGCGAAAACATCCGCTATGGACGGTTGGATGCCAGCGACAGCGAACTTGAGGCCGCCGCAAAAGCCGCGAATGCCCACGATTTCATTATGGAGCTGCCGGATAAGTACGAGACGATTGTGGGCGAACGCGGTATCCGGCTCAGTGGTGGGCAGCGGCAGCGGGTGGCGATTGCGCGCGCCCTCCTTAAAGACCCGCGCATTTTGCTGTTGGACGAGGCAACATCGAGTTTAGACACTGAAAGCGAACATCTGGTGCAAGAGGCGCTCACCCGCCTGATGCAGAACCGAACGACGGTCATTATTGCCCACCGCCTAAGTACCATTAACGTGGCGAACCGGATTGCGGTGTTGGATAAGGGCGCAATTGTCGAACTCGGTACGCACGAGGAATTGATGGCGCTAAACGGTCTGTATGCCAAACTCTATAGTATGCAATTCCGCGAGGATTTATCCCTCACGGGTAACGTTCAAACGGCAACATGAGGGCGCATGTAGTCCAGCATTGCAGGTACGGGCAAATGACATGAGTGATGAGATTCTGATCTACGGCGGAATAGGCATCGCGGTGCTGATTGCCTGTTTCGCCGGATACAGTGTTTGGCGCTTGGGGCGGCGCAGATTAACTGCTATCCCAGCTATAATCATGCTGGTGGCGATCATCGTTGCCAGCTTTTTGTTCTGGTACACGCATCGTCCCCTGCCCGCTAACACTACGGAGACACTTTTCAACGGGGTCACGTACAAGCGCGAGGTGTTGGCAGGGCCAATCATTGCACACATGCTGTTCATTGATTTGAAGGCGAAGGGTATCGAGTTCATGGGAACGCCCGCACAAGCAACAGGCGAATACAAACTCGCGGCGAAAACCACGACGCAGTTCCTGACTGAACAGCATCTACAAATCGCCTTTAACGCCGACTTCTTTGATCCGTGGCGGGATTACGGTTTCATGGACTACTATCCGCACGTTGGGGATGGGGTCAACGTGCGTGGGTTGAGCGCCTCACGCGGGGATGTGTATACGCAGGGTTATGCCCCGCCCGAAAATTATGAAACACTCTACCTGACACAAGATAATCAAGCATCATTTGAACCACCGTTACAACCGATTTATAACGCAGTTTCCGGCAATATGATGCTGGTCATTGACGGCGAGAAAACACCGATTGAGACCACAAACGATTATCTGACCGGCAAGCATCCGCGTACTGCGGTCGCTCTCGACCCTGAAAAGCAAACGTTGATCGTCATCATCATTGATGGCCGCCAACCGAATTACAGTGAGGGTATGACCATCCCCGAACTCCAAGACCTTGTACTCGCCAATAACGGCTATAATGCGCTCAACCTAGATGGTGGTGGTTCAGTCACGCTAGCGATTGCGGGTGCAAACGGAGAAGCGGTCATCTTGAACTCGCCCATTCACAACCGGATACCGGGGCGAGAACGTCCTATCGCCAATCATCTCGGTATTTTTGCCCTGCCCATCGGAGGATAGTATGTCATTAGCCAACCAGCAGGTTCTTGTTACAGGTGCGACCGGCTTCCTCGGTGGCACATTAGCCATGCGGCTTGCACAAGAGGGCGTACATGTAAAAGCGCTCGCAAGGCGACCTCAAAAGGGTGAGTTTCTTAGCCATCATGCCAATATCGCACTGGTTGAGGGTGACATTACGGATGCTGAACGCATGAAGCAGGTGATGGAAGGCTGCTCGGTTGTTTTCCACGTCGCGGCGGCCTTAGGCGGCAACCTTAAAAAGCAGCAGCACATTAACGTGGACGGCACGCGCAATATCATCCGTGCGGCAGCCCACGCGAAAGTACAACGGGTAGTGCATGTCAGCTCGATAGCGGTTTACGGCTACAACTATACCGGCGATATTACTGAGGAATTCCCGCAAAAGCCGGGGCGTGTCCCTTACAACCTCACGAAATCGCAAGCGGAAACGGATGTGCGCGAACTCGGCAGTCAGCTTAACGTGCCGTACAGCATCATCCGCCCCGGCATGATTTACGGGCCGCGCAGCAACGGGTGGACAGCGACGATGTTTAAACTCGGCAAGCGCAAGCCAACACCGTTTCTGGGTGGTGGAAATGGGAGCGCGCATCCGATTTACGTAGATGATGTTGTCGACCTCATGATTGTACTGGCGACCCATCCGGCAGCCGTCGGCCAAGCGTTCAACTGCTCATCCGACCCTGCCCCGACGTGGCGCGAATTCTTAGGCGGGTATTCACGGCTGGCGGGGCATGATCGCTGGTTGGGTTTTCCACCTTTCCTCATGCGCCCTATTGCGCCTTTGATCGAAGCTATCATGACACTGCAAGGCGAACCTCAAGAACTGCCGACATTGGTCGATTTTCTTCAGGCAAAAAAGACATACAAGATGGACAAAGCGCGTCAACTCTTGGGCTGGCAACCGAAGATGACCCTACAAGAGGGGATTGATACCTGTGTACCGTGGCTGCGCGAAGAAGGCTTACTTAAATGAGTGATATTCTCAGCTTACTGCTTCTCAGCACGATCATTGCTGCCCTCATCACGCTGGGATGGTGGCTGCTCATCGCCAGCGAAGGTGTTTACCTCGGACGGTGGATGGTCATTCTGCTGTATGACCGGTTCGCGCATAAGTACGACGGGGTTAAGCAGTATCAGCGGGAATACGAGGAAATGTTTGTTGCGAAGCCGCTCATGGACGCGATCAAGCCTCAAGCCAACCCTATGGTACTCGATGTCGCGACAGGAACCGGTCGTCTCCCATTAGCGTTAGCACGTCATCAATCCTTCGAAGGGCATACGGTCGCAGCAGACCTCAGCCGAAAAATGCTGCATCACGCCACCAAGAACTTTTACCCGTATGAGTCAGCTACCTTCATCTGGTGTCCGGCGGAGAACCTGCCCTTTCCTGATAACACCTTCGATATTGTCACCTGCCTCGAAGCGCTGGAGTTTATGTCCAATCCGCAAGCGGTGGTGCAAGAACTGGTGCGCGTGCTGCGACCGGGAGGGATGCTGCTCACCAGCCAGCGGGTGAACACCAAGTTGATGCCCGGCAAAACATGGACGAGCCAACAATTACAAGAAATCCTCAAAGAAGCGGGTATTTCGGACGCAAAAGCCCAGATATGGACAGTTGACTACCGCAAAGTGTGGGGAACAAAAGCGGGGGAATCAGCGCCGAAAGGGGTGCAGCCGCTCGACCACATCCTACGCTGCCCAAAATGTACCGAACAAACGATGCGACTCGAAAAGGGCGAATGGCTATGCGAAAGCTGTGCGAAACGGGCAAAAGTTGGAGTGGATGGAGTAATCGAGCTTTATCCGCTTTACTAATCGCACCTATCGAACTTGCTAACTCCCCTAAATTTGCTACAATGCAGCCAGAACACATGATCCGCGTCCCTTTGCGTATCTATTTGAGGAAGAACGATCTTGAAGCGACTGCCTTACGAACACGCGCAACTCATAACCCAAGCTATCCAAGCGGCACAACAATCCGGTGAATTGCCGGCTTTTGAAATTCCGACGATTGAAATCCGTCCGCCCAAAAAGGCCGAGCAAGGCGATTACGCAGCCGCAGTCGCCATGCAGCTCGCTAAAACCATTGGCAAGAACCCATTTGATGTCGCGTCAATCATCGTGAAGCATCTGCCAAAGGCCGATTTCACCAGTGAAGTTGAAGCCATTAAACCGGGGTTCATCAACTTCCGCCTCAGCAGCGCGTGGCTGCAAACACAAGTCGAAAACATTATTACCGAAGGGGAGAATGTCTTCGCTTTAGACTTGGGGAAAGGCAAACGCGCACAGGTGGAGTTCGTCAGCGCCAACCCCACCGGCCCGCTGCACGTTGGACGCAGCCGTGGCGCGATGGTCGGCGATACGATTGCGCGGTTATTAGAAGCGGCGGGCTACACGGTCGAGCGCGAATACTATTTTAATAACGCCGGTGTCCAGATGGTCAACCTCGGCAACAGTATGCGTGTGCGCTATTTAGAGGCGCTGGGTCTGCCCGTTCAAGTACCCGCCGAGGACGATAAAACCTTCTATCAAGGGGAGTATCTGAAAGACTTCGCTAAGGATTTAGCGGCTGAACAAGGTGACTCGCTGAAAGACGCGGATTGGAAGCCCTTCAAGGAATACGCTGAAACACGTATGTTTGAGGTCATTAAGCAAACACTCAAACGTGTGAATATCCAGCATGACGTGTTCTTTAACGAAAATAGTCTTTTTGAGTCCGAAGCCGTTTGGGAAACGTTAGCCGCCCTCGAAAAAGCCGGTCACATCTACGAAAGTGCGGCTCGCGAAAACGCCGATGAAGAAGAACTCGCGAAGAGTAAAAACCTACCACCCGCCAAGTGGTTCCGCAGTTCGACTTTTGGCGATAATGAAGACCGCGTGGTGGTAAAGAATGACGGCATTCCGACCTATACACTGCCGGACATCGCCTATCACGTCAACAAAATTAAGCGCGGCTTTGATCTGCTGGTCAACATCCTCGGTGCTGACCACGGGGCGCAGTATAAGGTCGTCCAATACGGTGTACAAGCACTCGGATATGATCCATCGGTCATTAATGTGGTCATCATTCAACTTGTCCGCATGATTCGTGATGGCGTAGAAATGAAAATGAGTACGCGGCGTGGCGACATTGAAACATTGGATGATCTGATCGACCAAACCAGCCCGGATGTCGTGCGCTATATCCTGCTGGCGAGAAGCGCCGATTCGCACCTGAACTTTGACCTTGATTTGGCGGTCAAGCAGAGCAACGACAATCCGGTATATTACATCCAGAACGCCTATGTACGGTGTGCGGGTATTTTCCGTGAAGCCGAATCACGCGGCCTCACCGACGAAGGGGCGGACATTTCGCTGCTGGGCGAGGCTGAACTGCGCTTCATCCGCAAGGCGCTGGAATTGGGCGACATTATCGAGCTTTCCGCGACGACTCTAGAACCGCACCGCATCGCGTTCTATGCCCACGAATTGGCGAGTACCTTCCATCCTATTTATGATGAAGTCCGTGCGCTGCATGGGGATGTCGCGCCGGATCTTGCAAAAGCGCGGTTGCGTTTTTATCGGGCGGCACAGTTTATCTTCAAACGTCTCCTCACGCTCATGGGTATGAGCGCACCGGAACGCATGTAATATTAGCTGTATTTCAAACTTTTGTGACCCGTTGAAAGGATACCAACATGGGGTTAAAACCCGATCATTGGATACGCAAAATGGCACTTGAACAGAGAATGATCGAGCCATTTGTTGAAAAGCAGGTTCGACAGGGGGTCATTAGCTATGGTGTATCCAGCTACGGCTACGATTTACGGGTCGCCGATGAGTTCAAAATCTTCACGAATGTTTATTCGGCGATTGTTGACCCCAAAAACTTCTCACCGGAATCATTTGTCGATTTTAAGGGCGAGGTTTGCGTCATTCCGCCCAACTCATTCGCCCTCGCGCGTTCTACCGAGTACTTCCGTATTCCCCGCAAGGTGTTGACCGTTTGCGTCGGCAAAAGCACGTACGCCCGATGCGGCCTCATCGTGAACGTCACCCCTTTCGAGCCGGAATGGGAAGGCTACGTGACGCTTGAAATCAGCAACACAACTCCGCTACCCGCGAAGGTCTATGCGAACGAGGGGTTAGCGCAAGTACTGTTCTTCGAAGCGGACGACGAATGCGAAACGTCATACGCCGATAAGAAGGGAAAGTATCAAGGTCAAATTGGCGTAACACCGCCCAAACTGTAATCTAACTAACGACTTACCAGCCTCATACAACGATAAACCAAGTACCTATCGACGTATGAGGCTTTAATTTGCCATTAGCTTATTCAATGAGATCGTTTCGCTAGAGCTGGCTTTTAGCTGCACGTCGAGCAACTGCCCACGCACAGTCGTTGCAGTGTTGGCCTTGATGACAAACTCCACGCCATTGAGTGTGAATTGTGCTTGATTTGCACCCTGTTCCACCGAAAGCCCGGTCATCATTTCGTAGTCCCGAACACCATCAGCCAATTCCGGTACGCCGATCTCCAGCCTTGCCACGCCCGTCACGCCATTCGGCTGTGCGGTTACACTTGGCTCATCAGGCACCCGCAACACACGCGGAGTTTGATCCTGAATGAAAAACGGGGTCATGGTTCCGTCGTCAAGCGCCGCAGTCCGCCAGCGAATCTGCTGCCCATCCGGTCGTGCGCGTCCATTCGGGCTGCTCAAGACAACGCCCAAACCGAGCCGCTGCATCGCTTCTACATCAGCTTCGAGGCCGTCTGAAAGCAGCGCATAACCGCCTAAGCCCTCACCTTGCGTCAGCAGGAATAGGAAGCTGGTACGATCATTCAGGTCAATACCTTTTAATAATTCAGACGAGGTTGGAGCAAGCAGTTCAAGATAGCTGCCATCGGCAAATACGATCAGGGCATTATGCGTTTTACCATCAGCGTGTTTACCGCCAAAGAAGGCATTAAAGCCCTTTGCTCGATACTGAGCGATAGCCAAATCAAGATCATGGACGAGGATAATGGCGTGGTCAAATCGCAGACTCATAGTTATAACGAGGTCCTCACACGCCAGAGTTCAGGGAAAAGTTCGGTATCCAAAACCTGCGTCAAATAGCCCACGCCGGATGTACCACCCGTGCCGCGCTTGAAGCCAATAATACGCTTCACGGTCGTCA
>Ga0209460_1001083_pt1 | contig 18084 bp, 11 predicted proteins | sample EBPBio132013_DNA_FD_185868 | JGI IMG/M metagenome (GOLD analysis project Ga0209460, IMG submission 185868) | Wastewater treatment Type I Accumulibacter community from EBPR Bioreactor in Madison, WI, USA - Reactor 2_5/13/2013_ DNA (SPAdes)... | ecosystem: Engineered > Bioreactor > EBPR >... | reverse complement strand
CGACACAGGATACAACTTACCCTGAACAGGAAGTAGACGGCTATCGTATCGTCCTCAGTGCGAACGATGAACAGTATATTTTCCACACCGATTTTGACCGTGTAGTCGCCTGTGACCCTGCCAATGAGCAGTTACCGCCATCGAGTGATAGCGAGTAACCACTTTTCGCTAGACAGGTGTCGGCAGCGGTAAACCGGTTTGGGTTTGGAAGTCCGCCAGCGAACGATAGGCCGCATCCCGTACATCTGCTTTTTTGTCGTTGAGCGCGTTGTACAGCGCCTTGACCATCGTCAATTCGCCAAGCTGACCAATGTTCCGTGCTGCCAAGCTGCGTGTGAGGTCATCGCCCTCTTGCAGCGCTTTTATCATAATCAGGCTGGCATCCGCCCCCGGTTCGATATTTTCCTCGCGTTTGGCTGCCCATTCGTTAAGCCATGTAATCGCTTCCGGCGGTGGATAACCGTGTGGTCCGTTGCCTTTGCCATAGCGCATCTCTTGGAACGCGAGTTGTGCTGCCGACCGTACGTACCACTGCGAGTCTTCGAGGAAGGCGCGGTAGATTGCCAAGACTGCCCAATCCGATTTGAGCCGCTTAATGCCGAATACCGCCGCCCGCCGTACGATCATTTCTGCATCCTGTATCGCATCGTACAGCGTCGGATAACCTTCTGCCGGAATATCCGCCAGCGTTTCCGCAACCGCCTGCCGCAGCGACTCCGAACCTTCGGTCAGCGCATCAACCAGTGCCGTCAACGCTTCTTCGGTACGAATAGCGCCGAGCGCCAGTGCCGCCGCGATCTGTACATCGCTCCCACCATCCTGAAGCAGCGGGGCAACAATTGAAGCGGCTTCCGGTACGCCTATTACGCCGAGCGAAAGACATGCCAACTGGCGAATTTGCGCCACGATACTCTTGGTCGCTTGGGCAAAGATTCCGGTAACACCGGGATCATTCGTGACCAGTAACGCGGCGGCTGCGCGTTCACGCAGCAGGGGGAATTGGTTGGGGGCGCTGAAAACTTTGCCCAAATAATTGATATACGTGTCACGCCAAACCACATCATCCGGCGCTTGCCGCAGCCAATGTGCAATCTCCATGATGTTGCTCTGCATCACATCGGTGGGGCTGCTCATCCGCGTACTGACAATATTATCGAGTTGAACCTGAGTGGCGCTGTAGGTGATCGCTTTCCGCCACATGGACAGAGCGATTTTTTCATTGAGCAGCGCTTCATTTACGTCACGTAGGCTCAAGCTGGCGAAGTACGATGCGATTTCAGGATGGCGGAACCGGTAGCGCCCGCCTTTGTAGCGAACCAATAAGCCCGATTTGCGAAGCACGGCCATAAATTTATCAGCCGGATTCACTTTCTTCTCAGCTTTTTTGGCATCCGGCTTGGCAGGTTTTTCCTCGGCTGGTGTGAGATCTGCTAACGCCAGTTCAGCATCCCCCAGTAAATCATCGGCTGTTGTAGTCGTTGATGGGGGTGCTTGCTCGTCTAGCAGCGTGGAAAGGCGCACACGGGTGATATAACCCTCGTCCAGTTGGAGAACGGCGGCTTTAATCAGGTATTCGGTTATTTTGTCATCTTTGTAGTCAGCCGGTATATAGCGGCTGACCAAGCTGTTGACCCATGTATCAACGCCGTTCGCTTCCGCCCCGCTGGAGAAGTGCGACCACACCTTGAGCGTAAATTCTAAGGGAGACAAACTGCGGGTATTATTTTTGACGAGAGCCACCAATTCTTCTGCTGGGGGCTGCATCCCGATCCGGCGTTTCGCTGTTTTCGTCCAGTTTGTCGCCCAATTATCCACGTACTGAGCGCGGTCGGTGTCGCTCCACGGGCGCAGATAAACGGGTGTCAGCCCAATTTCTTGGGTCAGTACGCCATGATGTTCCGGCGCACCCGTAAGGATGAAAAAGTTCTGGCGATAATGGGTAATCAGCGCCCTTAACCAATCGAGTTGGTCAGCATGTTCTTCCGAAGTGAGTTCGTCATAACCATCGATCAGCAGTAAAACTTGTCCCTGCTTAAGACGTGTGTATAAGTTTACCGGCGTGGTGCTAGCCGCGATCCGCCCAAGCTGCCGTTGAACAGCGCGTACCAATGGTTCAGCCGGATCAATCTCCGAACCGTATGTTGCCACATCAGCCTGAATATCTGAGAGATGAATATAAACGGGCATCAAGCGGTTAAAGAGAGGAATCCCAACTTCGTTTTGTGTATCGAGCGCCATACCGCGTTCTTCGGCAAAGCGTTCTTTTGCCCGTTGTTCCAGCAGCACCCGTTCTTTGATGCGTACCGCTCGCTTCTTTTCATCGAGTGCCGCTTCTTCAGCATCGAGTTGCTGTTGTACTGTATCAACCGGCTTCTTAAAATGCGCCCGTCCTAATGCGCGGAGAATGATGGTCATCAGGGCGGTTGTCCGGCCACTACCCGCTGGGCCAAGAAGCGCCAACGCGCGGTCGCCCGTGCCGAGTTCGTCTATTGATAGGGTATGGACGTTATAGGGTGCTTGTATGAGTGGCAGATCGGGAATGTGCGGCACGACATGAAAAACACTGTGGGTAACAATGTCCTCTGCTGGCGCGGCAAGGGGAGGGGCAGTCAGAAAGCGCGGCTCGACCACAATATCGGTCAGGTTAATCGTGCTGCCAAGTAGGTGGCTGCGCTGCACCATCCAGATCAAGTCGTTGATATAACGTGAATCCGAGCTTTGGGTGGCATAACTTTGGGCGCTGCTCGCCTGCTGGTTGACGGATCGTATCGCGCTGCCGATCAGATGCCGCGCACGGTACACACCATAAGCGGATGCCCAACCCGCCACTAACCCGATTCCAAAATTCTGTACATCGAATCCCATCTTGGCTCCTCCGCCGGTTTAGCCACTACGGTAGATTAGGATACGCCCACAGCTTGAGCAATAAGTCAAGCCTTCCCCTTTACGCACGGCTTGAATGACGTTCATGTTTTGCTGAACCCGGCAAACCGAGCAGCTTTGATTGTTGAGTACGGCGACGGCATGGTTATTTTTGGTGCGGCGTAAGTTGTTATAGATGCGGAGAGTCTCGGCCTCAATGGTCGGCAGGAGTTGTTCGCGGCTCTTAAGCAGTGCGCTGCCTTCAGATTTCAACCGTTTTTGTTCGTCGATCAAACTCTGGTTCGCCAGTTCAAATTGTGCGCGTAAGGTGTCCAGCTTTGCCGTACTCGCTTTGAGTGCGGTGTCCGCCTCGTCTACCGAGAGCATCGTTTCCAGCAGTGTATCCTCAAGCTCTTGGTTGCGCTTCTTCAACGATTGAATCTCATGCTGCATATCTTGGAGTTCTTTCGGGTTCTTCACCCGACCACTGTACAGGGTCTCATCTGTATCTCGCACTTTGGCAGTGTTCGTTTGGATTTCCCCCTCCAGCTTGCGAACTTTAGCTTGCAGCGGTGTTAACACCTGTTGGTCAGCCTCAACTTGCGTTTGAGCCTCGGTAAGGGCTTTATTGTCGGCAAGCTGGGCGGCAATTTCTTCCAGCCGTTTATGCTTTTGTTGAACTTGTAGATCAATTTCTTGGAGGCGGTAAAGTTCGGACGCTTGTATCATAAATAGGTCGTCTATCTCATCTGCCAGCGATTGAAACCGTTATAATGGCTGGCGTAGGTGATGTCTTAATGTGTTAAAGAGATTATTTCAGTTTACAGTTTAAGTATACACTGGGCTTACTAATCCGTGTAATTGATCTTTCGGTTGGATACCTGCTTTTCAACCGGATCCTAATGACGCTAACTACACTCCGTGGCAGCGAAGGCGGTTTCAATGCAACCAACTCGTGATAATGTTTATGTCACGCCCGCAGAATGGCGCTGGGTCATCATAGTTGCCAGCTTCTTGGTCATCCTCGCGTTTGTCCCTTTCTTGTGGGTTGGGTTGTCGGGTTCCGGCGGTGAACAGTGGCAGTTTATGGGTGTCCTCAATAACCCGATGGATGGGGCAACCTACCTCTCCAAGATGTTGCAAGGTTATGATGGCTCATGGCTCATTCACTTCCAGCACACGCCGGAAGATCATAACGCCATGCTGCTACAGATCCTATATCCCTTCCTCGGTCAATTATCACAGGTCGTCAGCATTCCGCCGATTGCATTGTTCCATGCCGCGCGTGTTGTAGCCTCGCTGATTATGTATATGGCGCTCTACCATTTTGCTGCCACGATTTGGCCGCGTCGTCGTTCACGACAAATCTTTTTCATCATCGTTTCTATTGGTTCAGGGTTGGGGTGGCTGTACACGATTTTGGCTGGTGATGTGGGTGGTGTACCGGATCTCACCATCCCTGAGATGTTCCCGTTTTACAGCAGTTTGGTAAACGTTCACTTTCCCTTGACGATTGCGTGCCTTGCCCTCATGAGCAGTATTATCGTCATTACATTCCGTCCCGGTTGCACCGATGACCCATCAATGGGTAATGGTGGTTTACTGCTTGCAGTGCTTAGTTTCGTGCTATCACTCTTATACCCCCAGTCATTAGTTCCATTTGGTATAGCTGTTGTTTTGTTGGTGGCTTATCGCAGCTTTCACGCCCGCAAGTTCAAAATGCGTGATGTGCGCTGGTTACTGCTTCTCGGTTTACCTGCACTACCACTGGCTGTCTATTATGTGGCTTTGGTCAACTATAATCCCGCCGCTGCCGAGTGGAATCGCCAGAACATCACGTTGTCGCCTTCGATTATTGTGTTCTTGTTAGGGCTTGGCGTTCCGTTACTGATGGCGCTGCCGGGTATTTTACGCAGTCTCCGCCGTTTCGAACCGGACGGTGATCAATTCGTGATCATTTGGTTAGTCGTCATTTTTCTCGCCATGTTCCTGCCCAATAATACGCAGCGCCGTTTCGGGGCAGGATTGATGATGCCCATCGCCTACTTTGCGACCCGCGCATTAGAAGGATACTGGTTTAACTTTGTCAATCGCCGTTGGCGCTACCGTTTACTGATCGCGGTTGCGCCAGCCATGACGATGAGTTATGTGCTCGTATTACTCGGCAATTTGACCGTGACCAGTGGCCCCTTCCTGCAGAGGGATTATGCAGTCGCTTTCCAATGGCTCCGCCAGACAGCTAAATCTCAGGATGTGATATTGGCTGCACCTGATGTTGGTTTGTGGGTTCCAGCATGGACTGGCGCACGGGTTGTAGCAGGTCATCCATTTGAGACCTTGTATGTAGAAGAAAAGCTTGAGCAAACTTATGGTTGGTACGAAGGACAGAACTGCGCTGATGTGATCGAACAATATGATGTTCGTTACATCATCGTTGGGCCTCAAGAACGTGATATGGGATCTGATGCCTGCACTAGCGATCTCACACCGGTATTTGAATATAATTCGGTGACTGTCTACTCACCGTAACCAGCGTATGTTGATTAGTTGAATAACGCTCTCTAGCTAAGGGTTGACACTTGAACCGTCCATCAAGCCGTAATGCATTCCCGCTGCTCGTGCTGTTTATCACCCTCATGGTGATTTTTCACCGCCTGTTATTAGGTGAAGTATTCGTATGGGGTCTGCCATCCCTTCAGTTTTACCCGTGGCGGGAGTACGCATTTGATGCGCTCCGCAGCGGTTCCCTGCCATACTGGAATCCGTACAGCGGTGCGGGTGCGCCACTCCTCGCGAACTACCAATCGGCACTGCTTTACCCCCTCAACTGGTTTGGCCTCATCCTCCCGTTAGCATGGTCGATGAGTGTGACTGCCGTCCTGCATCTGTTCATCGCGGGCTGGGGCATGTGGGCGTTTACAGGCGAACTGGGTGTGCCGGCCTTAGGGCGTGGCATCAGCGCCTTAGCCTTTGCCCTTACCGGTTATCTAGTCGCGCGTTTAGGCACTTATCCGACCGTGTTTACCGCCGCGTGGATGCCGTGGCTCATGTGGGCGGCGCTCAAAGTGATGAGCGATAAACACCGGCGCTTCATCGGCTGGCTAGCGGTATTCACAGCGTTACAACTGTTAGCAGGCCACGCCCAAACGACATGGTACAGCCTTTTGCTAGTTGGTCTATTCTCGGCCTATTGGGGCGTAAGTCACCGCGTTCGCTGGCAGCGCATGGTGATCTTAGCGCTGGCGGTTGCGTTAGGCGCGGGGGCAGCCAGCGCCCAACTCCTGCCCACGGCTGAACTCTTGGCGCAGTCCCAGCGGTCGAGCGGCGTGGACTACAACAAGACGATGAACTTCAGCTACTCGCCGGAACGGACAATGAACTTTTTCGCGGCGAACGTGTTTGGTACACCGAGCGATGGATCGTATTCGACACAGGGCGCGTTCTTTGAAGATGCGGTCTACTTCGGCTTTATCCCGCTGATTTCTGCGATAGCTGCCATTTTGACATGGGCGTGGGGCAATCTCCGGCGGCATGAACGTCCGGCATATTTCGCCTCCGTTCCCTTCTGGTTGGTGATCGTGGTTGTGGCGTTTGTGCTGGCGCTCGGTAACAAATCACCTGTATTCCCCTTCCTGTACGAGCATGTTCCGACCTTTAGCATGTTTCAAGCGCCGGTGCGCTGGCATATCTGGACGGTATTTGGTCTCGCAGTGCTGGCAGGTATTGGTGTAGGTATGTGGACACGCGGTCATTGGGTGCTGTTTGGTACGCGCCTTGCGACCGCAGCCGGTATTGGCGCGGCACTTCTCGCGTTGGTCGCCCCCCGGTTTCTCCCGCCGGAACTCGCCCAGAGTAAGGCGTTCGCACCCCTTTTGTTGGCTGTTGTTACGGTCAGCATTCTAGGGGCGCTGGCAGGGGTTCTAACGCTGACACAGCCCGAAGCGAAGTCTAGCTCGCGTTACCCGTGGTGGATGCTGGCAGTGTGGATTGTGACCGCGGCGGATTTGGCCTACGCAGGGTGGGGCTTGAACCCGACTGCTCCCGCCTCGTTTTACGACCCTGTTCAACCGACTGATGAACCGGCAGGGCGTGGATACTGGCCGGAGCAGTTCGAAACGGATCTCAAGTTTGAGGAGGGCGGCTTCCTTGAGTTTGCCGACTACCGGATTTTGCTCGACCGTTTAGCCGAATACCGCGCGAGTGAACTGCCTAACCTCAACATCATTGACCGTATGCCTTTGCTCAACAACTTCGAACCCTTGTTAGTCGGTTCGTTCATGCGCTATATCACATTGGTCGAGCGTTATCCGGCGCAGCGCGATACCCTCTTAAGCGCGGCGGGCGTGGGTTACGTGTATGATGAGCAGGGGCAGCGCGTCATGATGAATGAGACCCCACAGCGGGCGTGGTTTGTGGACGCGGCGTGCTGGCACACAGACACCCAATCCCTTGAGCAAGCCCTTATGGATAATTGGGACGCGGCGCAGCTTGTTCACCTGTTGGGTGAAGGCGACTGTGCGGGTGAGATACTCAGCGAGCAAACGCCCAACAGGGTCGACAGCCTGATTGATAACGGCGACAGTGTTGTTATCAGTACCTCGGTCAACCATGATGGCTGGTTGGTTCTAGCTGATACCGATTACCCCGGTTGGTCGGCGCGGGTTGATGGGCAGCCAGCCGACATTCAGCACGCCAACGGCATGTTCCGCGCCGTGCGGGTTACGGCAGGAGCGACTGAAGTCCGGTTTGATTACCAGTTCCGGTGGTTCTGGCCGAGTATTTTAGCGAGTGTGGTTTCAATCTTCATCGTCGTGGTATTGTTCCGTTCACGGGAGCCGCAGGTTACGGAATGACCAAATTTACAAGGACACATGATAGTATGCTGTTTTCCCCTTCCACACAGCGCAGACGGCTTCAGTTGCAGATTTCCGAACGCCGTCTGGTGTTGATGGCTGGCGATGTGTTGGCGGTACTGTTTTCGGTGACGATTGCGCTGTTCGTCTGGTCGGTGGTGGCGAGAACGGCTTTTGATTTTGAGTTTATTTTCCCGCGCAGCCACTGGTATTTTATCCTCACCGGGATATGGCTTCTGCTGGCGAGTGCAAATGACTTCTACGAACTGCGTGTGGCGGCGAGCAAGCGAGCAACTTACCGCCATTTGATCCTTATCACCTTACAGATGGTGGTTTTGTATCTCATCGTGTTTTTCTTTGCCCAACCGCTGGCGCTCCCCCGTTTGTTCATCCTGTACTATGCCGTAGCCTCTTTCCTGCTCATCGCGGTTTTCCGGCTTCTTAACCCGGCACTGGCAGGGTGGATTAGTACTCGTCGGCGCGTTTTGATCGTCGGGACAGACTGGGCGGCGATGACAATGATTGGCGCGATTGGTCGTCATGCCCATGATGTATACGATATTCGTGGTGTGATTGCCGAGCTAGACGATACCCTGACCGATATTTGCGATGTGCCAGTGGTGGGACGGGGTAAGGACATCGCGCGATTGGTCTTTACCGAACAGATTAGTGAACTTATTGTGACCTCCACCCGCGAGATGAGCAAAGATATTTTTCAAGGGGTGATGGATGCTTACGAGCAGGGCGCGACGATTGTGCCAATGCCCCTGTTATATGAGCGGATTACAGGGCAAGTGCCAGTTGAACACGTCATTAACAATTGGGCGGTGGTTTTACCCATTGACGGCGGCTCGATTTTTAATCCCTACCAGACCCTTAAACGTATTCTTGATATTCTGATCTCGCTCGTGGGTGCTTTAGCCTTTCTTGTCCTGTTACCCTTTATCGTGCTGGCGATCAAGCTGGATTCCCCCGGCAGCATCTTCTACTCGCAGGAGCGCATGGGCTTAAACGGGCATACCTTCCGCATCTACAAGTTTCGCTCGATGCGGGCGGATGCCGAGGCCAAGACCGGCGCGGTATTCAGCCGGCAGGGTGACGACCGCGTGACGCGGGTGGGGCGGTTTATGCGGAAGACGCGCCTTGACGAACTGCCCCAAATCCTCAACATCTTACGCGGCGACATGAGCATCGTTGGGCCGCGACCGGAACGACCGGAACACGTCAAACGCTTGACCGAGAAAATTCCGTTTTACCGGACTCGCCTTGTGATCCGTCCCGGCCTGACCGGATGGGCGCAGGTGCGGTACAACTACGGCTCGACGGACGAAGATGCTCTGATGAAGCTCCAGTACGACCTGTACTACATTCGTCACCAGTCGATTTTGCTTGACCTCAATATTATCCTGAGGACGGTGGGTAAGGTCATCAAGATGAGTGGTGTATAGGCAGTCGATAGTCTTTAGTCAACAGTCGTCAGTCAATACAAATCGCCAAGAACGCCAAGAAAAATCACAGAGTTTTTAAAGAGGGAAAGAGTGTTTTCTACCCTCTTTTGATTCGCAAACTGCACAAAATTCGTCAAATTCTGCAAATTGTGCAAATATCCCGCCGAAATGGCTGGCGGGACGCTCCCGTGCTGCCGCTAAAGTGACATTTTATGGCGGCGGATGCGAGGGAGCGCGGCGCTGAATTGGCGTGGCTGCGGCGGATTTACGGGAGCAATCCACCACCGCGCAATTTTGTCTGCCGCCGCTGTCATTGCTGCAAAAAGCAGTCTTTAGTCAGTAGTCGACAGTCGTTAGTCAAAGGCAAATGTGGAATACAGGTTAACCGCCAAGTCGCCAAGAACGCCAAGATCAATGCAGAAAGGGTTGAGCACAAAGCACATATAGATATAAATTCCGGTATAAAAAGGGTGCAGGTAAGCACAGAATAGCAGATTTAAACCCAGAAAGGGTGAACATTTGTCAGAACATTTGGTCGCTTTTGAGCAGGGTTGGCGCTAACCATTTTGAGGGAAAAGGTGTGCGATAAAAGTTAGTTGATGGTTGGTAAATGGTTTGTCGGGTTAACCGAAAATAAACTTAAGTAGTAACAAGTTTCAAGTGGCAAGTTTCAAGAATGCCGTTAGCTATTGCTCGCTCATCATTTAGCCAAGCGAGAACAAAACTGTTCATTTTTCAGATGGGTTTTGATGTGGCAGAATAGCGGAAACTCGTGAGTAGTGAGCTAACCACTGATGCAAGACTCTTATAACCAATCGCAATCGCATATTCCGTCTACTGCCGATTTACGACCATCTGATGTGAATACAGCGATGGTGCATCTGTACCGCGCCGAAATGACCCGCGCGAACAGTTGGCGCAGCCGTTTGGATGTGACGACCAATTGGGCGCTGATCTCGACGGGTGCGGCAGTGAGCTTCGCCTTCAGCCAAACGGTGACGCACCACAGCGTTATTATCCTGAATACCCTTTTGATTACCTTGTTTTGGGTGATCGAAACCCGCCGCTACCGCTACTACGAGTTATGGAGCTACCGTTTGCGGTTGATGGAACGCGACTTTTACGCGCCGCTGCTGGCGACTGCCACCATGCCCAACCCTGAATGGACGCGAAAGCTCGGTGAAAGCCTGCTGCATCCACAGTTCACGATCTCGAATTGGGAGGCGCTTGGCCGCCGTTTGCGCCGCAATTACCTGTGGATTTATCTGGTGCTGTTCGGTTCGTGGTTCGCCAAGTTGATGTTATATCTCGAAGGCATCGAGTCGTGGGGACAGCTTGTCTCACGCGCCCGGATAGGTGTCGCGCCGGGGTGGTTGGTGATGGCGATAGTGCTGATCTTTTACGCGGGGCTAGTGGTTATGGCAGTCGGCACCTATCACCTGCGACAGTCGGTCGGCGAGGTGTTCAGCCACAACGCAGGCGAGGTTGAGTAGCGCTAAAAGCTGGCAGTTTGGTTGGTAGACGGTTTGTGTATTCAAACCGCAGCTTCATAAATGGCACAAAAATAGACCCTTTTTGCCTGTTATCGCCTGTTTTACAGGCAAGTTTTTAACTGGTGACCAATGTCAGCACGAAGAACACGGTCACAATCCACAGCGTACTGTTTCGCAATACTCTGAAGCGTTTATTTTGTGCTGCAAATAGGATGACCGCAATCTGTAAGCCGACAATAAACCGCAAAATGCCAATCGGTTCACGGTAGGTTGAAAACGGCACGAACAACATGACCGCCGCGTTCACCAGTAGCAGACTCGTTTCGGCTGACCATTTGCCCCGCTGAACCGCTTTGATGCCTGCCCACAATGCCCAGATGGTTGGTATCAGGACGAAAATCAACAGCATCGGCCCTAAAATCAGCAGGATTGTTCCTCTCGCTTCGGCTGGCGTATCCGTCCAGATTCGGGCTACCCCCGCAAACGGGATGATCTCGAAGGATGTTGCCATCGCCCCACCGGAACCAATGCCCATTTCCCCCAATGTGGAACGTAAAATCAACTGCCACATGGCAAACGGCACGACTGCAATCATGCCTAGGAGTAAGGCATTTTTGATGTCACGCTGAGTCAATAGGTACAGGCCATATGCCCCGACGAAGATCAGGGTTGTCTCTTTGGCTAAGGCTGCTAAGGCCAAGACGACTGCCGCCCACAGCCAGCGTTTCTCCCGTGCCAACAGGATGCCGCCGATGACCAGACCATAGGCTAATGGCTCGGACAAACTCAGCCGCACCGAGCCAAAGATGCCCAACGTCAAGCCGTAGGTAAAGGCGTACCAACGGCTGACCCCGAAGCTGACGAGCAGCTTTTCCAGTAAGGCTGTGCCGACGGCTAATGACACCAAGTTAATGAGCAAAAACGCCCACGGGATCAAATCCGGCTGACCCAACGCCAGTACCCGCCCCAACATTGGGAACAAGATGCGCTGAAAACGGTAGGCTGGCACATCTAAGAATTGGCTGGCCGTCGATGGATCACGGGCAATAAAATAGTTGAACTGCCCATCGTAGCCTTCCGTGCCGTCTTGCTCTGCCGGAATGTGTTCACTGAACCGTGTACCGATGGTGACTAATGCCATCGGATTACCCTTATTGTTCAAAATGATAATGAAGACGTAGACTAGACAGAGTAAACAAGAGACGAACCACGGCCTGAACAGCCGCCGTGCCTGAAGCATATTGTTATCCTTCGTTGTAGAAGCCCGATTTCTACTATACACCGGGAAGGTTTTCTCGTTGAAGAAACGTTCTGACTTCTTTGGATTGGCGATTCTGACGGTCGTTTTGAGCTACGCATTGACCGTTGGCGCAACCTTTAACGGCATCCTTGACCCGTCATTTCATCCGCTGTCACTCGGTCTCATGAGTCTTTTAGCCGGAGGTTGGCTGGTGCTGCACTGGCGGAATAAATGGCGCTGGCATCGAACCTCGCTCGACACGGTGTTTTTGCTGTGGATGTTGGCCTTTGCGGTGTCGCTTGTTGGTAACACGGACGCATGGCGACGAATCGCTATCGGCTTGTGGTACGTTGGCTTGTATATCGGCATCTGGTACCTGCTGCACGACCTGTTGGCGAACCGTGCTATCAACCGTGTGGTAATTATTGATGCGCTGCTGATTGCCGGATTTGTCATTACGCTGCTGGGCTTCGTGCAGTTGAAAATGTGGCTGCAACAGGTGGCGGCAAGTGGTGCATTCATCATGCCGCCGCGTCCGGTCAGTGTGTTCGGCAACCCGAATTTCCTCAGCGATTTCTTGATCGTCATCATACCACTGACGCTTTCGCGATGGTATATGGCACGGGCAATGCCGATTAAAGTGCTGCTGGCTGCGTATGCCCTGATGCAGCTTGGACTTCTATTCCTCACCAGTTCCCGTGGCGCATGGATTGGTATCGCTATTGGCTTGGTGCTATGGTTCTGGTTGGTTGCCAGCCGAAACGAACGGCTGACACGCACTCGCATTCGAGCATGGTGGCAAGATCAGTCACCACGACTGAAAGGTTTTGCCGTAGTTGTGGCTGTCGCTGGCATCCTTGGCGCTGCTGGTATTGGCCTATACCTGCTGCGGTCACTGAATGATCCCGGTCGTTCCAGTGATTTACGCGGCGAAATTTACACGGCGGCTGTCCAGCTTTTCGCTGAAAAGCCGCTGACCGGACAAGGGTTGTTTACGTTCGGTCGTGGTTTGGTTCGACTGCCAGGTATCAACCCCGATAAGCCGCACAGCCACGCCCACGATTTACCGCTGCAAATTGCCGCCGAGCTGGGTATCGTCGGTTTAGCAGCGCTGGTTATCACGCTGTATGTCGCCTACCGGACGACCCGGCGCAACTGGCAGGCTTCGACGGCTCAAGGTCGTTTGCTGCTGGCTGGTTCGCTGGCTGCGGTGGTCTCGGTTGGTGTGCATCAGTTGACGGATGTGCCGATCATGATGCCCGCGCTTGCCCTTTCGGGGTTAATCGCATTGATACTGGCACTGGCCCCTGCCGAGCCGGAAGCTGTTGCGCCAAGCTGGTCACGCTTCGGGCATCCGGTGGAAATGGTTGGCATCTGGGTGCTGCTGATCGTCAGCGGCTTCTGGAACAGTGGCGTTTACCAGCAGTATGTCGATGTGCTGGCTCAGGCCGAGAAAACGAATGAATACCGACAAGCGGCTGAGGATTTACAGCCGGTCATCGATGCTGACCCTAACCTGAGTTTGTACTACCTTCAGCAGGGCATGTTATACGGTATGGCTGCCAGCCGAGGTGATACCCAAGCGGCACAATCGGGCATTGCAGCCTACGAACAGTTCATCCAGCTTGACCCCGGTTACGCGGTAGCATGGGCCAATTTAGCGGTGCTGCACTGGCAGCTTGGCGACCGTGAAGTGGCGGTTGACGCGCTGCAACAAGCAACACGGTTGGACGGTGCCGAGTGGAATTTGCAAGCGCTCCTCGGTCGGTATGCCGCATCTATGGGGAATGAAGATGCTGCAAATGCCGCATACACCGAGGCTTTACGCTTGTATCCCGATGCCAGCCTCTATACTGAGTTAGAACCGTTTGCCGAAGCGCACCCTGAAACGGTCGATGCGACGAAGATGACCGTCACTGCCCGCGTCGTTCACCTGTTGGCAGAAGGGCAGGTTGATGAGGCGAAAATGGTTTGGGCAGCCCAACCGCTGCCCGCCTCCGCGCCCAAGCTGGTGATCGACAGCCTGCTCGCCCTCGCCAGTGGTGATGTGGATATGGCGGCAACGGCACTGAGCAAAGCGGAACTGCTGGTTGGCACGCCGGTAGAGCAGGCATGGGTACACCTCGGCAAGGCGCGTATGGCACAGGCCATCGGCAGTAGTGATTTAGCCGACCAAGAACTGCTGGCGGCGGAACAATCGCTGGTTCAGAAGCCGTTGGCTACGGACGATATAACGCTCATCAATATCGCGTATGCCCAATTCTTGCAGGTGGCGCTTGAACGGCAGTATTTACCACAGGTGGATTACCGGACGGATCCGGTGCTGATTTATCTGTTGGATCGCAGTGGTTCCGAATAATTTGTCGAGGCTATTCAAAGCGGGTTTGCCAGCGGTAAACCCCTACGTATTGTGTTGAGGGGATACATGCGCCAATTAACCATCGAACGTGCTGCGGCGATTATCTTATTTGCCTTATTGTTCGCGCTGGCAACCCGCATTCCGGTGGATACGGATGTGTGGTGGCACCTGCGTTCGGGGCAGTATATGTTGAGCAACGGCATCATTCATGCTGACCCGTTTTCCTTCACCAAGTTCGGCGAAGCGTGGATTAACCACAGTTGGGGTTCGCAAATCCTGCTCAATGCCGTGTGGCAGGTTGCTGGCAACTTCGGGTTGGCGATTTATGTGGCGGCGTTGGCGACCGGCGGCATGTGGTTCGTGTACCGGATGTCGGCAGGGAACGTGTATCTGAAGGCGTTCGCGCTGGTGATCGGCGCTTCGACGGCGGCGGTGTTCTGGTCACCACGCCCGCAAATGCTGTCGTTCTTCCTGAGCACAGTGGTGCTATACCTGCTGTACCTGCACAAACGGGAGAAAATTGACCGGCTGTGGTTCATCCCGCCGATTATGTGCGTGTGGGGTAATTTACACGCGGGGTTCTCCATCGGGTTCATTTTCATGGCGGGGTCGATTGCCGGCGAAGTACTCGGTCATTTGTTTAATCCGACCGGTGAGCATGTTGTACCGTGGGCTGGCATCCGCAAGTTGGTGCTGGTGGCGGTGGTTTCGGCAGCGGCGCTGGTGATTAACCCGTATGGGTTGCAGATGCTAACAGTACCTTTCCAGACGGTGAGCATTGGCGCACTGCAAAACTTCATTCAGGAGTGGAATTCACCGAACTTCCACGAACGGCAGACGTGGCCTTTCGTGTTCCTGCTGCTGGGGCTGCTGGGTGTGCTGGGTGCAAGCAAGAAGCGGCTGGACTGGACGGACTTCGTGCTGACGACCGGCACGGCATTCATGGGGCTGCTGGCAGGGCGCAACATTTCGGTGTTCGCGGTAGTGGCAACGCCGGTGCTGACTTATTACCTCGATGATGTGCTGCGAGAACGGGGATGGGTGGTGAATCCGGTGAAGCGGGTTACACCCCGTCAGGCACGGTTGAACGCCATTTTGGTGGGGTTCATCCTGCTGGCGGCGTTGGGGAAGGTGCTGCTGGTGCTGGATCGCAAGTCGCTGGATGAGGCGCAGCGCGAATACCTGCCGGTGGCGGTGACTGAACACCTGAAGACCGCGAACCTCAGTGGGAATATGTTTAATACGTACAACTGGGGCGGCTACTTCATTTACTGGCTGCCGGATAAGCCTGTTTTCGTGGACGGACGAACGGATTTGTATGGGGACGCATTCTTGTCGAAGGACTATCTTGATACGGCGACCGGCGCTCCGGGGTGGGAGGCGACCCTCGACAAGTATCAAATCGCTTATGTGGTGATGGAAGCCGACAGCGGCTTGACGCGGAATTTGCGAACGGCGGCAGGGTGGCGGTTGGATTACGAGGATCAGCAGGCGGTGGTATTTGTGAGAGAGGCGGCGACCAATGGCTAAGGGGAAGGGCAGCAGCGCACCGCTGCAACTCCACGCGATACTCGGTGATTTCCAACTGCTGCTGATCTTGTTTATCAGTCTACGTGTTTTGCTGCTGTTGGTTTTTCAGCCGTTTCTCCTGCAAGGGGTAGAACGCGGGATTACGGCGGGCGGCGATTTTCAGACGTATTTCCAGATCGCATCCCTTTCCGACAGTGCAGGGATGCCGCTGCGGGATTGGTGGAGCGAGTTCCCACCGCTGTGGTCGTATTTCTCGGTCATTGTTTATAAGTTGCAACCTAACTTCACCGGATTTTCGATGCTGTTGGGGATCGTTTTCCTCGTGTTTGACATCGGGAATCTGGTGCTGATCCGCAAAATCGCCTCACAGGTTTATTCGGCAGAGACGGGGCAGGCATTGGCGTGGGTTTACGCGCTGCTGCTCGCGCCGCTGGTGTTCGTGTTCTGGACGTTTGAAGTAGTCGTCGCGTTTTTTATGCTGCTGAGTGTGTGGTGGCTGCTGCGGGAACGGGATCTGTTGGCGGGTATTGGGATCGCGATTGGCACATTAGTGAAGTTTACGCCGTTGGTGCTGCTGGGGAGTATGTGGCGTTACCGGAAGACGAGGCAAGCCATTTTGCCAACGGTTGTCTCGGTCGGCATCGTGGCGGCAGTATACGCGGTTTTCTTCCTGCAAAATGCGGCGATGACTATGCCTTCGCTGACGGCGCAGTTTTCAAAAGCCTCGTACCAAACGGTATGGGCGCTGATTGATGGTAACTATCGCACCGGCAATTTTGGCCCATTAGAAGACCGTCTTGACCCGCAGCGTGCGACCATTGTTCAGGGCAATCCAGCAGTCATTCCGGGGTGGCTGCGGTTGGCGGCGGGTGTCGTGATCGGTGTGTTTGTGTTCGTGCGGACGCGGCGATTTGACGCAAAAGGGCTGCTGGCGTTTGCCGGTATTTCGCTGTTGATCTTTTTCCTTCAAGCGCAGGGGTGGAGTCCACAGTGGCTCGTCCAAATTATCCCGTTTATCCTGCTGTGCTTCCCGACGCGAGATGGTGTCATACTGGTTGTGCTGCTCAGTCTGGTGACCTTTGTCGAATATCCGTTTCTATTCATTCGCACAGGGGATACGGGTGGCGAAATTACGGGAAGCCTTGTTACGCCGTTTGCGACATTGGTCGTCGCGCGAACGGTTATTCTGGCGGGTATTTGTGTTGGGCTATATCGTATTCTGCGCCAATCCCGAGATCGTCAAGGTCTGGTTACGTGAATTCATGCTAATCTGAATTTATCTCATGATTATTTGTCGAGGAGCATTATCGAATGGCGCGGCAGGAACTTGAACTGGCGAAGGAATTGATTTCGGAAAAGCAGTATGACAAGGCGCGAATGCTGCTGATGAAGGTTAAAGATGACCCCACCGCGCAAAAGTGGCTCGAAAAGTTAGACGAGCTTGCCCCAATAAAGGCTCCTGAGACAAGTTCAAATGGTCACCATGGCGACGGTGACGTTTCACCGTGGCAATATGCGGCGCTGGAAGTGAAGCGCGCGTACGGTATTCAGTACAAAGTGAATGGCGAGTCGCGCCTTGAGTGGAAAGATCAGCCTATATATTTTGCCCTGAACCAATTGGGGCGCGAGGGCTGGGAAATGATCAGCTTCGAGTCGATCAACGAATTTTCGGTTTATATCCTTAAGCGTCCGGGCATCGCGGCGGTTAAGAAAATCGACGTTTGGGATCAATGAGTTCATTATTCAGCCGCCGTCCGTGGCTGCCCCTTACCCTGATCTTCGTGCTGGCTATCGCCCTCCGACTGATTAACATCGGTGGGCGAGCTTTGTGGTACGACGAGGCGTTTGCGGTTTTATTCGCTGAAAAAGGGTTGAGTGCTATGCTGTATGGCACGCTAACACCTGTGGCTGGCGGCGCGGCGGATATTCACCCACTGCTCTATTACAGTTTGCTCAATGTTTGGATGAACGTGGTTGGTCAAAGCCCGACTGCGGTGCGCTTACTCAGCGTCATCTTCGGTGTGGCAACGGTGGGGTTCATATATCTGCTGGCAAAAGAACTGTTTGACCGCAAAATGGCGTTGTTCGCAGCGTTGATTACGGCAATCGCTCCATTTCATGTGCAGTATTCCCAAGAAACGCGGATGTACGCGCTATTAGGGCTGCTGCTCACGGTGGCGACGTGGTGCTTCGTCAAAGGGTGGTGCGGGCGAGGGGCAGGCAGACCCCTTCAACGTTGGGGGTATTGGATAGCGTTCGGCGTGCTGGCGGGGTTGGCGATGTATACGCAGCAGTTGGC
>Ga0209460_1001080_pt1 | contig 18111 bp, 16 predicted proteins | sample EBPBio132013_DNA_FD_185868 | JGI IMG/M metagenome (GOLD analysis project Ga0209460, IMG submission 185868) | Wastewater treatment Type I Accumulibacter community from EBPR Bioreactor in Madison, WI, USA - Reactor 2_5/13/2013_ DNA (SPAdes)... | ecosystem: Engineered > Bioreactor > EBPR >... | reverse complement strand
GTGCCATGGCTGCCGAATCACAGGCAAAAATTATTCAGGCAGAAAATGACCGGAAAACGAAAGAACTTGAGGAAGCACGGCAACTTCAGCTTTCCATGCTGCCAAAATTCATTCCGCAGATTGCGAATTATGACATTGCTGTTTTCATGAAAACATCCACAGAAGTGGGTGGTGATTATTACGATTTCAATGTGAGCAGTGACGGAACGTTAACCATTGTTATTGGTGATGCAACCGGGCATGGACTTCGTGCTGGAACGCTTGTTACGGCTGCAAAAAGTTTGTTTAACATTTTGGGCTCGCATCAGGATATTGTGTATTCTCTGCAGGAATTTTCCAGATGTATTCTAGCTCTGGATTTTCAGCGTCTTTCGATGTGCATGACGTTTCTGAAGATCCGAAATAATCAGTTCAAGGTTGGATCAGCCGGCATGCCGCCGTTATTTATCTACCGGGCGGCCACTCAAACCGTTGATGAATTTGTTATTGAAGGAGCCCCACTGGGTACTTTTATCGGATTTCCATATCAAATTAAGTCCCAGGAATTGAATCAGGGTGATGTGATTCTGCTGATGACCGATGGTTTCCCGGAGCTGATCAGCAAAACGGGCGAAGTGTTTAACTATTCCAGAGTTTCTGAATTATTCAGAAAACATGCAGGCCTTTCCTCTGAAAAAATCATCGAAGAATTTGAAAAAACGGCTAATGAGTGGCTTCAGGGCAAAGAAGCAGATGATGATTTGACGTTTGTGGTGTTGAAGGTGAGGTAAGGCGTAAGGCGTAAGGCGTAAGGCGTAAGGCGTAAGGCGTAAGGCGTAAGGCGTAAGGCGTAAGGCGTAAGGCGTAAGGCGTAAGGAATTAGAGCTGTAAATTATGTAATTTGATTTTAGATTGAAAATTTGGGTTGGCTTTGGATGATTGAATATTCGGCTGGTATTTTGCTTATTCCTTATGCCTTAAGCCTTATACCTAATAAGTTATCGCCAGCTTAGCCTGAGTGGTGGGGAGTTGAATGATAAAGGTAGCCCCTTTGGGTGAAGGCTGATGTTTGAGCAAACCATTCAGTTTCTGAATCATGTTGTAACTTACAAACAATCCCATCCCGATTTTTCCCTTCGCTTCCTGTGTGGTGTAGAAAGCATCAAAGATCTTGGGTCGGATTGCCTCAGAAATTCCCGGTCCGTTATCTGCTATTGAAATCGTGACAAAATCTTCATTTCCGGTCATGGTGATCACAATTTTTCCGCCATCAGCAGGAATATGCTCGCCTGCGTTTTTGAGAATATTCGAAAAAATAATGTGAAGCATATCCGTGTTTGATTCAACCGTTGAAATGTCATCATAATTGGTTTCAACGGGCAGAATTCGCTGCATTTCCTTTTGGGTTGACTGAATCGCCATTTCCATTACCAATGAGAGTTTAACTACCTGAAAATTATTCTCAATCAGCAGATTAAACGACATGAGTGAACGGACAATGCTGGTAATTTTTGATGCACCTTTTTGAATGATAACGGCCAATTCTTCAATTTCATTGGCTACTTCAACAAGATTCTGCTCATGTGCATAATCGACCAGTTTAATAAACAGCTCTTTAAAATCTTTTGCATCTTCAGGAACGGGAACAGCTTCAACATCTTCCCTCTTAATTACAGAAAGAGAAGCCAGAACCGATATAATATGACTGATTTCATTCAGATCCTGCCGGATCGGTTGAACGCTGTTTGAAATGTAATTGATCGGGTTATTGACTTCATGGGCAATACCCGAAACAAGCGCAACGAGACTGTTCATTTTTTCCCGCTGTGCCGTTTCAACTTTGATGAACTGATCCTGCAGATTGGTAAACAGTTGCTTGTTTTCAAAAGCAACTGCCGCCTGTGAACCGAAGGATTCACTGATTTCCTTATCAAACTCTGAAAACGGGATGACAACTTTGTCGGTAATTTCGGGGGATGATAAAACAGCGTGATGAATACTCTTTTTATTGATTAGCTGAAGAACCCCGATGGTATCTTTTCTGTGATTTTTCAGCGGAACAACCAGCATCGATTTTGACCGGTAATTATTTTTCTCATCAAAAGACCGGTTGAAAGAATAGGTCCTGTCTGACGGAATCTGATAAACATCATCGAACTCGAGAGTTTCACCGGTAATGGCACAATACCCTGCAAGACTTTTAGTGCTCAATTCAATAACCTGATTCTGCAATTCTACCGGGACTGATTCATTTTTTGTGTAAATGAATCGCATCTGTTTATTTTTTGAACTGACTTTAAGCGGAAGGTCAGTGTAGGTTTTCTGCTCAAGAAAATAAAGCGTTCCGCTGTCTGCATCGGTTAATTCAAGTGCAACAGAAAGAATTGAATCGAGAACAATGTCGATGTGTTCTTCGGTTGAAAGGGCAATCGCAATTTTATTCAATCGTCTGAGGTGAGTTTTAACCTCATCAAATTCATATTTTTTTCTGAAATGCCGGATTAACCTTGTTATGGCAGCTAAAATATGCCGGTTTGATGAATTGGGTTCGAGAACATCAAAAACAATCCCAAGTTCAATAAGATCAAGTATTAAACTGCTTTTTTCACTGTCTGCCGGGGAAACAACAAACCAATAGAAGTGATCGGTATTTTTAATGGCACCTTGTTGTGCCTGCTGGAAGTCTTCCAATGAGCAGAAAACACATACGGGATTGTTGGGAGCAATCAAATCCAATGCTTCCTGCAGCATACTGAACTCTCCGGCAGGTATCACTTGGGTTTGAACTTCAAGCGAGAAATTTTCCGGAAGGACCAGATTTAGTCCAGCAAGATCAAGGATATGTAGTGGGTAATCCCGGTTCATTCAGTTTCCGTTTATTTTCAGATTCATTCTTATCATCCTAAAATAAACAAAATTCTTGAATTCAACGAAATTAAATTGGATTTTACCCTAAGAAATAGGAAATATTGTATGTTATTGGAAGAAATTCGGTCGTTTTGTTTGGAAAAAACAGGTGTAACTGAAGATTTACCTTTTGATGAAGAAACTTTAGCATTTCGGGTTGGCGGGAAAATCTTTCTTCTAACCAGCCTTTCTGAACCTGAAACTGTAAATCTGAAGTGTGATCCTGAAAAAGCCGTTGAACTTAGAGACCAGTTTCCCGATGACATTTTTCCCGGATTTCACATGAATAAAAAACACTGGAACACCGTTTCAGTGGTCGGTTCACTTGATCACAATCAAATCCGGGAGTTGATTTCCCATTCTTACGACCTTGTTTTTCAGTCACTTCCAAAATCTGTGCAGTCAGGTTTACAATGAACCTGACTGAGGCCCTGTTACCTGCACTTCGTTCTACGCTTTGGCAGGGTACTTTACTTTTTGCTTTTCCTCTTTTCATTTCCCTTTTAATTTATACTTCTGAACGTCTGGTGACAGGATGGTTCATCAAAACGACCGGCTATAAAGGAATCTGGCTAACGGCATGGCTGGGTGCTCCGGTTCATGAATCATCACATGCCTTGATGTGTTTTCTTTTCAGATGCCCGATTAAAGAGGTCAGGTTTTTTATTCCCGATCCTGAAAGTCAGGTACTGGGTTACGTAAAGTACACTCATAATCCACGAAATCCGTTGCACTGGATTGGCCGTTGGTTTATCGGACTTGCACCACTTTTCGCCGGATCAGCCTTTTTGTTGGGTTTGCTGATGCTTTCGGGTTCCTTTCCGGTAACCTGGAGGGCTGATTTACTTCCCGGACAAAGTCATGACTGGCTTTCCGTTTTAGGGCTGCATATTCAAACTCTAAATCTGGCCGGATCTGAATTGTTTTCACTTTTATCTAAAGGAAGTTTTTGGCAAAACCCGTTTAACTGGTTGATTTTATATGTTTCTCTTGCTGTCGTAACGCATATGGCTCCTTCTTTTGCAGACTTGAAAGGTACTCTTCCCGGTTGGATTTTCATGTTTGTTCTGGTTTTTTTGTTTAATTATGTCTTACTTTCTTTTGGTATCGTGATTTCGGGTGAAAATTTACTTTACTTCATTTCTTTATTAATGACCAAGCTTCTTGCATTAGCACTTGTTCTGTCTGCAATTAATCTTATCTTTTGGTTTTTGGTACTAAATGTAATTCATCGTTTAAAAACGGGTTATTGGCTGATGGGAAGGCAACATAAAGGTAAATGATTAATGATTAATGGTTAATGAATTCCATTTGGGATATCCTTACTACCATTTAGTGATATTTTCCTTTACTTCTCCATTTATTTATTTTGGTCCCTGAGCTTGTCGAAGGGCTGACTTCTAACTTCTAACTTCTGAATTCCATGCTCGACCTACTCATTATCGGACAAGGACTTGCCGGCTCTCTTCTTGCCTGGACTGCTCAAAAACACGGGCTTTCTGTGCTGGTCATTGATCGTTTCCGAAAGAATTCGTCATCACGTGTTGCAGGTGGGGTTTTTAATCCGATTACAGGCCGACGGTTTGTAAAAACCTGGATGGCGGATGACCTTTTTCCTTTTGCAGAAGAAACCTACCGTGAAATTGAACTGGAAACGAACCGTCTGTTTTACCACCAAAAACCCATTTACCGCACCTTTTCATCAACAGAACAGCGAATGGAATTTCTGAATAAAATTGATGAAGATGACCCTGCTCCCTTTACCCCTTTCCTTTTTGAAAAAGGAGAACTTTCAAAAGGAGTTATTCAACCGTTTGGCGGACTGGTGATTCCGGGTGGAGGCTGGCTGAATACAGAAAAATTTCTAAGTTCAATGCATGACAAATTCATTTCAGGTCAGCATCTTTTCGTATCTGATTTTAACCCGGATCAGGTTAAAATTAAAGCCGATCACATTCTCTGGAAGGGTTTTAAAACAAAAAAATTGATTCTGGCAGATGGTTGGTATAATCAGCCAACAACCTGGTTCTCACATTTGCCGTTTTTACCCACAAAAGGGGAAGTATTAACTCTTGACGTTCCGGGACTTGACCTGGATGGCATTGTTTCGAAAAACGGATTTATTCTTCCGCTGGAAAACGGCCTTTTCAGAGTTGGAGCAACCTATAACTGGAATGATTTGTCTTTTAATCCGACACAGGCAGGCAGGGAAGAATTAATTGAAAAAGTGAAGAGCCTGGTTTCTATTCCGTTTGAAGTGGTTGAACATGATGCAGGCGTCAGGCCCACCGTTCAGGATCGCCGTCCTTTCATCGGCTGGCATGAAGAACTCCCTCAGATTGGTATCTTTAATGGATTTGGGACAAAGGGGGTTTCGTTAATTCCATGGTTCGCCAATCATTTTGTTGAACATATTACGAACGGGAAAGAACTTCTTGCTGAAGTGGATGTGGCGAGGGTCAGGGCCAGTAGGTAGAAGTCAGAAGTCGAGCAAAGCGAAGATCCCGTCCAAGGTTCGGTTACGAACCGCGGATCCGGCTAAGATTGAAAACACTTTCGGGGACTGAAAAAATCTGAGAGTAAAAATTTTCCTTTCCTTTTGAAAATGGAAAGGGAACCTAAGTTCCAGGATCCCAAACGAAGGCCATGAATTGAAAGAAAATTTAAATAAAACGAGAGATAAAGTTTTAACTATTTGTTTTTTTTATTCTTTGATTAAAATTTAGTTTAATCGGGATATTTGGAAGGGTTTATTCAAGAAATGATAAATTTATTTGTATTCATATTTTCAATTTTGGTATCCCAATGTAGCTATCAATCACGATTTCCACTGGAAATATCGGTTCTTGAAAATTTTTCACGGAATCAAATTGATTCTGCAAATAATACAATCATTGTTTATAAGGGTGTAGTTTTAGGTGAATCTCCAATTGCCTTAAATGTCATTGAAATAAAAAATGTAAATAATGAGTTAACATTAAACTCAATGATTTTAGATTCCGAATCCGGTGAACCACTGCCAGAAGCAGAAATTTTATATTCTGTCCTGATTAGTGAAGATGAATCTGCCATGAAATTTATGATTAAACACCATGTTTACTCAGATTCTACCGGAAAGGTTAGTTTCAAATCCAGGTATTTTGACAATTCCTTCATCATTTGCAGTTATATTGGTTATTCAACAAGAGTGGTGAAGATAAAAAGTAAGTGACTCTTAAAACCAGATATTGTGTCATCCTGTAATTGTTTGATTTAAACAAGTTTTAGAAGGTATTTTTTCATTTACCTTCTTTGAAGCTCCCGTTGCCGTATAACCCTCTCCGTCGTGAGCCGGATCGATGACTTGAAAAGTTGTAAATCCCGATTTTATCGGGGGAAGTGGAATTGGAATAACCTAATAGCCAATAGGTAAAAACCTGGGCACTTCGACTCGGTTCCTGAGCGACGTCGAAGGACAGTGTCCAGGTTTTTGCCTTATCCCTTACGCCTTATGCCTTACACCTATTTCCCCACCAACCGGCAAACTTCTCCTGTGAAGGTACTTGTGGTTCCTTTTCCGCCGATATCTCCAGTACAAACTGACTTATTTTCCAGAGCTTTCAGGATCGCCTGGCGGATTTTCTCTGCTTTTTCAGCATCACCCAGATAATCGAGCATCATGCACGCTGAAAATAAAAAGGCAGTCGGATTGGCTTTCCCCTGTCCGGCAATGTCAGGTGCAGAACCGTGAACCGCTTCAAAAATGGCGTAATCGGTTCCAATATTGGCTGATCCGGTAACGCCAAGCCCGCCAACCAACCCTGAAGCAAGATCAGACAGAATATCACCGAACAAATTGGTTGTCACCACCACATCGAACCGCTGAGGTCTAATCACCATCTGCATTGCCATATTATCGACAATCAGATCTTCAAACTGAATATCCGGGTAAAGTGCTGCTATTTCTTTCCCGACCTGCAGAAATAAGCCGGTTGTTAATTTTAATATATTTGCCTTATGAACCAGGGTCACTTTTTTTCGGTTGTGAAGTTTGGCGTATTCAAATGCAGCCCGGATAATCTTCTCACTGGCATTCCGGCTTATGACGGCTTTACTTTCAGCAATAGTTTGCTCATCGTTCAGCCATCTTTCCTGACCAATGTACAAACCCTGAGTATTTTCACGGAACATAACCATGTCAACTAATGTAAACGGAGTCGGAACGGAGGCAATACTGAATGCAGGACGGATGTTACAATATAAGTCAAATGCTTTCCGTAAAGTCACGTTAACCGATCTGAAACCACCTCCAACGGGAGTTGTAAGCGGACCTTTCAGTGCAATTTTATAAAGTTTGATGAGATCAAGTGTTTCTTCAGGAAGCGGATCATCATACTGATCAACACCAGCCATACCAGCTACGGCATCTATCCAGTTTATTTTAACCTTTGCTGCAGAAAAAACAGCCTTCACTGATTCTGTAATTTCCTGACCGATTCCATCTCCCGGAATCAAAACAACCTGATGCATAATAACCTCAATTTTCTACGAAAATACGGGAAATAGGAATGAAGACAAACACTTTTATCACAGAGGATCACTAAGTTAATCACAGAAATTTTTCTGTGTCATTCCCGTCCCGCTTGCGGGACGGGAATGACAGTTTCGTTTTTTTATGCTATTCGGAGAGGTTGTCATCCCGAACTTGCTAAAAGTCTGGGATTAATACTTTTTTTAAATTCTTTCTTTTTGGAAATGATCTGGTTTGTCCATTTTCCTAAAAATAAAAAATGAAATTCTCAGTGAAACTCCGAATTAAACTCTGTGTCCTCTGTGGTAAAATGAAATTTTCAACTTTCTAAAATTCTGGCAAGTTCTTTTAAAACTGCTTCGGTTCGGTAGGGTTTCATCAGGAAGGAGACTATCATCCGGCGGATGTCTTCATGGTGAATGTCACGTTCAGGAAGTCCGCTGGTGGCGATGATGGAAAGTCCGGGACGGATGGCATGGAGGGTTCTGATCAGGGTGGCTCCATCCATTTTGGGCATATTCATGTCGGTAATGACAACCTGAATGTCTGGCGTGGTCGTAAATAAACCAATTGCCTGAATGCCGTCAGTTGCGGTCAGTACTTTGTAATTATAATCAGCTAAAACGGCAGAAAGCATACTTAAGATGGGTTCTTCATCATCCACAATCAGAATCGTGGTTCCTTTTCCGTCGTGCTGCAAAATCTTGTTATCCGGCTCATTTTCTTCAATGTCAGTGGTCAACGCCGGTATGTAGAGTTTGAATTGGGCGCCCTGGCCGACTTCACTGTACACATTCACAAAACCCTGGTGGCTTTTTGCAATAGCGGCCACAGTCGAAAGTCCCAGACCGGTTCCTTTTTCAAGATCTTTGGTTGTGAAAAACGGGTCAAAGATTTTATCCATTATATCCGGTGAAATACCAACTCCCGAATCGGTAACCTTTACGAGAATATAATTACCTGGCTTGGCTTCAGTGAACCGGTAAATATAATCCTGATGGAAAACTACATTTTCAGCTTCAATAAAAAGTTGTCCGCCGGCAGGCATAGCATCCCGGGCATTAACGGCTAAGTTTAAAATAACCTGGTGAAGTTGGGTTGCATCCCCTAAAACCGGCCATAAAGCCTGATCAATACTACAGATTACGGTAATATTTTTGGGGAAAGTTGATTTGACAATTTTTTCGACATCCCTGATTACTTTTTGGATGTCTGTTTTGGAATGAATTCCTTCAACGCCACGGGAAAACATGAGAAGTTGTTTCATCATGGTTGCTGCACGCTGAACATTATTTTCCAGCATGTTGATCCAGTTCTGATGTTCTGCACCAATATTCAGATCCTGAAACCGCTGAACCGAAATTAAAATTGGCGAGAGAATATTGTTGAGATCATGGGCAATACCACTTGCCATTCTGCCTATACTTTCCATCCGTTGTGCCCGGAGAAACTGGCGTTCCAGCCTCTTTTTATCGGTAATATCAGAATTGATATGAAGGATGGATTTCGGCTCGCCGGACGAATCGACAATAATATTTTGCCGGCTTTCAACTACAATTTCAGCACCTGCAATATTCTGATGTGAAAGTTCACCTGACCATTCACCTTTGTTGTGAATTATAGACCGTCTTTCTTCAGTCCCGTTCTGATGCCGGGCAAGTAAACTGTCGATGGGTTTACCAATAATATCGCCAAGTTTCCAGCCATACATTTTCTCAGCACTTTTATTCCAGTACTGAATTCTGAACTCCAGATCGGTTACAATAATGGCGTCGCTGGCATGGTCAAGTAATAATCCCTGTTCATGAATGGTTTCTCTGGCCTGACGTTGCTGGGTGATATCACGGCCAATGATGACAAGTCCGAACGGACTGGTTCCTTCGAACAGGGGAATTTTTGTGGTTTCAAAATAGTGCGGATTGCCGTCTGTGTCTTTTACAATTTCAATGATGTCGATTCGTTCGCCGGCGTTCCAGGCTTTTCGGTCACTGAGGATGCAGGCTTCAAATGCGGATTTCATTTCAGGCTGAAGTTCTGCAAGTTCCTGGTCAGTCTTACCCTGCCAGTCAATTTGTTCAAGTCTGAAAAGTTTTCTTGCAACCGAATTGATGATCAGCCAGCGCCCGTTGAAATCTTTAAAGAAAATCGAATCCGGAATTCCTTCAATTAAAGAACTGAATTCGTTGACCATTTCGTTAAGTTTTTGTTCAGTCTCTTTCTTTGAAGTAACGTCAATTAAGGTTCCTTCAAGAAAATCCGGACTTCCGTCTGGCTTTTTTATTAGTTTAACATTTTCAGAAATCCAGATCTTCGAACCATCCTTGCAATAAACAAGACTGAGAAAATCATTAACAAATCCTTTTTCAATGAGTTCGCCAATCAGGATATCACGGTGACCGGGTTCCGCATACAGCTGGTCGGAAAGGGAGGTGATTCTGGCTAGCAGTTCGTCTGTATCTGCATACTTTAAAATTTTGGCCAGGGCACTATTGCCCATGATAAAATGGCCATCAATACTGGTCTGAAAGATACCTTCCTGAACATTCTCAACAATTGATCTGTACTTTTCTTCGGCAACCTTGAGTGAAGATTCCGTTTTTTTCTGGGTAGAGATATTCCGTGCAATAGACAGGTTCAGGAGTTTATTTTCCTTGTCATAAAAAACGGATGAACTCACATCGAAGGGGACCAACGTACCGTTTTTATGTTTCAGATTTATCTCGTACCGGTGCGTATCAGAAATGAGATCAATTCTTTTTTGTCGTCTTTCTTTCACATCAGGCAGGGAGTTGTCCGGAATAATATCAAAAACAGATAGGTTGGCAGCTTCTTCCGGCGAATAACCCAAAACCGTTTCAATTGCTGGATTTGTATAGAGGAATTTCCCGCTCATGTCATAAATACTGATGAGATCAGTTGCGGTTTCAACGAGCGTTCTGTAACGGGTTTCACTTGAAAGCAGCGCATCTTCAGTCTGTTGCCAGGCCGTTACATCGCGGTTACTACCTCTTATTCCCAGGTAGACGCCTGTTCCAGAATAAATAGGACGGCAAATATGCTGAATCCAACGGGTTTCACCGGTTTTTTTTATTATCCGGAATTTTAATTCACTGATTTCTCTGGATTTTTCTATGAGTTCCTGATGCTCAGTGAAGGCCTTCTGATCTTCAGGCAGGATGATGGAAAGCAATAAATCGGGCTTATTCTCAAATTCTTCAGGTTCATACCCGGTGATTTGTTTACAGGAGGGTGAACAGTAGATGAGTTTATTTCCGGGAGAAATCCAAAAGACCCAATCAGTTGTATTATCTGCAACGATTTTATATTTCTGAAAGGTTTCAAACAGTTCTTTTCTGACTTCAGTGAGGGCTTTTTGGTATAAATCTTCAGATTCGTTTTTCTTGGTTGGCATTGGGGTACTTTGAAGGAAAAAGGAAAATCAGTTCAGAATAGTTGTCAGATTTTTTCGAGAACTCAATAGTAATAAAGAAAAGATTTAACATCAAATTGTTCATGTGATACAGGTCTTTATTTATATCATTTTCTAACAAAGAAGACTTTCTTTACAAACTTAATGAAACGGATACAATAATCCGGATATAATCACAATGGGTTGGTTTTCAGGTAATGCAAGTTTTAGACCTTTGTAAAAAAAGGGGCATCCCATGTTCAGTTTAATCGGATTGATTCTGCTCGTGCTGAATCCAGACCCGTCAGGCGGTAAAATTTCAGGCCGGATTGTAAACAGTGAAACCACCGGTTCTGTATCTTCAGCAACTGTTTTTTTGGCCGATGATGACTCACCGGTTTCATCTGTCAGGACCAACCAATCGGGGAATTTTAGTTTTTCAAATCTTGAACCGGGTCAGTATGTGTTAACTATCCGGAAATCCGGTTTTTCTGATTTTATCAGGAAGGTAAAGATCAACGAAAATTTCACCCTTAGAATATTAATTCCCTTAAGCCCTTCAGGCATAAATCAGAGAACACTTACCGAATCAAAAGAAAAGACAAAGGCGACAGACATTACGTCCGGAAATCCAGTTTTGGGTGCTGTTGATGAAGCAAATCTGAATCAGGTTACTGAAATTCAGGCAGAAACCGGAATTGTTACTTTAGAGGATGAAAAGGATTCTGTTTTAATTGTCGATTTTCCTGAAAATCCGCCCCAGCCCGTAGGAGGATTGGTTAGCATTATCAGGAATATCGATTACCCTGAAATTGCAAAACGGATGGGTATTGAGGGAAAAGTGGTCGTCAGGGTTACTGTAAATGAAAAGGGTGAGGTCACTCAGGTTGATATCTTAAAACGGGCAAATTCAGTTTTAAATGAAGCCGCAATTTATACCATTTACAAATCAAGGTTTTTACCCGCTCAACATCGTGGTAAAAATGTAATCAGCCAGATTACGTTACCCATTCAGTTTTCACTAAAATAAAAAGGAATCAAATATCAGATCAGTTGCCCGGATTCCGGTATTTGATTCCTCATTTAAATACTTACTTGACCTGTCTGACCTGAAGAATATAATTCCTGATTTCAAATAAAATATTATCAGGGAGATTGCCTGCCGCGGCAGGATTTTCCGGCAATAAAATTTCAAAAAGAATAAATTCAATTGTCCTGCCCCCATTCACAGCTTCTGTTACTTTCTTGAAAAGTGGGTATTTATTTATTGTTTCCTTGTCCTTTTCGATACCGGCAATCAAACCTAAAAGGGCTTCTTTTTCCTCAGTTGTTGAAAATGATCCCGCAGAAACACCTTTTGATTCACGATACCCGGGTTCATATGCCCAAACTGCTTTTACCATGGCATAAAACATCCAGGAGGATGTCATTTTCATGTTGATTGTACCTTCATCTACACGTTCAAGTGCAACTTGCGGACAAAAGTCAAAATCAAGGGCAGAATAGCCGGCTTTTTCCAGAATTCTGAACAGGGCTGTTTTTATTCTAGGATTATTTCTGTTTAAAATCCAGGCAAAAACAATTTCATCTGCCGCGTCTTTGTAATTACCTGATAAAAAGTAGGCATCGGCAAGAAACCAATGAGCCATATAATCAATCTGATTTTGTTCAATTGCCTTTTTAAAAAACTTAATAGCTTCTTCAGTGTTGTCCTTTTCCAGGTAAACCTGCCCAATGTAGGTTAAAACAAACGATAGTGATGAATCTGTTTCAAGAGTTTTCTGATAATAGTAAATTGTGCTGTCATAAAGTCTGGTCGGAAAAAAGTTTTCGGCTTTATTAAAATAGAATTGTCCACGTTCACTTAACGTATAGGTATGGGTTTCAATTTTTCCATCAACGGATTTTCGGTATATCTGGTGGGGAACTGTTTTGGCTGAGAAGTCTTTGCACTTAATTTCTTCCGAAATCAGGTCAAGATTATAAACCAGTTTTGATTGTTCCATGATTTTTAAAAATGTCGCCGGATCATTCAAATCCTGTGAGAAACCCAAATTCATGTTTAATACTAAAAGAAATGCAGAAGTGATAATGGTTTTTACTGATAATTTCATCACGGGGTTCACTTTATTGGATAAGGGTTAGTCTTGGATAACAGATAAACAAAATACAATCCTGTAAATTTAAACAAATTAATTGTCTGATGCTTTTACAAATAATCGGAAAGATGGTTAAACCGGAAAAAAACTGTAAGACCTTTGACCACTCTTTTCAGATTTCGCTGAAATGAAAAAGGCCGCGCAAATTGAAATCAGTCAATTTACACGGCCTTTAAAATACTTTTTACCTGTTAGATTCAGATCAGAATCAATTCAGGAATCCCGATGTTTTCAGCCAGATAAGAAACTTTGATTTCGGTAATGGTCTCAAGGGTAAATTTTATATTGACGTTAGTTTTACCGTCAAGTAAACTTCCCGGAATGAGCAACCCGTAACAGGTTCCTGTCCGGCTGATAATTCTTGCCCCTGCAGTAAACAGGTTTTCCCGGGTTTCTGCATCGAAAATTTCAACCTGACAAAACTTAACGGTTACCGGGTGAACCACTGAAATACGAACCAGTAATTTATCAGAATCAATGGAAGGTACGATTTCTGCGCCTGCAACGACAGGTTCATGGCGCCAGTCCTGGAAAGCGAGTTCAAAAGCAGGAATATCACGGTAACGGGATTCTTCCTGATAAAAGGGGAGTGCTTCGTGTTCACGGGCGTATTCAAGTCCGTTCTGAACATTATCATGAAGCGTATTTTGCACAGCAGATTGCTGTTTGAAATTCTGGCAGCCTGAATATAGCCAGTTCTTTCCTGTATAAATTTCCCAGCCGTTATCAACAGCGTGAACAGTTCCTCTGGCGATGTTACCAGTCTGAAGGGTTTTTACGGGTTGATTTCCCATGATGTTCATCCTTTTCATTTTCTTTTTAGTACAGATGCAAGATGAAAAGGGCTTCCGAAATAATCAAGATAAAAGTATAGAAATATCGTTAAATAATGATTAGGGCTTTAACAACTAAAGTGAAAACATTTAATAGTTAATTATAAAATGGTTAAAGGATGAAAGAAGTTAAGTTTAAGGTTCCATCAGGAGGTGAGGGAAGAGCGCCAATTAAAGACAGGAAAAAGCGCTGTCATTCCCGCGAAGGCGGGAATCCATCCCACTGCGAAGTTGTCATCCCAGACTTGATTCTTAAAATTGTCATTCCCGCGAAGGCGGGAATCCATGCATATTTGAATCCCTTTTAAGTGTGGTTATTTTGGAGAAAGAGAACACAGTAATAGTTGCTTTCAAATTACAAAAAATACTGGATTCCCGCCTTCGCGGGAATGACACTAAGCTATAACTAAAAACAATGAGTGGAATTACTGACCGGATTCAGTCTTATTAGAATCTGCTTTAGAGGAGTCTGCGATGGTGTGTTTTTCTGGATGGTTGCAAAGATGGCTGTAACCGAACGGCATGGCATATTGACAGATTGTACCTTCACAAAGGCAATCAACCAAACCGGTTCCGCCAATGGCTTTTGCCCGGCAATTCACATTTTCTTCAGTTGATGAATTTTTTTCTGTAAACATTTCTGTACAAATTTGTGCTGACTTTTGAGAAGATTTAAAACCGATAGAACGTCGTCAGTAAATGTCGTATAAATGTTGCTTGTAGTCAATAAGAATTAAGAAAAGACAATTAAAAAAATTTTTTTCTTTTAATTGTCTTTATCCGAAAATCTCTTCGGTTCCGGCATTTTTCATGGCATAGACAATATTCGGATGAGAATCCTTCTGCATCATGTTTCCCTGGTGGTCAATGGCAATAATGCCCGCAAAGCCGTCAAAAGGAAGCAGTTCTTTAAAAGTCTTGTCAACGGCTTGCTGCAGCGACATTCCGTCGGTAACCCGGGTAACAATTTTGGCGGCAACTGCACCATTCACAATATCTTCACCAACTCCGGTCGTTGAAACGCCGCAGAAGGCATTGGCGTAATTTCCGGCCACAGTTGCAGAATCACTAACACGACCTACAATCTCAAATCCTTTTCCGCCGGTTGACGTTGACGCTGCTAACCGACCCTGATGATCAAGCGCCACACAACCCACCGTTCCGGTTTTTACAAGTTCACTTTTCTTTTGCTCATAATCCTGAATCCGCAATTCAGTACGGGTATCAAACGGACCAAAACCCTGTTCCCGGGCAAAATTCAATGCTCCCTCACCGGCAAGAATCCGGTCTTCACGGGATAACAATTTTTCTGCAACCAGAATCGGGTTTTTTACATTTTCAATATTGATCACACCTGAGAATTTTTGACTTTCTCCATCACAAATCGAGGCGCTCATTCTGATGACCCCATCACTTTGAATCTGGCTGCCGGTACCGGCATTGAACAACGGATCATCTTCAAGAAGCGTACAGGCAAAAATGGTGGTTTCAAGTGCAGAATGAGTTTGAAGAAATGCCCAGGTTTGACGGATGATGTGGCGGAGTGCGTTTTGTTTTGCAGTTTTGGTTTCCTGGCTGGTGGTCAGTTCAGAAAAGAAACCACCGTGGATAATAACGGCTGGTGTCGTCATGGTTTTCCTGTGTGAAAAATAATTCTCACAAATATCTGTGATGAAATTGAAATCGTCAAGGGTTTTGTCCGAGCTTTTATAGATAGTTTTTGATTATTCCGGTTTAATCTTTTAACGCATGAGAAAATAATCTCATGGTGTTCTTGCAAATTAATTTCTTTTTTCACATCATTGTGAAACGTACGTTCACAGGGTTATTTCAGTCGTTAAAACTATTATTTCTATGACAAAACGAATTCCGGATACGATCGTCATTCTGCTCACAATTTTACTCATTTTTCTGATGCTGACCTGGGTTTTGCCCGCAGGTGAATTTCAGCGTGCTGAAAGAAATGGAATCAGTGTGGTTGTGCCGGGTTCTTACCTTCCCGCCGAACAAAATCCGCAGGGAATTGGTGCGTTTTTATCTGCTCCAATCAAGGGATTTATCAGTGCTGCCCAGATTATCGGATTCTGTTTTCTGATTGGTGGCGCATTTTCCATCGTTACCCGCACAGGCGCCATCAGTGCAGGACTTGAAGCCATCCTTGATTTTTCAAGGCGACATCCGAAATACAAAGAATTCATTCTTCCTGTGATCATGATTGTGTTTTCAATTGGTGGTGCAACTTTTGGGATGAGTGAAGAAAACCTGGTTTTCATTCTGATCACCATTCCGCTTGCTATTTCGCTGGGTTATGATTCGATTGTAGGCGTGGCCATTCCGTTTGTAGGAGCCGGTGCCGGATTTGCCGGTGCGGTTCTGAATCCGTTTACCATTGGCGTAGCACAGGGAATTGCAGAACTTCCTCTTTTTTCAGGATGGGAATACCGGATATTCGTCTGGCTTGTCATTACCACAATTGCCATTGTTTTTGTGATGGTGTATGCCCGGAAGATTATCAAAAATCCTGAATTCTCCCCGGTTTATGAACTCGACCGTTCCCGGATTTTTGATAACCAATCTGTGGAAAGAACTGAATTCACCTTTGCAAGAAAACTGATTTTGTGGTTGCTGCTTTCAACCCTGGTCATTCTGATTTTTGGCGTAACCAAATATGAATGGTACATCAATGAAATATCAGGATTGTTTGTCGGACTCGGACTGGCTGCAGCCTTGATTTATCGCCTGCCACTCCAAACTTCCATTGATGCGTTCAAAGAGGGTGCCCGGGATATGATGACGGCCGGATTGGTCATTGCCTTATCAAAAGCGATTCTGATCGTGGCACGTGACGGTAAAATTATTGATACCATGCTGAACTCGGTAACCGGAATTGCCGGAGATTTTCACCCGTTTGTTTCCGCCAATCTGATGTTTGCAGTCCAATATCTCATTCATTTTCTGGTCCCTTCCGGATCCGGGCAGGCAGCATTGACCATCCCGATTATGGCACCTTTATCCGATCTGCTGGGCATTACCCGCCAGACTACTGTTCTGATTTTCCAGTTGGGTGACGGACTCAACAGTATGATTTTGCCCACAAGCGGGGTAACAATGGGAATTCTTTCAATCGCCAAAATTCCGTTTAATGTGTGGTTGAAGTGGATCATGCCGCTTATGATTTTTTTCTACCTGGCGGCGATATTGTTACTTGTTCCCCCAATTTTTATGTTTGTTTACGGACCCCATTAAGTGTTAACAATGAATAGAGAAGCAACCCGTTTTCGTCAGCAGATTGCAGACAGCTACAACAGACTTTCAGCCAATCAGAAAAAGGTGGCCGATTATCTGCTTCACAATATGCGTGAAGCTGCATTTCTTTCCGTTACAGAGATTGGTGAAAAATGTGGTGCAAGCAAAGCCACAGTTGTACGTTTTGCCCAGGAACTGGGTTTTGAAGGATTTATTGACTTCCGGGATAAGTTAACCGAAGCCGTAAATACTGAATTTGCCTATCTGACCCACCTTCAGTTAAAAAACGAATCTGGTTTTGATTCTCTTTTCCAGGTTGCCCGGCAGGATGTTGATAACATCAACGAAACGTTCAGCCAGATTAATCCGGAAGTGTTCAGGGATGTGGTTCAGTCATTTCTGAACTCGAAGATGATTTTTGCTGCGGGGTTGGGAATTTCGCATTTACTCTCAGAAATCCTGGCTTACACCCTTCTTCAGGTTGGCGTGAGATCAGTTGCATTCCGCCAGGGCTATCAGACTTTTGAAGAACAGCTTCATTTATTGAGTGAAGATGATTTACTGGTGGTCTTTTCTTTTCCGCCTTATTCGACCGAAACCCTTGAATTAGCAGAAAAGGCGAAAAAGGCGAACATAAAAGTAGTTGCTTTTACCAATAAACTAACTGCTCCGATTGCTGAATTTGCTGATTTTCTGCTGCCGGTAAAAAGTGAAAATCTGATTTATTGCAATTCGATTGCTTCTTCGCTGGTAGTCGTCAATGCATTGGCGACGGAAATAGCGATCAGGTCTGCAAAGGAAGGCCGGTAAAGGTCTTTTTCCTTTCCTTCTACGTAAACATCCAAATTCATTTTCCTTCGGAGACCACCTTTTGACGGGGCAAAAGGTGGCAAAACCCCTGCAACCTCAGAACGCTAAATCCGTTTCCCACCGCCAAATCCGCAAGAACGGAATCGTATGAATTTTAAAATCTTCACGTGTCACCAATTTTTGATTCCGTTCTTGAAGGCGCACGGATTTTGCAACCGCACATGCCGCTGAGTTTGCGGAATTCCGCACTTGCCCTGA
>Ga0209460_1001076_pt1 | contig 18137 bp, 20 predicted proteins | sample EBPBio132013_DNA_FD_185868 | JGI IMG/M metagenome (GOLD analysis project Ga0209460, IMG submission 185868) | Wastewater treatment Type I Accumulibacter community from EBPR Bioreactor in Madison, WI, USA - Reactor 2_5/13/2013_ DNA (SPAdes)... | ecosystem: Engineered > Bioreactor > EBPR >... | reverse complement strand
CTTACCTATCGAGTTGATTGATGGCGTTTACAGCCCAACAGGGTCGCCCGATGGGCAGCAGCTTGCGTTTTATGCCCCGACGTTTAACAACCAGCGCAACATTTACACGTTAGACCTGTACAACCGCCGCGTCCGCCGTCTCACCTTCAACGGCGCGAACAACCACGACCCCACATGGTCGCCGGATGGTCGCGAAATCGCCTTCGCCTCGAATTACGGGAACGCCTTTGGCATTTTCGCGATGGATGTCGATTGTGTCGCCCCCTTTGAAGTCTGTGCCACACGCCTCACCCCGATTGACGACAACTGGTACGCCGCGCCAGCATGGTCACCGGATGGGCAGCAAATCGCCTTCGTCGCCACCCTCGATACCCTCGGCAGTTTTGACACATCACTCGGCAATTCGAACCTATACATCATCAACAGCGACGGCACGAACATGCGCCGTATCACCACCAATTTGGGCGAGGATTACACACCCGCGTGGTCGCCGGACAGCCGCAGCCTCGTTTACGCCGCGCAAAATATCCAGAACAGCTCAATGGACATCATGATGATGGATGTGGACTGCCCCATTCTCAACGGCTGCCAGCGGCAGGTGTACAGCGATGTGGTCGATCTCATGCCGTCATGGTCGCCCGATGGACGCGAAATCGTGTTCGTTGATGTGCAGGACGGCAACTACGAAATTTGGATTGCCGCCAGCGACGGCAGCAGTATCCAACAGATCACCGATAATGACCTTGACGAGATCACCCCGCGCTGGTGGCCTTGACCGCTTGTGGAAGCCTGTTAGATACGTTAATATTCCACTCATTAATGGTGATCGTAAAAATACAATGCTTTTAAGCCCTTTTGCGGCAGCGAGGAGGCGCTATGAACGCGCAGGTTGCACCCAATTACGGAAGGCGAGCCGTCCTGCTCATTTTAGCGCTGGGCGTGGTCGGCGTGATCTTGGCGCTGGTCTCCGGCAGCACTGATAACTTCTTGACCTTTAACATCACGCAGGTGCTGGTGCTAGGCATCCTGCTGCTGGTCGGCGCGGTTCTGCTGTTCTTGGGGCAGTTCGCCAGTATCTCCCCCGGCACGATTGGCAGCGTTATCATCGGCCTCGGTGTCACCGCCATGATCGTGTCCATCGTACTCGGCTTGGGGCGGCTGGCGAGTGACTTCCTCAGCTTCGACCTCACGCAAATCCTCGTCCTCGGCGGCGTGTTCGTCGTGGTGGGCTTCATCGTGCGTAGCTGGCTGGGTTCAACCGAGCGCATCAACGTGCCGCGCCGCATCGCGTGGATTACCATCGCCATCGGTATCGTCGGCATCATCGTCGGCGTGGTCGCCAACAGTATGAACGTCCTCGGCTTCAGCCCTATCCAACTAATCGCGCTCGGCGTGGTGTTCGCCATCGTCGGTGTTCTCCTGCTGCTGTTCTTTAGCGGCGACATTGACCCGACCCCCGCACCAATGGCGCACATTCGGACGCAGCCCTTACGCTCGTCCGCACCCGCCGCCCCGCCCATGCCGCGTGCCAGCGTTCCACCGCCCACACCGACTGTCACCACGCAAGCCGCGCCACCGGTTCCCGCTGCGCCAGTGGTCACACCTGCCGCCCGCGCCACCGGCAAACGCGATGACCTGCTGATTATCGAAGGCATTGGCCCCAAGAGCAAAGAAGCGCTCAACAAAGCCGGTATCACCAGCTTCGAACAAATCGCCAACCTGTCGCCGGATGACCTCTACCGCATCGTCAAAATCGAAGGCGGCGTGAACCTCGTCGGCGATGCCAAGACATGGCCGAAGCAGGCACGGTTGCTGGCAGACGGCAAGATGAAAGAGTTCGAGGAATACGTGAAGTACCTCGTCAACTCACGCGACCTCAACACCAAGTCGTAATCAGATTGCATCGGGCGGAGGGACACTTTCGCCCGATTCCTACCTCCGTTATCACAACGATTAACAATTTGGTCATGCATGGTTGGGGTATCTCCACTACAATAGGGGCGTTGTAGTTTTGAGGAAGTACCATGTTAATCACCCGCAACGATCATGTTATCCATGACCTCTTGAAAACAGCCCGCGTGATCGCCGTTGTTGGTCATTCCGACCGCACCTACCGCACCAGTTACCAGATCGCTGGCTACCTGCGGCGCGTCGGTTATACCGTTTACCCCGTGAACCCCGAAGTCAGCAGCATTAACGGGAATCCCTGCTATCCGTCACTCGCGGATGTCCCCGAACCCATCGACATCGTGAATGTGTTCCGCCGTGCCGAATTCCTGCCGGATGTGGTCGAGCAGGCCGTCAAAGTCGCGCCGAAGGTCGTTTGGGCGCAGTTGGGCATCACCAGCGACGAAGCCGCCCGCATCGCCGAAGCCGCTAACCTGCCGCTGGTGATGGATATGTGCATCAAAGTCGAACACCGCCGCTTGATCGGCGCATGACATTCCCCGATTTAGACTCACTCACTCGCGCGGCGACTGCGAACCTCGCCGCGCATTTCACCTATGTGCAGGAACGCACAACGGGGATGAGCGTTAGCCGCAGCAGCGAACTTATTCTGACCGACTGCGGCCTCCCCTGCGACACCTTCAATGCCGTGTGTGCCGCGAGGCTCACACCCGAAAATGCGAACATCCATATTCAACAGGCCATCAGCCATTTCAAATCAGCTAATCGCCCCTTCTCGTGGTGGCTCTCCCCCGGCGACCAACCGTCCGACCTCGGCGCACGGCTGCGCGACGCGGGGTTGCAGGAAGCCGAAACCGAACTGGCGATGGCGGCTGACCTCGCTCATTTAGACACCTCCGCCGCGCCAACAAGTGGCCTCAGTATCCGGCGTGTCACCACCGCTAGCCAACTGCGTGACTTTGCCACCGTCATCGCCGCCAACTGGTCGCCGCCGGATGAACTCGTCCTGCGCTTTTACGAACGCGCCGCGCCTGTTCTGTTGACCGTTCAGTCACCGCTGTGGCAGTTCGTGGGCTATGTGGATGGCGTTCCGGCTGCCGCTTCCGAGCTTGTTTTCGGCGGTGGCGTAGCTGGCCTGTACAGCGTTTGCACCCTCGCGGCTTATCGCGGTCGCGGCTTCGGCAGTGATATGACTCTCACGCCCCTCATTCATGCGCGGGCGGCGGGTCAAACCACCGCCATCCTGCAAGCCTCCGAACAAGGGTCACGCATCTATCAGCGCCTCGGCTTCCAACCCTTCGGCACCGTCACCGAATACAAACCCTAACGGGCGAACCGCCTACCTTATTTCAGAAAGCCGTTCGATCTCGCTGCTGAGGCTGGCGCGTTCTTCCTCGCTGAGAGGGAGTTCGCGCACTTTTTGCAGGCTGGCGCTGGCGGTTGCGGTGTCTTCCACGTCCAGCGCGATTTCCGCACGCAGCAGCAGCGCACGAGCGATGAGGATTTTTGCCTCGTCTGGATAGCGTTCCAGCGCGACATCTAGAATTTTCGCCGCGCCAGCCAAATCAAGTTTGGACTCACGGAAGCGCGTCGCCCGCGAAATCGCAAATTCCATTGGGCTTTGGTCGCCCTTTTGCTCGGATTTGGTGACCATTTCCTCGTCTTCATCCCCAAATTTGATGAATGTCACCCAATTGCCCGAAGGGTCGGTCACAGTGAAGCGCGTTTGTCCCGGTCGGATGCGCGTGATGCGTGGCACGCCTTTATTCGGAACACGTCCCAATTTCTCCTTCAAAGCTGTGGAGAAATCTTGGTGTACAGCCTCAACATCTGTCACCATCACCAGACAGTTAGAAGGGTTTTCTTCGGGCTTTAACCATTTTTGCTGGACAAAATGCAGGCCGAATTCGCCGCGGCTCATCACCCCATAACCATAAGGGCTTTTCTGATAATAGGTTTTTTTGAAGCCGAGCGTTTCCCAGAAATCGAGTGTTTCATCCAGCCCAGCAGCGAACAATACCGGCACAGTCATCCATTCTTTTTGATTCATGGTGTCCTCCAATTGCTTTCTGGTCTAATTCTAAAGGGCTGGTGTATTCATAGAGGGTTTTACCGGCGCTGTTCCCGAATACAAACCGTAACTGAACCCCTTCAAACCAAACTCAAACTTGACTTTGTAGCCTATTTGTTCTATACTGGTTTTTTAGTCATAATTTCTGTCTCAGTGAGGCTGTTAATCAAGGGAAGCCCGTCTGCTGTCCCTACGGCAACATAGTCTCGGCTTGCGTAGGAACGCGAGGCAGCGCGTCCGTCTGCGGAAACTGACAACTGTAAACTGTTCACTGATAACTCTGATCCGCTACACACCACAGGGAAACCACAAATGGAAACATGGCTGAAAACGTCGGTTTGGCTGCAATATGGCGCGGCGATGGATATGTTCGAGGATGCGCTCAATCTCTGCCCCGACCACCTGTGGACAGCCGCCCTGTGGAAAGACCCTGACGACGAACGCTACGGCCAGTTCTGGTACATCGCCTATCACACACTGTCGTGGGCTGATCTATTCTACGGTGGTACCCAAGAAGGCTTTGCCCCACCGCCGCCCTTCATTCGGGGTAAACTGCCGGATGCACCCTACACCAAAGAACAGATCAAAGGTTATTTCGCCTACTGCCGTCAAAAGGCCAAAACGATCTTCGAAAACCTCACCGATGAGCAAGCCACGAAGCGCTGCATTTTTGAGTGGATGGAACCGAACTATTTGGAGCTTCAGATCTACGCCATGCGCCATTTTCAAGAACACGGCGCACAGTTGAATCTCTTTCTCGGCGGTCAGCATGACATCACCGGCATGGATTGGGTGCCACAAGCGCGTGAAACCATGACATAATAAACCATTTGAAAAGTAGGTTTGGGGTTCATCGGACGCGATGTATCGCGTCCCTACACGAAATTCGCATCACAAACGCGCGTTGTTGTAGGGACAGTCTGGTATTTCAGAACTTCTCAAGTGGTTTCTAAGCGGTCTGACAACTGCGACACTGACGACACTGACGACATTTGAGGGAAGAACTGGTCGACCGATACCGACAACTGCGACATTTGCGACATAAAAGAGGATTCTCAACAGCAACAACAGCATCAACAGCAACATTTCGCCTGATGACAGCAGGCATCCAGATCTAGAGAAATTAAAAAGGTGAGCGTATTGGATGTAGGGACGCGATACATCGCGTCCGTTTCTCGTAAAGACCAATTTATGTCGTCGCTAATTTGGACACAAATTGCAGGGTGAAATTGACGACTTTGACTCATGAGGCCATCGCAAGCGCAAAGAGTAAGTGGTATAGCAAAAAATCTTGGCGGTCTTGGCGACTTGGCGGTTAATCTTCTTGTGCCATCTCCCGCAAAATCGCCGCCGCCGCCGCCGCCGCCAATCCACGATGGCTGATGCGGTTCTTCTCCTCCAACGGCAGGGCGCTAAAGGTCGCCGTATAGCCCTGTGGGACGAACACCGGATCGTAGCCGAAGCCACCGCCGCTAGCATCTTCCTCGGTTGCGATCCAGCCCTCGCAAACCCCGCGTACCGTTTGTGTTTTGCCTGTGGTCGGCTCCGCAATCGCGATCACACACACGAAGCGAGCCGTCCGTCTGTCCGTCGGTACACCCACCAGCTCGCCGAGCAGCTTTTGCCGCCGCTGCTGCGGGTTCAGCCCCGGCCCACCATACCGTGCTGGATAAATCCCCGGTGCGCCGTCGAGCGCATCCACGTATAAGCCCGTGTCGTCGGCCAAAGTCACCAAGCCACTGGCCTTTGAATATGCATCCACCTTGAGGGTCGCGTTACCCTCCAGCGTCGTCTCGTCCTCCGCCACGTCCATATCGCCTAAACCCACATCCTTCAGGCTCAGGAGTCGCAGCGGCAAACCAACCAATAATTCTTGAAACTCGTCCAACTTTCCGGGGTTACTCGTTCCGATTAATAAATCCATCTTCTGTTCCATGTGTTGATTTGAATACCCGCTATTCTAGAACATACGCCGCAGATAACCAGCCCGACGGTTGGCCTGCCGTATCGCAGTCGGCTGCTGCTTGTTATAATCAGGCGCTAAAAGAGTAATTGGATGGAGAAGATACCGATGACGCTGGTAAGTTCCAACGCGGGTTGCGAATACTCGATTACCGAACAGGGTATCCATCAACTCATCTTTCGCGAATCCGGCAAAGAATCCATTGATGAGTTCTTTCGCGTTCTGGAACATATCTTTGTCAGCACGTCCGACCAGTCCACCAACCGCTACATCGTGGACATCACCCAAGCTGGGCAAAAAGATGTCGGGCTGGTTTCCAATGTGCAGCGTTTTCGCCGCCTCGAAACCTTGTTCCCCAACCGTCCACGTGGGCGCACCGTCATCCTGCACCGCCCCGGTTTAGCCTACACCTTCATTGATAGTTTTATCCGCGCCATCGCCCCCAGCCGTGATGTCACCCGCTTCTTTCCGGTGGATAAACGCGACGAGGCCGTCACATGGCTGTTGAGTGAAAGCCGTTAACAGCATCCATGCCCGCTACCCACATCGCCACCTTCAAAGTCCGGCATTACGAATGTGATGCTCAAGGCCACTTGAACAACGCCAACTACGCCCGTTATATGGAAGAAGCCGCTTTCGAAGCCTCGGCTGCCGTCGGCTATGACAAAGCCCGCTATGATGCGATGGGCTTCCTCTGGCTGGCCTATGAAACCGGCATCGAGTATCTGCATCCGGTCGTCTATGGGGACACGCTCGAAGTCAAAACATGGGTCGGCGATTTCCGCCGTGTGCGTTCCCGCCGCTTCTACGAGTTCCGCAAAGCCAGTGACGACACGCTGGTCGCGACCGCCAACACCGATTGGGTCTACCTCGAAGCCGCCACCGAGCGCCCGACTATCGTGCCGCCCGAACTCATTCACGCCTTCGCGCCGGAAGGTATCACCGAACCCGCCCCGCCGCGCGGTAAATTCCCTACGCCGCCCCCTCAGCCCGCAGGCACATTTACCCTGCGCCGCCGCGTGGAATGGCGCGACATCGACACTGCCGGACACGTCAACAATGCTGTCTACTTCAACTACATCGAGGACTGCGGGATGCAGGTCGCCAACCACTTCGGCTGGCCGCTGGCGCGTTCGCGGGAAGCCGGTTGGGCAGCCGTCGCCCGTGAACACCACATCGAGTACAAGCACCCCGCCCTGCTGGATGACGAACTCACGATCAGCACATGGGTTGCCGCTGCCACCCGTGCCAGCGCCGACCGTTTCTACCGCATCACACGCCCGCGCGATAACCTGCTGCTCGCCCAAGCCCGGACGCGATGGGTATGGGTTGACCTGCAAACTGGCCGCCCCATCCGCATCCCGCCCGACTTCCTGAGCGACTTCGCGAACATCGCCCAAACCGATGCTGCCGATTAGCACCCTTCGAGGAACTGCGCCCCCAACAGGATGCCCTGCTTCTCACCGGCCTCACTGCCGTTGAAGTGCATATCTTCGAGTTCGATGGATACCGCGTCGTTGTAACCCGCGTCCTTGAGGATGCTGAATACCTGCGTCCAACTGGTGACCCCATGACCGGGGATCGTGTAGCGCCACGCCATCGAGCCGAAGCCCATCTCTTGCCCGAAGGTCGGCGGCTGCTCATGCCCGTAGTTATACAGGTTATCCGCGAACAACTCGGTGTCCTTACCGTGAACATGGTACACCTGCCCCACAAACTCCCGCAGGAAGCGCAGCGGGTCAATGCCCATGCGGATCAAGTGCGAAGGGTCATAGTTCACGCCCATCGCCTTCGACGGGCATTCTTTCAAGAACGCGCGGTAGCCTTCCGGCGTGCAGCACAGCGCCCCCGGCCCCGGCCAGCCTTCGATGATAATCCGTGCGTTATTGGCTTCCAGCGCCGGTGCAAGTTGGTTAAAGCTCTCGACCATATAGCCGAAGTTCTCACTGCGCGGCAGGGTGACGTTCTCCGGCAGCATCACGAGGAAGTGGTTGACCGTGCCGTAAGCCGCACACGCTTTGACGTACTCGGTGTTCCGGGCGACTGCCTCCGCGCGTTTCCCCTTGTCCGCCGAAATCATCCCTTCCCACTCCAACAGGTCAACCGAGCCGATCCGCAAGCCAGCGTCCACAATCGTCTTGCCGATGCGGTCAGCATCCCGCCCGATGTCGATCACCTCTAAGCCCGACTCTTTTGCCCACGCAATCGCCCCTGCCGTATCCTTCTGCCAATCCGACCAACCGCGCCGAAAGCCGATTGGAAAGCTGCCTGTCCGCGTTTTCATGATCCAATTTTCCTTTGCGTTTTCATTAAGTATCAAATCGACAAACCACCGCCAACCATTATATCCGGTTTGGTTGCAGCCCAACTGTGACATGGGTATAGTGGGCATTCACAAAATAGGAGATTTATTTAATGCAAACGAAAGATGCCCTTCTTGAACTTGGTGTGACCGACCAAACGCTGACCCAAGCCGAAAAAGATCAACTCGACCGGGATGGTTTTTTACCCCTCTACAACATTTTATCGTCCAGCCAAATCACAGCCCTCACTGCACGCCTTGATGAACTGATCGCCATCGAAGGCCAAGACGCGGGTAAGGAAGTGCATCAGGAAGCCGGAACCACCCGCCTGAGCGACCTTGTGAACAAAGACCCGCTGTTCGAAGTATGCTTCACCCACCCGCGCGTGCTGGCGGCCATCAGCCATGTCCTCGGCGGCAACCTCAAGCTGTCGTCGCTCAATTTCCGTGCCGCGCTGCCCGGTTCTGGCCTTCAAGGTTTACACGCCGATTGGGGTGGAGCCGTCGCCCCAAATGATTATTACGTCTGCAACTCGATCTGGCTGCTGGACGACTTCACCGAGTCCAACGGGGCCACCCGCATCGTCCCCGGTTCGCAAAACAGCGGCAAAGTCCCGCGTGATGTAATGTCAAACCCCTCTGACGCGCACCCTGACCAAATCCTCGTGACCGCGCCTGCCGGAACCGTGGTGATCTTCAACTCGCATACATGGCACGGTGGCACGCTCAACACCACCGACAAGCCGCGCCGCGCCATGCACTCGTACTTCACCCGCCGCGACCAAACACAGCAGTTGGATCAGAAAGCCTATATCCAACCGGAAACCTACGAACGGCTCAGTGTGGCGGCACGGTATATTCTGGACGTTTAGCGACCGGCGCGGTTTTTGGGTGTACACTGAGGCTAACCCAGCTAATATGTGAGGCGATGATGCCCAAACCGCGCCGCAATCCGAACCCATTAGAACAGTACGACCGCTTCATGTTTGGCGGGAAAACACCCGCCTCGTTTCGCGGTCTCGTTCACGTCACAGGGGCATTCGTCGGGAATAGCCTCCTGTGGCTCACCGGCCTCATCACCGTCGCGCGGTTAGGTATGGTGCTGGCGTTCTTCCTCGCGGCGGCAGTCACCATCGGCGTTTTACAGCGGTTTGCTCCGGCGCTCGACTTAACCGCCCTGTTCGCGGTTGGCGGACTCGTTGGAGTGATCGTCGTCGCTGTCGGCGCGGCACTTCTTAAGGGGATACTGCGCCGTGATGCCCAACGCATCGGGAACAAGCCGACCTTCGGTGTTTATGATGAAGACATGCGCAAGTTCCGCGCCAACCGCCGCAAATCGAGGCGTTAATCCAACATGACCGAAACCCATCCCATCACCGCCCTCGACTCCCGCCGTGTCTGGGAATGCCCGTGGTACGCCGTGCGTCAAGACCGTATTCAACTGCCCGACGGCAGCGAAGGGGTTTACAACGTCGTCGAACTAGCGGATGCGGTTTGGGTCGTGCCAGTCACCACCAGCGGCGAGATCATCCTGCTCTGGCATTACCGCTACCCGCTGCAAACGTGGGGGTGGGAGCTGCCCTCCGGTGGCGGCATCACCCGCGCCGAGGATGTGCTGCCCACCGCGCAGGCTGAACTCCAGCAAGAAGCCGGTGGCACGGCGGCGGATTGGCGCTTCCTCATGAAGGTCGCCACCACCAAAGGCATCGGCACCGAGTACGCCCATCTCTATCTCGCAACCGGTATCACCTTCGGCAGCACCGCCCATGAACCCGCCGAGATTATAACCGTCCACAGCTTCCCGATGGACGAGGTGTACCGCATGGCACGCGCGGGTGAAATCCACGACGGCATCGGGGTACTGGCGCTCCTACTCGCCGAACCTTTCATCAGGTAACAATATGCCCCTCATCACCGTCCTCACTGGCCCCTCCGCCGCTGGCAAAAACACCATCGGTTATGCTTACGCCCGACAATCCAAATCCTGCTCGGTCATTGACGGCGACCAAGTGCGCTGGATGTACACACAGCCACACATCGCGCCGTGGCAGGGTGACGAGGGCTTGCGCCAGCACCAGATCGGCGTGCGGCACAACTGCTTACTCGCCCGTTCGTTTTATGGGTTGGGGTTAGAAGTGGTGATTCTTGACGTGCTGTGGAAAGATTTACCCGCGCTCTACCGTGCCGAACTCGCTGGCCTGCCCTACCGCATTGTGCGGCTGCTGCCCACGCTGGAAGAATGCTTACGCCGTCATCACCAGCGCCCGCCGTCGATCAGTGATGACGAGGTGAAGTGGACGCATGACCACACTACCGCGCTAACCGACTATGACCTCACGCTCGACACCACCAACCTATCCGCCGAGCAGGTCGCCGCGTGGCTGCGGAACAAGGACGATTAATAGGTCGACATCAAAAGTATCCTGTAGATACAGGTCATGAAATAGTGGATGGCAATTAAGATGGTAACCCAAGAAAAACTCGCAGCCAAAATCCTAGACTATCTAAATGGTCAAGCTAATCTAAACCAACTTGTTACTTGGGCAGAAGATGCAATTGTGACATTCACGGAGTCAAATATGCGACCTGCAAATGCTGATGAAATATGGCAGGTTTTGCTTTACATTGGTGCAGGTGACACGCCTGACTTCCCGCTCACTTGGGAAGTTATTAAGGGGTTTCTCGAACGACTCAACCGTCCAATTTTGAACGTGGTTGCATAACTTTAGCCATTGCCCCTTATATGCGCGCTGTGTCCAACTGGTTAAAGATCGCCTCGACCGTCTGCTCAATCGTCAGCGCCGAGGTATCCAACCACAGGCCGATATGCGGTGTCTCATCCCGTAATGCTTGATCGAGTCCCTCCGGTGTCCACGACTGGTACGTTTGCTTGTGGCGGTGGGCATCCCGCTCGAACACCACCGAGGCTGCCGGACACAGCACCACCACATACAACGGCCACCCGCGCCGCATCGCCACGACCTCATTCAGCAGATCGCCAATAATGATGTCCTGATAAACAACCGTGAACCCTGCCTCACAGTAGCCGTTAGCCGCGTGGGCGGCCAGTTGGTAGCGCAGCCGGAGCTGTCCCAGCGCCGCGTCCGAAAGGGGCGACTCCATCGCCGCCCGTCCGTTCACGATCATCCGCCGGAATACATCACCGCGCAGATGGACACTTTTCGGCAGCCGTTCTGCGAGCGCCTGTGCGATGGTCGACTTGCCCGAAGCCATAATCCCCGTAATCAGGATTTGCGCGGGTGACTGAATATCGGTCATCGAAGCACTACCCCGTAACTTTCATCCCCGCGCTGATGCCGTTGACCGTCGCCAACACGTTCCGCATCAGGGCGCGGTATTCCTCGGCATCCGGCGTGAGGTCGCGGAGCTGCCGCAGCAGGTCAACCTGAATGAAGTTCAGCGGGTCAACATACGGGTTGCGCCGTTCAATCGAGCGCTGCATCACGGGCGACTTTTGCAAGAGAGCCGGTTCGTCAAAGACTTGACACACATATTCACACGCCAGCGTGTATTCCTGTTTCATCTCGTTAAAAATGCCTTCACGCAGCGTCTCGTCACTCACCAGCGAGGCATACAATTCAGCGATACCCATATCCGCTTTGGCGAGGTCAAGCTGGGCGTTTTCCATCAGCGCCTTAAAAAACGGCCACTCGGCGTACATCGTCCGCAGCGTATCCATTCCGTTCTCGTGCTCGTCACAGTACTGCTTCAGCGCCGTTCCCACACTGTACCAACTGGGGATAATCGCGCGGCTTTGCATCCACGAGAACACCCACGGGATCGCTCGCACATCGCTAAAGCTGCCGCCCGACTTGCGTTTGGCAGGACGTGAGCTGATCGGCAGGTTTGCCAGTTCATTGATCGGCGTGGCTTGGTGCCAGTATTGCAAGAAGCCCTCGGTTTCATACACGAACTTGCGGAAGGCTTTCCGTCCGGTCGCGGCGAGGAAGTCCATCACCTCGCGCCATTCGGGTTTCACGTCATGGTCGCTCGGCTTGCCGGTTACCAGCATCACGGCGTTGATGACATGGTGCATATGCCGCCGCGCGATGTCGGCGTTGCTGTAACGGTAAGCGATGACTTCACCCTGCTCGGTGATCTTGATCTTCCCTTGCATCGACAGCGGCGGCTGGCTGAGGATGGCTTGGTTGGTCGGGCCACCACCACGCCCGATGCTGCCGCCTCGCCCGTGAAATAACTCCAACGAGATACCGTGTGCCTCGCAAATTTCGGCAAGGTCATGCTGCGCCGTATACAGGTTCCAGTTGGAAGCCATATACCCGCCGTCCTTGCCACTGTCGGAATAACCGATCATCACCTGTTGATGATTGCCGCGCACTTTTAGATGTTTGCTGTAGGCGGCGTTGGCGAACAGTGCCGTCATCACTTGAGGGGCGTTCTGTAAGTCGTCAATCGTTTCGAACAGCGGTACGATGTCGATGTCGTCCTCGATGCCGACCTCATGCGCCAGCAGCAGCATCGCCAAGATGTCGCTCGGCTGTTGGCTCATGCTGGCGATGAAGGTATCAATCACCGCCTTGCCGTACTGCTTGTGCGCCTGTGCCACCATGCGCCATGTCGAGATAATCTTGTTGGTCGCGTCGGAAAACTTGAGTTCCGCCGGGAACAACGGCCGCGGGTTGGAGATTTCCATCGTCAGCAGCGTTTGCTTATCGGCTTCCGAAAGCCCTTTGTAACTCTCGGTGCGTCCATACTGCTTAAAAATTTCCTCCAGTGCGCTGGCGTGCATCCGTGCATCCTCACGCACATCCAGCGGCGCGAGGTACAAACCGAATAGGCGCACCTTTTCCATCAGACGACTGAGCGCCCCGCTTGCCGTGTGCCGCCCCTTGTTGTGGCGCAGGCTCGCCTCGATTAGCGCCAAATCGTCGTACAGGTCGAGGCTGTTCTGGTACTCGTCCCGCGCCAGCCGCCCGCTAATCAGGTTGATTTGCTGCCGGTAAAACTCGGTCGGGAAGCGTTCATCCAACCCGCCAGCCGCCGTCACCGCCTCGCGCAGGTCATCCGACACCGGCACTTCATCCGAGGATTGTGTCAAATGCTGGCTTAGGAAGTTGACTTCATCGGTATAAACCCGCAGCGCCGCTAAGTGCTGGGTTCGCAGCGTTTCCATCGTCACCTCAGGGGTGACATTCGGGTTGCCATCGCGGTCGCCACCGATCCATGAGGCATACCGCAGCAGCATCGGCAGGTCTGACCAATCCGTATCAGGATAATACCGCGCCAGACACGCGCTTAAGTCCTCGTAAATATCGACCACCGTGTCCATGATCGTAGAAGTGACGAAGTACACGCCAAAGTCCACTTCGTCCGCCACCGTCGCGCGGGAAGCACGGGTCGGCCTCGTCTGCCACAATTCCTCGATCTCGGCGGTAATCTCGTTCTCGACCGCCTGCTGTTCACGTGGCAGCAGCATCTGGCGGTCGCGTTCCGCCATCAGGTTGGCGATATGTTGCAGCTTAATCAGCACTTCTTTGCGCTTGGCTTCCGAAGGGTGCGCCGTCAGCACGAGGCGGATCGAGATTTTTTCCAGCAGGGCCTTCATGCCGTCGGCGGTCAATCCATCAGCGTGCAGCTTATGAACTGCGTCGTCAATCGACTCACTCATCCGCCCATCCAGTTCTCGCTGCCGCAGCACACGGATGCGCTGCAAATCTTCGGCGATGTTAATCAACTGGAAGTAATTGCCGAAGGCTTTGATGAGTACCCGCGTCTGCTCAAGATCAACCCCGCCGACGATCTTCGTCAGTTCAGCGGTTGCGCCTTTTTCGCCCGAACGCCGCGCCTTCGCCGTCGCCCGCACCTTCTCGACCAACTCAAACGCCGCCTCTCCGTGCTGTTCGCGGATGACATTACCGAGCAAATTCCCCAACAGGCGAATATCGTTGCTCAGGGGATTCAGCATTTCGCGTGTAGCTGTTTTATCAGTTTCGATGCTCATTGAAGTGAGTCCCTATTGCGTGCTATTAATAGATCGGAACAGGAACGCAAGTGTAACGCATCCCCACTTCAATTCATATATTTATGTTGCCGCATCTTGCCCCTGAATTGCCTTTGGTCAATCTGCCTCAACACCCTCCGCGAGTTCTACCAAGCGTTCGATATGCGCCTCGTCCATCCCGTCACTTCCATATAAAATAACAATCACAGCGTCGAGGTCAGCCGCGTAATACACCGCGCCGGTAAAACCCAGCACCGCGCCAGTATGACCGATCATTAAACCACTCTCGTCCTCATACACTTCCAAACCGATGCCGTATTGATCGTCATTCCGCCCGGCATCAATCATTTCCTGTACCGAGTTTTCGCTTAAAAGGCTGTGCTCCACGAATAACGCTTGATAAAAACGTGTAATATCAGACACGGTTGAAATCAGTGCGCCATCACCCAGCCCCGCCCCATCGTTATAATCGGTGACATCCTCCGCTTCACCATCCCCATCAAAATCTTCATAACCATGAACGAAAGGCGAACCACTTTCCTGAATTTGAACGTAAGTATCATCTAAACCGAGTGGCTCAAAAATCCGTTCTCGCATTACCGCGTGCATCGGCTGCCCCGTAACCGCTTCGACAACCACTTGCAGCAAGACGTAATTACTGTTGCTGTACTCAAATCCCTCGCCCGGCGCGAACGAAGCGGGTAGACCATGAGCAAAGCCAAGCACTTCTTCCGGTGTCCAGGTCGCGGCTGTATTTTCCGCAACCGCATTAAAAAAGTCGTCGTTCAAATATTCAGGAATGCCGCTGGTCATCGTCAAGAGTTGTTGAATCGTCGCTTGGTCGGCATTCGCCAGCGCCGTCACAACCGCATCCGGCAGCCAGTCGCGGGCTGCATCGCTCAAAGACAGCTTCCCCTCATCACGCAGTTGCATCACCACCACCGCCAACCACGTTTTGGAAATACTGGCGATACGAAAAGCGTCACCGGCGGTCGCTGTTGTAGTACCGGTCACATCAACCAGTCCCCCTGCCGCCATCCACTTTTGATCGCCAATCGTGATACTCACCGCGACGGCTGGTCCATCTTCCGGTGCAATTTCCGCGATGAACGCCTCAAGCCCCGCCTGTACATTCTCTTGAGCGTGAACTGCCGCAAATGGAATCAGAAACACCACCAGCCACATGATACGCACTGCTGCTTTCATCATCGCATCCCTTCGTCGGTTGTAGAGAAGAAACATCACATGCTCTATGTCTCACTATACAAGCGGGAAAAGCAGAAGCCGCATAAAGAAACAAAAAGGGCTTACCGTGACGGTAAACCCAATTGTGCTAACAGTAAATGTGTTCTCAGCCGTTGGCTAACAGTAAATCGCTAACAGAATATACGGGGCAAGCCATCGCCTGCCCCATCTCACATCCAAAACTTAGGCAGGAGCAGCCTCGGTCGCCTTGATGGCTTCGAGATCCAGCTCAATCGTCACATCCTTGCCGACCAACCAGCCGCCCGCTTCGAGCGCCATGTTCCAGTTCAGGCCGAAGTCTTCACGGTTGATCTTGGTCTTGCCGTTGAAGCCCGCGACGGTCGTGCCGAAGGGCGATTGCCCTTGACCGAGGAACTCAGCATCCAGAACCACCGACTTGGTAACACCCTTGATCGTCAGGTCGCCGGTGATCTTGGCTTCGGTCGCGCCGGGGGCCGCTTCAACTTTAGTGCTCTTGAAGGTGATGGTCGGGAACTTCTCGATGTCCAAGAAGTCAGGACTCTTGAGGTGGCCGTCACGCTGTTCATTACCGGTTGAGCTGATCGAGGTCGTGTCAATAACCGCTTCGACCGAAGCTGCCGACGGGTTCGCCGGATCAAAATTGATGGTACCGGTGATCTTGTTGAAGTTACCGCGAACGGTCGTAATCATCATGTGGCGGGCAGCGAAATTCGCTTGGGCGTGTGTGGTGTCGATATTCCAGAGAGCCATTGTTGTGTATTCCTCATTTGCTTGTTTAAGTGGACTGTAGTCCGTTTGCAGAAATGAGGATACACCGTTATGCAGGGCTTGTCTATTAGAAAAATGTTAGAACTGGACTAAAGTCCGTTTACATCACCATGCGTTCGATCATCTGATTCATATTGTCGGTGATTTGTTCGAGGCTGTAACCGCGTTCGTTCTGCAAGAAGTAGATATTGTGGACATCCAGCAGCACGAAAATCGCGTCCGCCAGATACTCGGCGTTTTGCGCGGGGTTAATTTGCGAGATCATCCCACGCAGCGTTTGCCGCCACCACCAATGGGCGGGATGCGCCAAAGAACCCGCTGGACCATTGTCACTCGCACCCGCACACAGCAGTTGGCCGTTGCGCTTGGTAAACAGCAGCACTTCTCGCACGAACCATTGCAGCGTTTCGAGCGTCGGGCCGTTATCGCGCATCTGTCGCAGGGTGCGGTCTTGCAGGTCGCGCTGGTCTTCATCCAGCATCGCCATCGAAAGTTCGAGCTTGTTCTCAAAGTGGCGGTAAAGCGTCCCCTTACCGACTCCAGCCGCATCCGCCACTGCCGACATCGTGACTTCGGAGACACCTTGCTCGGCAAAAAGGCGCTTGGCGGTCGCCAGCAGTAAGGCACGATTTTTAATAGCATCCGCACGGCTGCGCGAACTATCAACAACGGTCAGGCTTTCATCAGGCATCATGGTAAAACTCAATTCGTACTACATTAAAACTCAGATACTACATCAAACCATACACCATATCATATTAACATTGTACATGAAAAACACCGGAGGTTACTCCGGCGTTCGACTGATGTACTTTAGAACAGGTTGTGGAAAATTACGAGGCTTTTGCCATCTCACCCATCGCCACCATCACGGTCGAGGGATGCAGCATTCCGGCGATCACCCGCTGCGAACAGCCAATAACCGGCGAACTGCTGGCAGCAGGGTTGGACTCAAAACTCGCGCAGCAGGCGATCAGGTGATACGCCTCTTGTGCCATCGCCCCCACGACTCCGGTATCCAAGACTTCTTGGAACTTCCACCATTGGGGAATACGGTACGCTGGGTTTTCCAACGCTTCAACATCGAGCAAACGGCCAATCGCCACCTGCTGCTCATACATAGCTTGATACAAATCCCAAGCCTGTGTGGGGCTTCCCGGTTTCATACGGTAATCCTTGCCATAGCAGGATTGGAATATGCTGGTCATCTCGATTAACTCAGCGGTCTTGGCAGCCAACAGTCTGGCGCGTGCTGTGTTCATCTGCATACTCCTTTCGGGGAATATCCCCACCCGGATTTGCGAGGCATCGCCGGATGGTTTGTTAACGATATTTAACACAGTTTAACAGAATTTAATGATGGAAAGCAAGCGTTTTGGGAAGATTTAATATTAAGAATCCAATCGAAAAGGCGTGGCTTCTATTAAGAGCACACGCCTTAAAATATTCTGAGGGAAAATGGAGTTACTTGGTGTAATCCAGCGGCACGCCCGCGCTGCCCTTCTTACCATCGGGCCACGTCGTCTTTTCGTCGAACTTCAAGCCGCTGACGTTCGCACCCTGTAGGTTAGCACCTTGCAGGTTCGCGCTGTTCAGCGTGGCGTTGGTCAGGTTCGCGCCGGAAAGCCGTGCGCCGGTCAGGTTCGCCCCGCTAAAGTTCGTCCCTAGCAGCGTCGAGTTGTTGAAATCCGCGAACGGCATCTGTGCCGTCGTGCAGTCCACGCCCGTCATATTGGTCGAGCGCAGGATCGTTTCGCGGCAGGTGCAGGCCATCATGTTCGCGCCGCGCAAGTTCGAACCTTCGAGGTTCAAGCGCGTCATATCCAATGCGCTCAGGTCAACACCGGCGAGGCGCGGGTTAGCTGGTGCGCCGATGAGTGCCAGCACGAGGTCCTTACGTGAGATTTCCGCCATC
>Ga0209460_1001074_pt1 | contig 18166 bp, 23 predicted proteins | sample EBPBio132013_DNA_FD_185868 | JGI IMG/M metagenome (GOLD analysis project Ga0209460, IMG submission 185868) | Wastewater treatment Type I Accumulibacter community from EBPR Bioreactor in Madison, WI, USA - Reactor 2_5/13/2013_ DNA (SPAdes)... | ecosystem: Engineered > Bioreactor > EBPR >... | reverse complement strand
TTAGTCCAACCGATATCGGTTCCACTTTCACCTCTTGATTTGCCGATTTCAAAGCTCTTAGTCCAACCGATATCGGTTCCACTTTCACCTCTTGATTTGCCGATTTCAAAGCTTTAGTCCAACCGATATCGGTTCCACTTTCACCTCTTGATTTGCCGATTTCAAAGCTCTTAGTCCAACCGATATCGGTTCCACTTTCACCTCTTGATTTGCCGATTTCAAAGCTTTAGTCCAACCGATATCGGTTCCACTTTCACCTCTTGATTTGCCGATTTCAAAGCTTTTAGTCCAACCGATATCGGTTCCACTTTCATCTCTTGATTTGCCGATTTCAAAGCTTTAGACCAACCGATATCGGTTCCACTTTCACCTCTTGATTTGCCGATTTCAAAGCTTTTAGACCAACCGATATCGGCTCCACTTTGAACCCTGAACGCACGAAAGAACAAAAGTGCGAACTCCCTACGCCTCTCTTGAGAACTAACCCTCAGGGCAAAGCTCTCGAACTGCTGATTCGAGCTCATCGGCAGCGTCCATGCCAGTTCCGACCAAAAACTTGGCATCTTGAGCGCAAATCATAAAGCCTTCCGGCAACAATGGTAGAGGTTCCTTGACAGCCTTCAGATTCGCTCTCGTAATGGTTCTTCGATTAAAGAAGGTCTGCAACTCCAGACCATCATCAGTAATTTTCACCGAAACTGGCATCAACAAAATTACATAAGCCCGGTAAGACAAAAGAATAGATATCACAACGGCAAATACCGCAAGCAAAAGCTTATCGGTTTGGCCAGCAGCAATTGCCCCAACTGTGCCGTTTGGTAAGACAGCAGAAGAGAAAATCTGGGCGGTAAAAAGCAAAACCACTCCGACAAAGACAAGAGAAACCAGAACCTGACCGACCTGAAAGAAAGTAGCCACTAAATCTTGCTTGAACACACGTGTGGAGCTTGGCTTGCTTGCAATGTAAGCGGGCATATTTGCCTTGATTATTGAAACAAGACTATCCACATTCTTCAGCCAGGCGGGGAAGCTCAATTCTCCGTCCAGATATTCAACGACGAACCTGATGACATTGAAATTAGCCCGACGACTTACTTTAGTGATATCTCTAAAGTCGCACTTCTTATTTCCAAATAACCTATAAGCAGTCAAAGCGCGTCTAGTCACTGAGACCTGGTAAGTTACAGTCCCATAAATTGGCAAAATACACGCTGCCACAAGGGCTACCGCCAGGAACAGGAAGCGAAGCATGGTCGATAAGCCCTGAAAACTGCCTAAAAAGAAAAGAATCAAAGGCGTTAAGGCCATGGCTGATAGTGCAGTTATCTCAGCCAACATTCTGGCGGCTACCATTGATTTCAGGCGAAAGAAGCGCTCCCCGTTTTCTTCTAATGCAGCAGTTTGCTCATCAGCACTGGCATTTCTGAATCCATCGGCAAGCGTGCGCATCAAAGCACTGCCGTCCAAATAGAATGGCGTCTTGGTCTTCTCGGCATTCACTCCGGTCTGAGAATCAGCAACCTTCTCAGAACTGACACCCTCAGATACAGTGGCGCATTGAGATGGCGAGGCACTTTCAGAATCATTCTCCAGTGAAGCCGAGGAGAGAGGAGAGGAGTTGGAACCTCCTTCGCCACTGGAAGTGGACAGATTTACTGATGAACTCGGTGATGAATTTGTCGATAAACCTGTCGATAAGCCGGTCGACAAACCTGGCAATGAATTTTCTGAAGACTCCGAAGAGGAGAGGTCCGAGACATTCTCCGAAGCCTTTGGCTGGTCTTGGGCTTTAGAATCAGCGCCATTCGACCTATTCTTCTTGCGTTTCGAACTTTTTCCGCGACCCATAGCTGCCCCCAATCCAACAATTATAGACGGCTAAGGTGCCCAAAATGACAACCTTCGCAAATTGACTGGAGCAGCAAGGCAATGCCTGGTTGCCAGCGCTTGACTATCGGTAAATTCAGAACTTTGCTATCCACAGCTGTAGAACTTTGCTATCCACAGTTGTAGAACTTTGCTATCCACAGCTGTAGAACTTTGCTATCGACGATTTCAGTGCATAAGCTAAGCCCAACACCCGATAAGCACCGCAGACCAAATGACAACCGCCTGCCAAGAAGCGCTAGCGCTGCGAGTCTTGTCCGAGATAAGAGACATAACATCCCGCCCAAGGTTGATTACCAAGTCAAGCAATTACTAAGCTTAAACAGTATTTTTGAATTCATAGAACAAAAGAGAAAACCTGATTCTTACGAAAGCCAATTTACTTTACTGCGACCATCTATAACCCAACCTAACCTGGAAGAGAGAACAATTATGAAGAAGAAACCTTCCTCGCCTAGTGTGCCGACTTCAGTTTCTGTCAGGGAAGAAAGTGGTCAGACACCAAGCCGCATCGAAAAAGATTCGATGGGTGAGATGCATGTACCAGCAAACGCACTCTGGGGCGCCAGCACCCAACGAGCGGTGCAGAACTTTCCGATAGGCAACCTCAAGCCGCAATCGACGCTCATTTCGGCATTGGCCTTGATCAAGGCGGCGGCGGCACAAGCTAACTTACAGCTTAACGACCTCGACGCAATCAGAGCCAAGTCCATCATCGCCGCGGCAAAGCAAGTGGCAGACGGAACCTACGACGATCACTTCGTAGTCGGGCTGTTTCAAACGGGCTCAGGCACATCCACCAATATGAATGCTAATGAGGTGATTGCGGCTCTGACAAAGCAAAGCCTTTCTCGAGGCGGCGCCAAGAAGACCCAAAACACTGCCGCGCAGACAACAGTGGTGGTCCATCCCAACGACCACGTCAACATGGGGCAGTCTTCCAACGACGTCATCCCCACGGCCATTCACGTTGCTGTGACTGTGGAGATAGCCGCTCGGCTCATCCCGGCTTTGCAGACCTTGCAGGACGGACTGTCAGAGAAAGCGGCTCAATACAGAACCGCCATCAAGACTGGACGGACCCATCTGCAAGACGCTACACCTGTCACTTTCGGACAAGAATTCGAAGCCTACGCCAGCCAGATTAGCACTTGCATCAAGCGCTTGAATAATCTGCTCGAAGGCTTGTCCTCTGTGGCTCTGGGCGGCACGGCAGTCGGTACAGGCATCAATACTCGCGAGACATTCGCGACACTAGCCTTGCGCAACTTGAGCCGACTGGTCAATAGCCGGCACAAGACCAAACTGCGCTTTCGCGAGGCACCCAATCACCTGGCCGCCCAAGGTTCGATCGACAGTCTAGTGGATGCCGCCGGCGTCTTGCAGACTCTGTCCACAGCTCTCATCAAGATCGCCAACGACATTCGCTGGATGGCGAGCGGTCCGAGAGCTGGTCTGAACGAAATCTTGCTGCCGGCCATTCAGCCCGGTAGCTCTATCATGCCTGGCAAGGTAAATCCGGTTATCTGCGAAGCCCTCATGCAAGTGGGTTACCGCACGCTCGGCAACTGTCAGACTGTTGTCTACGCCACCCAGTCCTCCAACTTCGAGCTGAACGTCGCACTGCCGGTAGTGTCATACAGCCTACTGGAATCGCTTCAGCTGCTCAGCGACGCTGTGGTCGTATTTCGCGAAAAATGTCTGGACGGACTGACACCGACCAGCACCGGCGCCGACTTGGTGCAAAGAGGGCTGGCGCTTTGCACGGCTTTGGCACCTGTGGTCGGCTATGACCTGGCAGCTTCCATTGCCAAGGAAGCAGACTCGACCGGAGAGACTATCTTGGCCGTGGCCTTGCGCCGCACCCAGCTCGACCGCAGCCAACTCGAGAAGCTCCTCGACCCGATGACCATGACTCGTCCCGGGCTGAGTGGCGTAAAACTAGCTCAGTAAGCCAGATACGCCTTCAGCCAGATACGCCTTCAGTCAGTTACCAGCCAAGAAACACTCGCACTTACTTAGCCGCATCACATCCATCCTCCGGCATGGGTGGATGCGGCTTTAACTTCCTCAAAAGGAGAACGCATGTCTACCAAGATTGACCGCACAGCCCTCTTGAAAGATCCCCGCATCGTCAGCCGTGGCTTGGTCGATGCCGACAAACCAGTTCTGGTCATGTTCGGTGCCGACTGGTGCAGCTACTGCGTCAAGCAAAAGCCGGTCGTCAACGAGCTCAAAGCCGCCTATGGCAATCGAGTTCGCTTCGAGATTCTCGATTCCGACCAGGAAGATGACCTGAAGAAAGCCTTCGGCGTTTCCGCCATCCCCGCCATCTTCATCTTGAGCCTTTCCAGCAATGCCGTGGAATTCGCCAAAGGCTTCCAAAGCAAGGCCGTGCTGGAGCGCAAAATCAATAAGCTGCTCACGTAGGAGCCCACTATGTCGGCTAAAGACAAGAAAAAGAACAGCAGCAAAGTGCGGCAGCACAAAAACCCGCACCAAAGCCTGGGACGAGAAACCGCACGCCAACTGAAAGCGGCTCGCAAAATCCTCAAGAAAGCCAAGCTGCCACGGGATGGATTCGGCGTTGCTTTCCTCGGTTCGGCGCGCACTCGCCCCGGGCACCCCTATTACGACAAGACAGTGGAAGCGGCTCAAGCAGTTGCCGCTCTCGGCTATCCGATCATTCACGGCGGCGGTCCTGGGCAGATGGAAGCATCAGCGCGAGGAGCCAAAGCCGCCTCCGGCACATCCATCGGGCTTTGCCTCAAGCTCGGCTTCAAGGAAGAAGTGCGCCTGGAGCACGACCTGAGCATCTGGTTCGAAGAATTCTCGCCGCGGCTCGATACCTTCCGCCATCTGAGCAAGATTGCAATGGTCTTCACCCCCGGTGGCATCGGCAGTATGCATGAAGCGATGTCGATCATCGACCACATCATGCAAAAGAAAGCCCAAAGGCGGCTGATCATTTTCTACGACCCATGCCCCGAAAAGCCTTACTGGGAGGGCTTCTTCCAATGGCTGCGGGGCACAGTCATGCAAGAAGGACTGCTCAAGGAAGAAGAGATTTCTTTCCTCAAGGTCGTCCGCTCGAGCGAAGAACTCGTGCAACTTCTGCAAAGCGAAACGAAGTGAATAAGCCATTTAAGCTGCTGGTCGATGTGCGCATCGACACCAGCACCATCAAGCCCGATGTCGAGGTCTACCAGGGCGAAAATCGCCAGTCTTGTTTGGCCGAATGGGACCGCCTCAAAGACGAAAAGGTCGAAGCCTTCTCGCTTTGTATGGGCGGCTCTTATCTGACTGCCCGCTATCGCAATCCACGCCTTTCCTCCGGGCAAGGTGATGGCGCCCTGGTCGAAAAGATCGGCTGACTACTTGCACACCAAAGCAAGACCGGTTGCCGAAATCTACTCGTCAAAGTCTAAGCAATAACCCTCCTGCGGCCGCTCCTGCTCTGTTGCCAGACAGCGGACGGCCGCAGGTCTCTTCTCTACCACCATGAAATCTCAACACCCCTGCCTGCAAGCCCTGCAGGCAAAGATCGGGCTCTTCGGCGCCGATGCCTTCACCACCCAGTCTGCAGCCACGACCTTCTTTGCTATCGACAGCAAAGGCGATTTGTTCACAACCCTGGCCGCAAACCACTGCCCCCTGACGGCAGAAGCGCAACAGTTCCTTTCCAGCATGCCCAACCAAGCCTGGATGTGGCGTGCTGTGCACCTGGCCCTGCATTATCGCCAAGCCGACACTTTCGAGCGCCCACTCAGCAAGCTTGAACTGTGGTACGCCCTGCGCGCCTATGGCAGCGAGGCGGAGAACTATCGAGAAAGCGCCTTCGAAGCCCTGCTTCAGCTCGATGAAACCGCAAAGAGCACCGACCTGCCCGAGAAGTTGCCGGCGACTCTCGCCTGTCACTTTCTCCTGCGCGGCTACGTGCTCATGGACAGCAAAGACGGACAGGATCGCTTGATCTGGAATCCGCTCTTTCTTCGCCAAAGTCGCGCCGCCGACTGAGGCAAACAAGTCTTGAGTTTAGGGGGTCGAATGCTCGACGGTGTAAGTTCAGCCTTTTGGTTAGACAAAACACCTAGAGCATTCGGTCCACCTTCTGCAGAGAAGCCCTTGCTTTTTTAAATCCCGATTGCTTACTACTTCTTTTAGTATTCTCGATTCACAATTCTCGATTCACAATTCTCGATTCACAATTCTCGATTCACAATTCTCGATTCACAATTCTCGATTCACAATTCTCGATTCACAATTCAAAATTCAAGATTCATTATTGACACAGCCATGTTGCAAATAGAGGCACCTCACCCGCAGTGGGCGCCTGCAAGCACTTATAAACACTTGTAAGCACTCACAAGCTCTACCAAGCACTCACAAGCCCTACAAGCCGTACAAGTACTGACAAACACCTAGAAGATCTTGCAAGACCATCAGTCTCAAAACACTCTAATCCCTTGAGGTCTGCCATAATCTAAATACTAGTATGCCGTAGCCAACACAAACCACCACCTTTGCTCTTTCATTCATGCTTGCCATACTGACGGCCGAGCTTGCCTGGCCCACTGTTGCAGCTCTTGCCCAAGCAGGACAAGCAGAGGAGCTTGCCAGTCAAGACAAGGGCGAACACAAGAAAATCAAGGCAGCAGTTTCGCTTCTCGAAGGGGGACAGACAAATGCAGCCATGCCTTTATTGAAAGATTTGCTGCAAAAACACAAAGACAATCAGCGTCTGCGCTACTTCTATATTCTAGGGCTCTCTAAGTTGAACAAGCGAGAGGAAGCCCTCAATCAGCTGGCGATCTTTCTGCAGAAGGACCCTGGAGACCCAGAAGGCTTACTACTAAAAGCGCGCCTGGTAAAAGACCCTAAAGAAGCTGAAGCCCTGAAGCGACAGGCGCGGGGTCTGGGCTACACACAAGAATGTCTAGACAAATTGAACGCCATGGGCGGTGTCGACCGGATTCATCGAAAAGAGAAGACCAGCGAGCTATTACGTAAATACCCATTCTGCCCGGCTTTCCAAATAACACAAGGCTTGGCGATTATGGCAGAAATGGACTACGCAGAAGCTTGCGACGAACTGGAAAAGGCGGCAATGCGGTCGCAAGCCCAGCCTGGGGTGCAAGGTTTCTGCTATATGAAAAAAGCAGAAGCGCTCAACTGTCTTGGCAAATCGCAAGAAGCAATCGAGTCGGCCAGCAAATCTATAAATTTCTTCCAAAAGATAGAAAACAGCGACAGACTGCCCCAATTTCTCAGTGCCAGTTTGAGAGTCTGCCTAAGACGTTCTTACGATCTAAGTGCGGCAGCTCTAAGCGCCAAGGGGGACTACGCTAAAGCCGCCCAAGATCTAGAGAAGGCTATCGCAATCAATCCAGACAAGCGCCTTTTGACTTGGGCAGCCAGCCTAGCAAATAGAGCCGGACAGTATCAGAAAGCACTGCAATTTGCCGACCTGGCTATAGAAAAACAACACGGCGAGCGAGCTGACGATCTGAGCGCCGAGCGGATCAAAGCCCTCATTGGCTTGAACCGACACGCAGAAGCAGTCAAGGCTCAGAGCGATATGCTCATAAAGTGCCCCAACGACACAGCTTTATTAGCAGAAAGAGCGAGTGAACTGATCAAGCTAGGGCGCAATAAAGAAGCCATAGCCGATCTGAACAAAGTCTTACAAGAGAAAGACCAGAAAGATTCTATAAGATGCTTACAGCTGCGAGCCTTGGCTTACCGCAAAAGCAATCTGAGCAGCCTTGCCGCCGCCGACGAACAAAAGATCGCCGCTTTGAAAAGCAGGCAGCGATAAGGGTTAGTTACCACCCCTTACCAAGCTTGCCGCGATCTGCGACAATTCCAACATGTACAGTGGCGGTCCTCCAGTTTTTCTAATGTGGTCGGGTATATTCAACCCCGACAAGGCCAAGCTGAAAAGCAAAGCAGACCTCAAGCGCATTCGTGCGCTTTTTGCAGCCTATCGCAGTGAAGAAATCAAGATACTCTGTTGCATATCATTGTCATCAGGGCTGGGTTTGATACCACCGCTGATGGTGGCAAATATAGTCGACAGAGCCCTGCCGAACCATAACCAAGCCGAACTTTTCCTGTTTACAGGCAGCATGGTTGTAGCCGCTTTAGCGATGGGTTTAGTAGGAGTCTATCAGGGCCTGCAAAATCATCGTATGGGCGAGGGCATAATGCGCGATCTACGCGTCAAGCTGGTCACCCATCTGCATCGTCTGCCCCTGCGCTTCTTCACCGAAACGCGCACAGGCGAAATAGTGAACCGTGTGGCTAACGACGTAGATTCAGTCGACGATCTCGTCTCAGGCACTCTGATCACAATAGTAAGCAATATATTTGTCCTAATCACGACAATGCTTGCCATGCTTTGGCTCGATCCGCTCCTCACCCTTATTTCAGTTGCAGTTTTGCCACTCATGATTTTGCCGCTCTGGCCGGTCGGGCGCAAAATGTATGCCGCCCGTAAATCAATTCGACAAAAACGAGACGAACTCTCCAGCCTAATTCAAGAAACCCTTTCTATATCAGGCATCACCCTGCTGAAACTCTTCAATTCAGAAGAGAAAGAAAGAGAGAAGTTTGGCAGCCGAGCCAAAGAGTTGATGCAGCTGGAAATCTCTCTAGCTATGATTGGGCGCTGGTTCTTCATGCTGATTATTGCCATGGCCACAATCGGTCCGGCTTTGATATGGGCAGCCGGCGGCTATCTGGTTCTAGCAGAGAAGCTAAAAGTAGGAACAGTGATTGCCTTTGTCGCCCTGCTTTCTAGACTTTACACACCCGTGACCGCACTTTCGGGCATCCAAGTACAAATTGCTTCAGCACTAGCAGTATTTGAACGCATTTTCGAATATCTAGATCTTCCAGAAGAAAAAGAAAACGGACAAGAATTGCCGCGCACAAGTGTCAACGGAAGACTTTCCTTCAAGTCGGTCTGCTTTTCTTACGACGGCGAAAGAACTGTACTCGACAATTTGAGCTTCACGGCCGAGCCATCGCAAATGGTGGCACTAGTGGGCTCCTCAGGCGCAGGCAAATCGACTCTAGCAAGCCTTATTCCTCGTTTCTACGAAACCGGCGAAGGGCAAGGCAGCATCTTGCTTGACGGGGTTGATATAAAAGAGTACAAACTCTCTGCCTTGCGCAGCCACATTGGCATGGTCACCCAAGAAACCTATCTCTTTCACGATACTATCAAGGCCAATCTGCTCTACGCCAAACCGGATGCCAGCGAAGAAGAGTTAAAACAAGCTTGCAGAATGGCTTATATAGCCGACTTCATCGAGAGCTTGCCAGAAGGTTATGAAACCATGGTCGGAGAAAGAGGCTACAAACTCTCGGGCGGAGAACGCCAAAGACTCTCCATCGCCAGAGTCTTGCTGAAAGATCCGGCTATCTTGATTCTCGACGAAGCCACAAGTTCGCTTGACAGTGTCAGCGAAGAATACATACAGATGGCCTTGCAAAAACTTATGAAAGGTCGCACTTCAATAGTAATTGCCCATCGCCTCTCTACCATCGAAAGCGCCGACCAGATCTTGGTACTAGAAAAGGGCAAAATTGTCGAAAGCGGCACACATAGCCAACTGCTCAGCTTGGGCGGCAAATATACCGAACTGGCTAAGCGCCAACACAAGCCGACGAATACCCTAGAAATGGGCGACTTTCTCGAAGGCACCTAACTGCTTTAGGCGTGAAGCGGCTTTGTCGCCCTGTCCATGATTGTTATAGATAAAGGCAATTCGTCCAACCACAGGCTTCAGTTCGCCACGAGTAGAGTCGGCTCGCCAATTTTCAGAGCACCTACCCGCCTGAAAATCTATGGTCTTTTCGCACATTTTCAACAAAGGCAAGGCTCGATCAGGTCGAGCGTGGGCAATATAGACATCGGCAAGGGCGCATACAGCCAAAGACAAACCATGTGCATTGAATGTATAGGGGTCGAGAGAACAATAGAGTCTTATGGCTTTACGCAAGAGCCGTTGTCCTTCGTTTTCATCGCCTTGTCGCAAAAAACAAAGCCCCAGCCCGTGACAGGACATTGCTTCTTCAGCCACCAAACCAAAATGAGTGGCGCTTTGTATCGATTCTTGATACATCAGCCTGGCAGTAGCTATTTCACCGGCATTGTAGGCAGCCGAAGCCACTTCATAATAAGTCTTCCAAATTTCGCAAGCAGCATTGTTGAGCATAGGTGAGCCCTCTCTTAGTTAGCAGAGCCACTCTAGGTCTTTAGGCTGAAAAAGACTCTGTGCTCTTGCACAGTCTTTATTTGGAAACAGAAAAGCCTTCCAGAAAAAGTCTCAGACTGGCAAGCGCTAAAACCAAGCCAAGAAAGATCTGCAAACGTGAAGACTTAAACTTTCTTGCCCCTAAATGCGCCCCCAGAAGGGCTGTTGCCACTGCCACAGGCAAATAAGGAAAGAGCGCAAGGTCGTGCAAGCCGCCGCGCAAATAGCGAGAGATCAAACCGCTCAGTGAATTAGCGACGATGAATAGGGCGGAAGCGGCGGCGGTCTGCCGCATATCTCCCCAGCCTTTACAAAGAATAATCGGACTGAGAAACACACCACCACCAATACCAACCATACCCGAGACAAAACCGAGACCGGCTCCAATCGAAGCAGCCAATGTCAGAGAGGGCAGAGACAGGGGCAAAGACAATGGCGCTGTATTTGGCGCCAGACCGTCTGCTGCATCGCCCTGCTCTTGAGCAAGATTGAGAGTCTTGCTTGGTTGGAAAAAATTGAGAAAGCGCAAAGAGGCAGCCAAAAGTACGGCACCTAACAAGACTAGAAAAATGGCACGATTAACCGAAACAAGGGCGCCAAGAAATGAAAAAGGCACCGATGTGATCATAAAGGGCAGAGCCAGCCTAGGCAAAAGAGCCCCAGCCCGCCAATAAGAAAAGAGCGAAATACTTGCCACCACTGCATTGAGAATGAGGGCACTGGCGGCAAGCTGTTCGTGAGGCATGCCGGTTAAACCCAAACAAGCCAAATAACCGGTAGCACCGCCATGACCTACGGCGGCATAGAGAAAAGCCACGATAGCGACCAGCACCGCTCTTAGGAGAGTAAGCAGGGGGTCGCAGGAGGGATCAAAGAGACTCATATGCGGTGCATTCTAGCACCGCGTATATTTTTAGCCTGAAATATAGCCTCAAATTTAGTCTGAAACTTAGCGTTCGGCAGCTCTAGTAGTGAAGATTTCCCCAAACCGCCTCTAGAGAAGCCATCTGACGCACAAGGTACTGTTTTTCGCGCGCACGCGGACTGCAATAGCTTTGCCAATAAAGTCGCCAGTACTCTTGGTAGGCCTTTTCTCTGCCATTTTTGGCTTCAGCCGACAAAAGTTCGGCACCGACCACAAAACTATTGGGGCGCAGTGCGCAAACACCGTCTTTGCAAGAGCCTCCCGACTGAGAATCTGACTGAGATTCTGGGCCCGGCTTCTCGCCTGCCTGAAAGTCTTCTTTTCTAATCGTGGCACCCCGGGTGCGCCAAACTCTATCAAGCAAAGAGCGGGTGTGCGGATGAAGGTCCTCTAGAGCAGCAGTAAAGAAATCATCGCTGCGCTTCAAACCTTCAGGATAAAGCTCTAGAGTGCTGTCATCGGGCAGATCTTCTTTCTCAGCAAGCACACGCCCATCTGCTGTTATCACCACCACGTGCGAGGAAAATCCAGTCAGCAATTGATCAAAAAGAGCTTGCCTGATTTTGCGCCAGAGCCTCACCGTTATTTCAAGTTCACCTCTTTCGGCAGCCTCTAAAGCCGTGCTCACTGTTTTGAGAGCATTAACTAGACTATGCAGGTTCTCGGTAGCACCTTGAGACAAAAGCTGCTTATAAAACTCATAGGCTTCATCTAGAGCAACTCTCTCTCGTCTCTCTCGACCTTCCAACCTGAGCGTGATATCGCCGTTTCGCTTCTGTAAATTCTGCATATGTCACCTCCGGCTTCCTGTTCTTTTTCTATACCCTAGGCGACCGGCAAATATGCGTTACAGATACTAATGCAGCCATATTTTAGGTCGACAAATTTGGCAAGCTCGGCTGCCTTGTTTAGCTGCAACGCTAGTGCCGCTATAGAAAATGACAGAGTTCAACTTTCTTGCGCGTAGGCTTACGCAAGAATTTGTAGGTTTCGGCAACAGAACTGCCTAGATTAAAAGACATTCTATTCATTTCCACAACGGAGCTCATCCAAGCATAAATCTCAATCTAGCGCAAAAAACGTGAGCGCAAAAGCAACTATTCGTGTTGCCCGGCTCAAACTGGTTAGCTTGATTTAGAGGAAACCCTATGTTCACGACTTACCTCGCCTTCAGCCTCTCCTTCCTCAGCACCCTCGTCAGCTTCTTCGTCATCGCCTGGCTGGGCGCGCGCAAGCTGCGCCGCACCTATGACATGAACGAGCGGACCGCCATCTTGAGGCAGACCGGCAAGAGCACCTTCTTCTTCAGCATCCTGGTCTTCCTGCTCTTCGGCATCTTCGTCGACGTTCCCCACAGCTTCTTGCAGTCTGGGCTGGGCGTGCTCTTGGTCTGGCTGTGCATCTACGCCAGGCAAGCCCTGTCCAAGGCCCTGAACTGCCGCTGAGCCGAGCCACAGGTGAAACACCAAGGAAGACGAAAATGCTGCACCTGATTCAACGCTGCACGATCGCTCGCCCGCTCAGCCAAGAGCGCCTGGGCGTATCGCTGCGATTCGACTACATGGGCGCTTCCGAATTCGAAGAGAACGCTGCCGCCCGCTCCCTCATCGCCATGTATCTGCAACAAGATGCCCTGCAGAAGGCGCGCTACGCCGACATCCTCGACGACCAAGAGCGCAGCCTGCGCCTCTACGGTCTCTTCGCCGGCAATGGTCCCGACGAGTACCGGAAGGCGCTCCTCGACCACATCCGCGGCAAGCGCCCCTGCCGCGAACCGAGCTACTTCCCTCAGAAGGTGCTGCGCGCAGATGGCATGATGCTGCAAGCGCCGGGCGGCATCAGGGCAGGCCTGCGCTGCGGCGAAGAGATCGACTGCTGGTGGGACCTGCACAGCCACGTCATCTTCACCTTCGACAAGAACTTCGCCGGCAGGCTTCCTCAGCTGGTGCAAGCCTCTTGGCAGTACATGAAGTTGGACAAGATCGCGCCCTAAAGCGAGGTCCACTGCTTGCGAGCGCTCCTTCGGTTGAGACTGAAGGGGCGCCCGCAGCCTTCTTATTTTTCTCGATTTACACTATTGTTTATAGTTTTCTCGAATCAGACAGAACAAAAACCAAGCGGCCTCAGTCAGCTATAAATGACCGAAAGGCTGGAATGGCAATGGTCAGAGCGCTGCTAGTTTTTAGTAAAAATGCCCGCATTTTACTATTTTTTATAGTTTCTTCGAGCGAAATAAAAAAAGCCACAGTGGATACGATTTAGAAGAGAAAAGAAAAGAAAAGAACGGAACGGAAAGGAGTGCGCCAGAGCGCACTCCTTTCACTTACTTCAGCTCCCTGCAATAGCGATAGACTTCTTCTTCGAGCAGAAAGCAGATCACGCCGTTCTTGCGACACATGGTGCCATGGTCGTGTTCCTGCTCGATGACCAGAATGTCTCCGGCCTGGCAGGTGACGTGAAAGCTACGCTCGGCTGACTTGGGAAAGAAGTCCTTGAGGACTTCAAGCTTGCGCTCGGTCATGGTCGCCTCCTTCTGGTGACCTTGCCCTTGCAATCGCCGTCCCTGCTTATCCGTCCATGGAAAAAATCTACATGGCGGGGAATTCAGCAGGAGTGGGTGATTCGATTGCTTGAGCGTTGATGAAGACTGATTGAAAAGAAAAGACTTGAAAACTCCCTTTGTTAGCACTCTAAATGCAGCAAAAGCTAGGCTAGGGAGCAAACCAACACCCAATTCCAGCTTTAAATTTATCGAAGGTCGGTCGCTTAAGTTGCTCTGCTAAGAACTACTCTTCTAGGCTGAGAGAGTACTTTTTCCTTCCAGCCTTGGTCTTAGCCTACTTCAAACCGGAGCACCTCATCACTGCCCAAATGACCCGCCAACCTACGGGTCGTTTTGAACTGGCTTGGACAAGACTATCCTTCAAACCTTAAAGCTGGAGACCATATGAGTACTATTCTCATGCTCGTTCTTCTGGGCGGTTGCGTCATCATGCTCCTTGCCCTGCAGGCACCGCAAAGGCGCAGCCAAGCCCAAGCCGATTCGGCAGACCAGCATCTGCGCCAAGCCGGCTCTCACCTGCTGCGCAACGAACTCGACCAGGCTCACGCCCATTTTCAGAGCGCTCTTTACCAGGCAAGACAAGCCGGTGCCGTGCTCTACGAGGCAGAAGCCTTCTACGGCATGGCTGAAGTGGCCGAAAAGAAAGGCGATTTTCAGAGCGCACTTGCGCAGATGAAAGCCGCCCAGGCCCTCAAGCCTCAGCTCGAGCCCTACAAGCCGAACTTCACCAGCCTGATCGACAGGCGGGTGGAGGAACTTGAAAAGCTAGTGTAACTGCGCGAGCTTTTACAAGAACAAATAGAGAGTCTTCTAAGAATTCATGATGCCAGATGTAAATCTGCTCATTAAGGTCTCAGCGAGGCTCTCATTTCATTACTTCAGAAAGAGAAGCGCAAACCAGGGAGTCACCCATGCGCGCCACCACCGGTAGCACCGACTGCGAATGCACCGACAGCGAAAGCCCCGACCTGAGGGTGAGGCTTAGCACCGATCGACACGGCAACATGACCATTCTCGTCACCGGCCTCACCGGCGACGAAGGCTTCGAACCCACCGACAACTGCTATTTCCGCACAGCCGGATCATTGCGTTGGGAAGTGGAGCGAATCCTCAAGCTCAAGGCTCATGAATGCGGTATCGCTCATCGCATGGTGAACAGCCAGCGATATGTCGGCACCACCGCCTGGACTTTCTACGGCACCGGACACGCCAATACGGTGCGCCAGATCGCCGGGGAGTTGGCAGAGATGTTCGCAGTTCAACTGCAGGTCTCCGACTTCCCAAACTGAAACCTGAAGATTTATAGAGAACAGGGGTTTACTATGAAATGCTTCGATATCAATGGACCTAAGGTCACCCCCTTCATCAACGCAGGCAGGCTCTCCTTCCTGCGCATCGGCAACAGTCGAGTGCCGCTCCACAAGAGCTTCACCGATGCCTTGCCCTGGTTCGGTCGCATCTCGCTGAAAGATGTCGAACTGTCCGAGAGAAACAACCACTCTCGCGGTCCGGCTCTCGGTCAGTACATCGACTCGACCAACCTGCCTGTGACGACGCCCGGCTATAGCAAGACAGAAGCTCCCGTGACGATCATGCCAGGCTCTGCGCCAGGCACGGCCGGCGACGAAGAGGTGCTGGTCAAGCTCGCCCAGGGCGTGCACTCCACCAGCAAGCTCAAGGTGGTGAGCGATTGCCGCATCATCTTGGCGGAACGCTTCCTCGACTCGAAAGTGTTCGGCTCACCCGGGCCGACGCCGCCGGTCATGGTCACCTTCCACAGCTTTGAAGCTCTTCTTGTCTTCAAGAAGGGACAGCGGCTCTCTCTCTCCGAAACCTACGAAACCGTCGAACCGGTGGGCTTCTTTGAAGCTCTGCGGGGCAAACGCGGTCGTGTCGTCGAAGTAACGCGCACTGTCACCATCAGCTTTGACGGTGAAATGCGTGTTCATTTCAGCGACTGAAGCCACCTGAACAAATCGGCAGCCTTCCACCAAATGCCAAAGCAAAAGGAAGGCAAGGCTGCCGCTCATTAACCGAAAGAATGGTGCATGCCAATGGAAACAATGCAACAGATTGCCAACGCCATCACCTGGCTCCTCTCGGTAGGAACCAGTTTCCTCAGTTTGATTCTGCTCGGCGCCGGCATCATGCTGGTGCTGGCACTGACGGGACTCGTGGCTCGTCGCAGCGCCGGTAAGTCGGTGCAAGACGCCTTCCAGCTCAATCTGGTCAAGGTTCACCCAGACCTCGTCTTCAAGCCGCGCCCCGCCCTGGCCGGTCTGCATCCGCAAAAGAAACTGCAGCGTCCCCAGCTCAAGAACGAGAAGGTGACCGTGGTCTTGAAGTTCGAGGGCGATACCATGGCCAGCGGTCGGCAAGACTTTGCCCGCATGGTCGATGAAGTGCTCATCAACAAAGAGCGCATCAGCCGCGTCATCGTGGTCGTCAACTCACCCGGCGGCGGTGTCTCGCAGTACGGTCAGATGTATGCCGAAATGGAGCGCCTGCGCAACGCCGGTCTGGACGTCACTGCCTGCGTGGACACCTATGCAGCCTCCGGCGGTTATCTGATGAGCGTTCCCGCCCATCGCATCGTCGCCGCCCCCTTCTCGATGGTGGGCAGTGTCGGCGTGGTGAGCGAATTCATCAACTTCAACAAGCTCTTGCGCAACATCGGCGCCGAGCCCCTCACCCTCACAGCCGGCAATATGAAGCGCACGGTCACTCCGCTTTCGGAAGTGACCGAAGAGGCCAAGGACGCTTACAAGAAGCAGCTGGAAGCCATTCATCGCCAGTTCATCGCCGTGGTCAAGAAATACCGCAATGTGGACGAGACCCTTGTCTGCAACGGCAACCACTGGACTGCCGCCGAGAGCGTCGAGCTGGGTCTCAATCTGGTCGACGAACTGGCCACCAGCCAGGACTACCTCTTCCGAGTCAATCAGGAAGAGCACCTGGTCTTCATCAACAAGCCGGAAAACCCCTACGAGAAGGGGCTGCTCAGCATCGCGCGCCGCGGCTTCAGCCTGGTGCTCGATGAACTGAGCGAAAGGCTCAAGATGGGCGGCAAAGTCTAAGGCGCTGCTGCTATCCAACCAAGCGAGGAGGACGTGCCCCGTCCTCCTCTTTCTACACATCACCTCAGAGGCGGGCTAGCCATAACTAAAGCAAAAGCTGCCCGTAGGGAAACAATGGCTGCTCCTCAAGCCATCTTAAACACCATCTTCGCCACTTCGGTAGGCTTGCTTGTCTACCTCCTCCTCAATCCGGACGGCGACGTTCTGATTGGACTACTTGCTTCACTGATCGGCAGTCTTTCGGTGACTGTTGTCGCCTTGATTCTGCTGTCTACACGAAAAAGAAAGTAAAGCTAATGCTCAACTCTTTCACCCAGTTCACCGCCCTGACCAGCGCAGCGAGCGCCGCAGGCGGTGCCGTCTTCGTCAAGTATATGGCGGCGGCACTGGTTGCCTCCCAGGGGTCGCTCATCGCCACCTACGGCATCAGAGCCGGAGGCAGCGCCCGCAATGTCTGCACCATCGTCGCCCTCATTCACTACATCGTGGCGGCACTGGTGCTCTATTGGGCGATTACCCTCTAAAAAAAACGAGAACAGGCGAAAGACCAAGGTTTTTCGCCTGCTTTCCAACGCGCCTTTTGTGTTTATTTGTCAAAGGAAAATCCAGCAATGAATAACATGCTCATACTGGCAGCGCCTCTAGTGCTGGCGCTTCTCTGTCTTTCATATGTACTCGGGCGCACGCCTGCCGCTCTGCGCGAACGTTTCGGACCTTACGGCAAGCCGCAAAGAAAAGAATCGCTGAAGAGCCGTATCGCGCGCCTGGTTTTCAACCTCTTCCCCTGCTTTTGGGGCAGCGGCGGCAAGGTGACCTATATCGCGCCCGACCTGCGCGAAGTGCGGGTGAGTGTGCCTCTCACACTGCGAACCCGCAACTATGTCGGCACCATTTTTGGTGGCAGCATGTTTGCCGCCACCGACCCAGTTTTGATGCTCATCCTCATCGAAAATCTGGGCAAAGACTATGTAGTCTGGGACAAAGCCGGTTCGGTTCGTTTTCGCAAACCGGGGCGCAGCACACTCTATGCTCGCTTCCTGGTCAGCGAAGCCGACTTAACCGAAATCAAGACCGAGCTGAAAAGCGCGGTGAAGATGGACCGCACCTTCCGCATCGACCTGGTCGATGCCGCAGGCACAGTTCATGCAGAGCTCGAAAGAGTGGTCAATATTCGCCGCAAGCAAGCCTGATAAGGAGCCCGTCGCAAGACGGGCTTCTCCCACTTTCTTCTTTATTGTCATTTGCCAAGCTATCTTGCCGGGGTTTGGCCACGGTATTTGCCGCTTGGTTTGGTTTCGGATAGAAAGAGGAACGGCGCTAGCCGTTCCTCTTTCTGCTTCTTTCCGTCCTTTTTCTGGCAATTGTTGACCTTTTTGAGGAATTTCAGAGCTTTAAGAGGTTTCTCTTTGGTCCACAACCAGCTTCATCAGCTTTTCATCGACCTTTTGGA
>Ga0209460_1001073_pt1 | contig 18167 bp, 14 predicted proteins | sample EBPBio132013_DNA_FD_185868 | JGI IMG/M metagenome (GOLD analysis project Ga0209460, IMG submission 185868) | Wastewater treatment Type I Accumulibacter community from EBPR Bioreactor in Madison, WI, USA - Reactor 2_5/13/2013_ DNA (SPAdes)... | ecosystem: Engineered > Bioreactor > EBPR >... | reverse complement strand
GAATGCCGACCGGGGAGCGCCCATGAACCTGCAAGACATCCGCGAACTCGTGGACTATAACTTTTGGACGAACCGCCGCTTGCTCGCCATGACCGCTCAAGTCACGGCTGACCAACTGAACGCGCCGTCCTCACACAGCTTTGGCACCCTGCAACGCACATTGGTACATACACTGGATACCGAGTGGGGCTGGCGGGTGTTCATGCAAGGCGGAGGCTTTACGCCCCCGTTAGAAGCAAAGGATTTTCCGACTGTAGAAAGCATCCAAACCCGCTGGCATCAGGAAGAAAACGACTGGTGGGCATTCATCGACACCCTCACCGATGCTGACCTCAACCGGAAGGTGAGCAGTAAGGGCAATAACGGCATGGTGCAGGAATGGGTATTGTGGCATCTGATTTACCATGTCATCAACCACGGCGGGCAGCACCGCAGCGAAGTCGCGAACCTGCTCACCGTTTACGGGCAGTCACCCGGCGAGATCGACTTCACCGTTTACCTGAGCGAGCGCAAGGCCGCGAATGCAACCTATCTCACGAGGGCATGAGGATTTTGCAGCAAACATGGCAGCGGCAGTCCTTTGCCAGAATTGCAGCATTTCCAGCCGAGCAATCCGCCGTTCCCAACTCATTTTGCTGCAAAACGCCATCTTTAACACTAATTTTTGACTTTCAATGACTCAAATCATGAACCCCAAGCGTATCGTTCTCATCCTCCCGTGCTGTATCGGGGATGTGGTACTCGCCACCGCCACCTTAATGGCGCTGCGCCGTGCCTACCCGCAAGCCCATATCACGTGGGCGGTCGGCAGTTGGTCGAAGGGTGTCATCGAACATCACCCGATGCTCGATGCGGTGCTGGATACAGGCAAGGAAGCGCTGCCCGTCAAATCGGTGTCGGGGTTTATAGGGTTTGTACGCCAGCTCCGCGCGGGGCATTTTGACCTCGCCGTGTCGCTGGTGCGCTCGCCGTTGATGAGCGCCGCCCTGCTGCTCTCCGGCATCCCCCAACGGGCGGGCTTGAACAGTGCCGGACGTGGTTTCGGCTACACCGTTAAAGCGTCCGTTGACCCGAACCACCCGCGCCACGAAGCCGAGATTTACCTCGATGTTCCCCGCGCGTTAGGGTTAGATGTAGCGGGCTGCATCGCGAACGTGCCGGTTGATGCTGAAAGCCTCAAGCGGGTACAGGCCAAACTCGCTCAAGCCAACGTGACGAGTCCCTATCTCGTCATTAACCCAACGGGTGGGCGCAACCCCGGCATGACCATGGATAGCAAACGCTGGCCGCCGGAGTCATTCGCTGCCCTCGCGGATAAACTTGCTCCACAACTGAACACGCAGGTGGTGTTGATCGGTGGTCCGAATGATGGAGATATTGTGAGCGCGGTCGCCAGCCGCTTGCATGTACCGTACACACGCCTCGATGGTCAGTTCAGCTTTGGCGAAACAGCCGCCCTCGCCAGTCAGTCCTTGTTATACGTTGGGAATGACACAGGCGTAACGCACCTCGCCGCCGCCGCCGGAGCGAAAACGGTCATGATTCTTGGTCCTTCTGACCCGCAGCGTTACGCCCCCTTCACACCGGACAGCCTCGCCCTGTGGAAATCCGCAGCCGTTGACCGGCGTGGGGTCGCGGGTGGGCAAGCTGCCGAGTGGGATTGGGCGCGTGACGGGGTTTCAGTTGACGAAGTACTCCAAAAAATAATAGCGTTTGTTCTCGGAACACAATTCTCATAATCTAAGGTTTCAAGTTAGCGAATGAGCTTGCATTCGCGAATTGAAAACGGTAAGAAATCAATATGCACCCGTTGTATACTCTTGAACTCGTTCAACCGCAGATCATCCGCATCGCGTGGGATGGGGTCATCAACACCAACTACTTTCGGGAGGCGACTGAAAAACGGATTGAGTTTGCCAAGCAGAATATTTCGGGGAACGATGTGCTAATCTTCGACCTGAGCAAAGCCATCATCGCCATGATGGACATGCGGCTCACGGCATGGGCAGCCAACGTTGACCCCCGCATGATGTGTACCATCGTCATCGGGCGGCACAGCATTTTATCGGTCGTAACATGCTGTTACGGTTGTCGAGGCTAAAGGTGGTGTTGGCGGACAATGAGCAAGCAGCGCTTGACCGGGCGCAGGCGATCCTTGAGTCGAGTTCAGGGGTAAAACGATCCAGCTAGGAGGTTAGAAACACCATTTGAGAAGTTCTGAAATACCGGACAGCAAGTCTGCTGGCCTACAAAACGCGCGTTTGTGATGCAACTTTCATGTAGGGACGCGATACATCGCGTCCGTCCGCTGAACCCAAACCTACTTTGCAAACGGCTTCTTATTCGCGTTTCGCCCAGCGCAGCGCGTAGGCTTGAGCATAAATGAGAACCTGATTGCAATCAAACATATACTCACGGATTTCACTCGCCAAACGCGCCGCCGTTTTGCCCTTCAGCCCCGGCAGCTTGACCATTTTCATCATGCCATCGTTCTCAATCGCGGCTGCCCAGCGGTCGATAAACTCAATCGGTCGCCGTACTTCGCTCACGCGCTGCAAGATCTCGTTCTCGACCCTGTTCACCGAAAACGGCGCTTGTACCAAATGGTTCGCCTCGACCACGTAAGACTGCATGTCGCGCATCGCCTCGCGCAGTTCAATCGGTTTACGGGTCACGTTGTTGCCAATCGGGCTGATATACAAGTTATCGGTAATAGGCAGTTCCATCACGATCTGGGCATAGACGGTAATGACGTTATAAGCCATATAGAGATGCTCACGGAGCGCACCCAGAATCACCGAGTCCATGAATTCTTGCGGGGATAAATGCTGATACCGGGCCAAGGTTTCCGGGTGGAGGAGTGCCACTATTCCATCTCAATCCGTAATGGTTAATTTTCTGTGATATTGCACACAGACAGACTATACACCAAAACGCGTAAGACAGGTGGCCTTTTCTTAAGATATTTACGTTTCTAAGCTAAATCAGTGACCGGGTTTACGACCCGAACGCTCGACAATGCGTTCCGCGTACTGTTGGGCAAAGTCAAGCAGTTGGTTGATTTCCGACATGTAGCCTCGAATATCACTGGCAACCGAACTGGCGAGGCGACCATTTGAACCGGGCATGGGGATGTTCATCAGGTCTGGTGTGGTTTCGATCTTACTCACGCCCGATTCAATATCGCGCATCGACTGGCGGATCGAATTGACCATCGAAAGAATGTAGCCTTCGTGGGTATAGGCCGAGGCGGGAATAGTGGGGGTATTGTCCCCATGCAGCGCCTCACCGACATCGGTAATCGCTGTCCGAAGGTGCTTGAGCAGCCGCCGTAATTCAATCACCGCTTTGGGGTTCGCCGCCCGAAGCGGTTGGGTACGCGGCAGGTTGTGCATAATCTGGGTGTAGACCGAGATGAAGGTACTGGCAAGTTTGATCTGGTCACCTAATGCGCCGTATAACACCGTGCTGATAAACTTATCGGGAGCAAGTGCTGACCATCGGTTGCGGGTTTCGTCACGGAGGACAGCCATATAACAATTCTCTAACTAACGATGATTGTTATTTGTTGTATTACCTTACCCTAAAAAAACCATAACAGAACTCCTAACGAACGTAAAATAGGGTGTCCGCTCATATGAATTGGACTCAGGTGCTACTCGCGGTAGCCTGTCCGTACCAGTTCTTCCAACGGGGCGCGTTCACCATCTTCGTCCGTCAGGCGGTGCCGGAGTTCGGCGATTTCCCGGTCATCCAGATCGTTCATCAAACGTTCGACGCGCGTCCGGCGTTTGGCTTTCTCGGCTTCCTCAACGGCTTTTTGTGCCGGTTCCGCCCAGCGCCAGATCGTGCCTGTCGAAATAGTCGCGCCAACGATCAGCACAAACAAGATCGCTGTCATACTGCCACTGCTCGCGCCAGTCACCATCGCCGACACGCCCAACACGGTGAGCGCCGTCCAAATTAAACCCGTTGCCAGAACCCTTGCTTGTATATTATTCACGGTCGATTCCCCTTGTCTATCCTACTTATTGGTCATTCATCTATACGCAGGAATTCAAGGTGCGTTGCGCGTTTAGCCTGTTGACGGTTGGCTGACGCGCGGATCGGTCGGGGCGACTTGGATAACCGCCGCCCACGGCAGGTAATGCGTATAGATCGTATCCGTACGAATTTCGTTACCCTGCATATCCAAGATTTTGCGAGTGAACGTCACATCCGCGCCATCTTTCGACCAGTCGATATACTGTTCCTGCCCCAATTGTAGCTCGGCGTTGGGTTGGTAAATGGTCTGCAAGGCAGGAACTACCGACTTGATGACTGGCCCTTCCATCACCACCTGCCGACCGGGGTTGGTGCTGTAGAAGCGGAACTGGATCGACTGGTCAGCCGGAAAGACTGAGGTTTCCATCAACAGGTGATAGTCGGTATCGTTCAGGAAGCGGAAGTCAGCAGTCGGCTGGAAGATCGCCGCGTCCAAACCGGGGGGCGTACCGTTCAGTTCGTAGAAGCCGACACGGTAGCCGTGCGAGTTGCGTTCGACAATCGGGAAACCTGCTTTGAGGGCAGCGCGGAAAGCGGTCGTGCTGACCTGACAAATACCACCGCCGACACCGTCGATGGTGCGCCCCCCGAAAATGATCTTCCCTTGAACGAAACCGTCTTCAGGGTTGATGTCACCGAGGTAGTTGTTAAAGGAAAAGGTTTCGCCGGGGGCGATAATCAAACCGTTGAGGCGTTCAGCGCCTTCGATGATGTTTTGAACGCGACTCTGGGTCGAACCAGTATAGTAGGTAGTCGAGTCCCCAACCAGCGTGGTTATGCCCAACTCGGTCGCGGTCACGTTACTGCTGTACTTGGGCAAATCGTAGGCGAAGGCCAACGGAACGAGGCGGTTGGTGGTGTTGAACACGGTTTCCGCCACACGCTGCATGGTCGTGTCCACGTCAAGCGAGCGCCCGTTGACGCTCTCTTTAATCATTTCGAGCTGGCGGGTGCTTTCATTGAAGTGAAAGCGTCCGTCTTTCGGCTGGCTAATCAAGCCGGGGGCGAGGCTTTCCAAGAAGCCGCGCAGGGGTTCAGTGTTGACGGTCACGTCATAACGCAGCGTTCCGTCAGGGTTATCCACCAAGCCCAGCACCAATAGCGATTTGATCTGGTCAACATTCGCCGTCCACGGGCCGAGTGAACCGCCCGTCTGGTCATCCGTGACGAGGGTCAGCGAAGACGCAAGCGCGGTGTTAATTTTGTCTGCCGCCACACTCGCATCGGTCACGCGCGGTTGCGCTTCGCTAACCACTAGCGGGATTTCGCCGCCCGTTTGAAGCTGGCGCATGAGGTTTTCGAGTGTACTAATGGTGCTGGACACATCGAGCGCTAAACCGGTTTGGGCGGGCGTGGTGACGACTACCGTACCACTCATGTTAAGGGTCGCATCAACAGGAGGACGGTTAAACTCCGAGGCAATCGTATTGAGTTTTTGGACGGCCACCTGTTCATCATAGCGGACAATCGGCGCGATGCTCCGGCCATTCAACCAGATGCTGGCCTGCGTGCCGAGGTCACTCAAGGGGCTGCCACTGCGCCCCGCCGAAAAGACTTGATCGAGCGTTCGTTCGACATCAAATGTGATACCGAGTTCACCCGCAGTCGCCTGCCAGAAACGGTCGTTATAGCGGAAGGTGAACACCGCCTGTTTATCGTAGGTAAAGGCATTGGTGAGTGCCGTCCGTGCCTGTTCACGGGTCAGGCCGCCGAGATTGACGTTGTAAGCCGAAAGCCCCGGCAGCGCTTTATTGCTATATTGAAGTTGGAAGGCCATCAGTAAAGCGACTAACGCGGTGACGAGCAGTACCGTTCCGGTAATAAACAGAATGGGCAGCCGGACGAGCCACGGATTGAGAGAAGATTCACGTTCTTGGGGAAGGTAGTAATCGTTGGAAGGATAACCTGTCATCTAAAACCAGCCAAACTCCTTATCACTGAGAACAGCATTGTACCACCATTATAGAGCGGGAGGTGACAAGAACGTTTGTTTGGTTAACATTTCTCATATTGTATCCGATACGGCAATTGTCGTACCATGTCTATATTGAGCGTAAACACAAGCACACAAACCTATGACTAAAAGTGTATTCATTAGCAGCACCAGCCTTGACCTGAAACGCTATCGCAAGGCTGCCATTGAGGTCTGCAAAAATTTAGGCTTCGAGCCGATTGCGATGGAAAATTTCGAGGCGATGGGCGTTGGCGCGACCGAAGGCAGCAAACGCAAACTGCGCGAGGCTGATCTGTTCGTCGGCATCGTGGCGCACCGCTACGGCTATGTCGAGGATGGGCATGACCGCAGTGTGACGGAATGCGAGTTCGACTATGCGGGTGAGCGCGGGTTAGACCGCCTGTGTTTCATCGTTGACCCTAATTACAACTGGCCGCAGCGTTCTATTGAGAAACGGCAAATCAAACGGATCAGCGCCTTCAAGGGCAAGATCGAAAAAGCCGTCATCCGCAACCTGTTTACAGACGTAAACGACTTCCGGCAAAAGCTGACGATGGCGCTGGTTAACTGGCAGGAATGGCGTACTGCCCGCAGCGGTGAACTGGACGCGATTCTGGCGACCTCGCCAGAAGATATTCCGGGTGTACCGGAACGGCTGGTGGGTCGGGAAGCAATCGTTCGCGACCTTCACGGGCTGTTGGATAAGGGCAAGCGGGTTCTGTTGCAAGGCTTTGGCGGGATGGGCAAAACAGCGCTGGCTGCTGCGGTCGCGGGCGAACGGATCGGTTTAGGTAAAGGCGCGGTGCTGTGGCTGCGGGCAGGTACGGAAGAACGCGACGACCTGATGCTGGCGATGGCGCGGCCTTTCAACGCCCAGCACAACGTCACTAAAGAATCGGGAACAACCAATCAAGCGCGGGTAGTACGCCTGCTGCTGACCGATAATAACGTCAAGTTGATTGTGCTCGACGACGTGTGGAACGCGCGCGCCCTGACGCAGCTTCTAGCGGTCAACGCGGTACCCGCAGGCGTGCCGATCATCGTCACCTCGCGCAACCGTTTCACCGGCCTCACGCGGATTGATGTAGGACGGTTGGAACGCAGGGCATCGCTCGAACTGCTCTGTCACTATGGCGACCCCGATTGGATGGATGACGCAGACGCAAATGACCTGTGCGCCAAACTGGGAGACCACAGCTTCGCGGTCAAGGTGGCAGCACTCACACTGGCGCTGGATGGCCTGACACCTAAGGAACTCCTCCGGCGGATCGAGGCTGCTCCGTGGAAGCTGGCTGTGCCGGAAGGCTCGGTGGAAGAAGGCCGCAGCAGTATTGAAGAACTGCTGACCACCAGTTTGCACGGTTTGGACGAGGAAGCACGGAGCATTTTCCTCGCGATGGGAGCGTTCTTTACCGCCAGCGTGACACCGGAAATGCTCTCGATCTATATGGCGCTGCTGCCGAGCGTGGTGGAGGACGCGCTAAACCGCCTCCAACGACGCGGGTTGGCGGAACGGGTTTCGGAAAGCGATGATCGTGCGGTTGAATACCGCATCCACGATTTAGCCTACAGCTACGTGCGGGCGCAGGCTGGAAACACCGAACATCATCGGGCGCTGGATGCCAGTTTGGCGTATCTGAAACGCTACCGCGAACCGAAGCCAGAAAACTTCGCGGCGCTGCGGACGGAACTCGATAACTTCATCGGCGCGAGCAGTTGGGCGATGAGTGTCGACCGTTACGCGGATGTACAGCGGTTCGCAAACTGGCTTTACCGCAACTTCGATAGCGATACATCGGAAGGGTTTCTGCACCTGCAAGGGTACGGCAATATCGCGACAACACTGCTGGAACAGGCGGCGACCGCGAGCGAACTGCTCAAAGACCATCTCAGCCAAGCACAGTATCTTGGCAGTTTGGGCAGCGCCTACCGTGACCTGAGCCTGATTAAAACCGGTATGAAATACTACCGTCAAGCACTCAAGATTTACCGTGACCTGGGCGACACGGCGGGCGAAGGTATTACACTGGGGCGCATCGGCATCGCGTACCGGCTTTCCGGTCAGGCGCAGCCCGCGATTGAGCATTTGGAAGCGGCGCTGGCAATCTCGCGGCAGGTCGGGAATAAACGGTCGGAGGGGATCAATCTGGCGAACCTCGGCATCGCCTACCGATTGGTCGGGAATCCAGACGCGGCGATTGAGCATCTTCAACAAGCGCTGGCGATTGCACGGGAACGTGCTGATGTGCGCGGCGAGGCGATCAATCTCGGCAACATCGGCGATATTTACCGCGAAGAAAACCGTGTGGAAGAAGCGATCAAGACCTACGAACAAGCGCTGGCGATTGCCCGCCAAACGGGAGATAAGCGCGGGGGTGGCATCAACCTCGGTCGGCTGGGCGATGCATACCGTGGATTGAAGCAGTACGAGCGAGCAGTGGAATACCTTCAGCAAGCGCTGACGATTGCGCGAGAAACGGCGGACAAACGTGGCGAGGCCATCAACCTCGGTCGGTTGGGCGATACCCTGCGCGATCAAGGTGAGGTCGTAACAGCGATTGAGTATCATCAACGCGGATTGGCGCTGGCGCAGCAGATGGACGACAAGCGCGGCGAGGGGTACGGCTTGGCTGATCTAGCCGTCGATTACAGTCTGCTGGGGGAAACAGCGAAGGCAGCCGACAGCTTCCAAAAAGCACGGGCGATCTTTGAGGGCCTTGGCATGAGCCACATGGTACGTGACCTCGATAAACGTGCCGCTGCCCTCAAGCAAGAATTGGCTTAAATGGCGGATAGCTGGTAGAAGGTGGCGGTCACTTCGACCTCGCCGCCCGATTCCATCAACGCCTTAAAGGTAATCTGCCCTGTCATCGGGTCAGTCGCTTGCAAGGTCAGCGTTCCTTCGGATACAAAAGCGTACGAATCCACGCCGGTCGTATCGGCTAAGACACTGAAACTGGCACCCACACCGGTGATTTTGTTGCTGTTGGCATCATAGGCTTCGGCGTAGGATTTGGGTGTGTAAATACCCGGAAGCGTGCCTTCGGGCAGGATGATACTGACGGACGCGCCGGGTGGGCCGTCAGTGGCGACGAGGCTGATAAGGAACCCACCGCCCTCCTGCCGGAAATAATTGCCCGTACCGGTAAATTCACCACTGACCGCGCCGCTCACGGTGGCCTTAAAGCTGCCCGCGTTGATCCCCGCCGCATCAACCGTTGGAACCGGCGTACCCCCGTTTTGGGCAGCGTTCCCCCCACAGGCGGCGAGCAGTAACGTCAGGCAAAATAGAAGTAGTCGTTTCATAGGTAATGTCGTCCTGTATATCGGTTAGCCGTTCGCTAACGCATTTTTGAAAGTGGTTAACGCTTCAAGGTGCTGGCCCAGTTGGGTGAAGCCCAAGCCCATCGTGTTCAGCGCGACATGGGTCGCCCCGATCTCACTCACCTGTATGGCTTGGCTGACCCACTGCTCCTTTGGCGTATGCTTGCCTTCAATCCGCACATCCAAGCCGAAGCTCTGAGGGTCGCGGCCTTCCTCTACTAAATACTCACGCAGCTTGTCAACACGACCGCGCAGTTCGGACACGGGCATGAAGTTAGGAATCCAGCCATCACCCAAACGGGCGCAGCGTCGCAGCACGACATCCGCGCCACCACCGAACCAGATGGGAATGGGCTGCTGAGGAAGGGGCAAGATACCTGCATCGGGAACGGTATCAAACTCGCCGTTAAAGTTCACCAGCGGATTCGCCCATAGGTCGCGCAGCAGGACAACCTGTTCTTCGATACGTTTGCCACGGGTATGGAAGTCCTCACCCAAGCTGTCATATTCGACCTTATTCCAGCCGACACCCACGCCGAGCCGGATACGCCCACCGGAGAGGACGCTGACCTGCGCCGCTTGCTTGGCGACGAGCGCGGTTTGACGCTGGGGGAGAATGAGGACACCGGTTAGAAATTCTAGGCGCTGTGTAAGGGCCGCCATCCAGCCGAACAGCACCATCGGCTCATGGAACATGGTTTGATAGGTGTATGGGCCTGACCACGGTTCGGGGCGATTAGGATTCGCGCCGAGCACATGGTCGTAAATCATCAGGTAATCGTAGCCCAGCCCTTCCACCGTTTGTACGTATTCGCGGAGATCGGCGGGATTCGCGCCGATTTCAGTTTGTGGGAAAACAACACCAAGTTTCATCGTTTAGCCTCTTTGAGTGTGAAATAGGGCGCACCAATCCACGCCCTGTATTTGAAGGGTAGACGCGCGATCACCTTACCCCGCAGCAGTCGGTTGCACTGTTGGGGTGGACTGCTGCGGGAGGGTGCTGGACGTAAGCGTAACCGCAGGGGCAGCCGTCACCGGACGGAGTGTGGGCGTTAAGGTGGGCTGAACGGTGGGTGTTGCGGGTGGCAGCGCCGGCACGTTCAGTTCCTTGACTAGATCAGCCGGATTAAAGGTTTGAGCGCAGGCGAACTGCGACCGGACACCCCAGCCGGAAACACCACCCTGCAAGCGTGCGCGTAACCACTGACCACTGCCATCCTGTGCATCCACCACCACGCTTACACCGGACGGGATCGTTCCAACGACCTGATAGCGGGCATCCGGCCCATCATAAAGAGTGACGGGTGGGCCAGCGGGCAGACATTCAGGGTTAACGACCGGAATATCGAGCGCTTGCTCCTGCTGATTACCAGCCGAGTCCTCCGCGAACAGTACGAGGCGGATGGGTTGGTCAGCGATGCCCGCCAAGCCGGTAATATTGCCCTGCGCCCCGAACTCTGATTGAAGGGCGGAGTTGGTGAAGGCTTCTAAACCCGTGAGGCGGGTTGTGACCGCGCCGGGGGCAGACCACGATATGCTGAGGTTTTGGACGACATAGCGCACCAACTGCGAAGGCTCGGCGATCAGGCTGATCGTGCCGAGGGGTTGGTAAACGGTCAGCGTTTGGGCAGCCGAGGTTCTTTGTGTCCCGTTTTCGGCGACCAATTCAAGGACGACGTTCCCAACAAGCCCGCTCGTATCTAACGTGATGCCGGTGGTTTCGGCGCTGATGCGTTCAATGACCACTCGGCTGTTCACACTCAGGCTGAGGTTGCTCACATCGCTCACCGTCCAGCTCAGGCCAACATCCTCGCCCTGCGCCACCTGAGCGGTATTCACATTGAAGGCGGTAATCTGTGGCGGGCGAACCGGACGGAACAGGAAGGCCAGCAGCAGTACGACGAGCAATACAGCGACGACCGCCGCGCCAGCCAAGGCCAGCGGTGTCCATGAGGGCAGCGTAGGCTTCTCGATCAATTTGGCGCGGGCAACCGCAAGAAAGTGCGCCGCATCGCCTGATGTGACCTGCACATCGAAGCTGTGGGAACGCGGTTTGCCCCACAACACCGGCTTTTGGGGAAAGGCTTCACCCGATACGACAAAACGCGCACCGGGCATCAGCGTGGTTTGGGAAGTCGGCAGGTTGAAGCGCAGGGCGTTTTCGCGCGAGCGGCAGACGATGGTCAGCGGTAAGGGCGCACTCCCCTGATTATGCAGGTGAAGGCGGAAACGATCACCCCGATTGAGAACCGACTTTTCGAGTGCCATGCCGAAGCCGCCGAACGGCAGCACCCGTACGATCATCTGCGCGTCGAGCTTGTGTTCAGGCTTATCGGTTTGTGTGACGTGTACCTGAACCTTATAGTCACCGGGGCGGCTTTCGCTCCGGCGGGCGGGACGGAAGTTGATGAGTACCTGCTCACTGTGGTCGGGGTCGATCAGGATTTCGGTACGGTCGAGGCGTATCCACTCGGCGGGCATTCCGGTGACTTCGACACGATAGCGGTGGGCTTCGGTCGAGGTGTTGGTGATGTTAACCTCGGCGGACATATGTGCGCCGGGGGAGAAGGGCGCGGGTGGGCCGATGACATCCAAGCGGAAGGCAAGCGCGGCGACCTCAATCCGTTGGGTGGTTTCCTCGACCACTTTAACAGGCTGAGTCGCCATCTCATCGAGTTGATGGTAGATGATGCGGAGATGCCCGATTTGGATTTCATCGCCACCGTCGAGTTCACGGGGCGTATTGGGCGCGAGGCGTTCGCCATCGACGAATGTGCCGTTGGCGGACTCCATATCGGTGATGAGGGTTTTTTGACCATCGTGGGACAGGCTGAAGTGATAACGTGAGATGGTGTTGGTATCTAACGCGATGGTATTGCCGGTTGAACGACCGACGGAGATCGAATTTTCGACCAGTGGAAAGGTCATAAACTGACCTTCCGGCCAAAACACATCTAATCGACCATATGCCATAACGCAGCTCCGTGTTAGACCGCAATCCGACCATTGTAACCGCATGATGGGCATAGTCCAAGATGGACACCGTACCTATTACCCAACGATGGGACTACGGGATGGTGAGGAAAAGATGAGAAGGGGGCGTGATTTACGAGCGATTGATTATCAACATCTCCAAAAAGAATATGCCAATTTTGTGTATTCATATCCTAGCTTTGGGATCAAAATTGGGCGAGGATTAGCCTGATATTTTTTGGAAAGGATACTCTTTATGAACCCTTTTATCCGGCTGGCGACGGAAGATGATGCCCCTTTGATCCTCGATATTTATGCGCCGATTGTCCGCGAGACACCGATCTCGTTTGAGTATGAGGTGCCGGGAGAGGCGGAGATGCGCGGGCGGATACGGAGCAAGCTCGAACATTATCCGTGGCTGGTGATGGAGAATGACGGCGAGCTAATGGGTTATGCCTACGCGGGGCGCTGGCGTGACCGCGCGGCTTACGATTGGTCGGTGGAGACGACCGTTTACGTGAGCGTGAAGGCTCGGCGTGGTGGTGTGGGGCGCACCCTGTACAACGCGCTGTTCGAGGCGCTGCGGGCGCAAGGCTTCGTGCTGGCGGTGGCGGGGATCACCTTACCGAACGCGGGCAGCGTAGGGCTGCATGAGGCGGTCGGGTTTAGGGCGATGGGCGTGGCGCACAACGCGGGTTACAAATTCGGGCGATGGCACGACATCGGCTTCTGGCAGCTTCAGTTACAAGACCCGCCGGACGACCCCAAGCCGACGATGAAATAAGCTCTGTCATTATGCGAAATTTGCATATAAATCCGCCGAATTGTCTGACGGGAAGCTTCCGTGCATCCGCTGAAGTGAGATTTTATGTCGGCAGAACTACGGGAGCGCGGCGCTGAAATGACACAAGTGCAGCGGATCGCTCCCGTGTATCCGCCGCTGTGCAATGCTTGGCGGATGTGAGGGAGAATGCCGCCGAAAATGCAAAATCATTTTTACCACAAAGGCACAAAGAACACAGAGGAAAAGCAAAGGTTTTTAACACAAAGGCTCCAAGACACAATGGCACAGAGATGAATACAGGATAGCATAGTTCGAGGGCGAAAGGGTGAACATTTGGTCGCTTTTACGGGGCGAGTTCACCAACCCTTTTGAGGGAAAAAGATTGTTAAGCCGGTTGGTGAAGGGTTAGAAAACGGTTTGTGCCTAAGAAAGGCGGATGCAGCGGAAGCCGAAGTTGACATAGGCGTTCATGGGGTAGTCGTCAAAGCGCAGGGCGGACTGGTTGGCGTTATCTTTATACGAGCCGCCGCGCAGGACACGGATCATTTCGGTATCGTCGCCGTTGACCTCGCGCCCATCGCTCACATCGTAGGGGTAATTCATATAGCGGCTGCGTACCCACTCTAACAGGTTGCCGCTCATATCCGACGCGCCGACCCATGAATTCCCCGCAGGGCGACTGCCTACGGGAGCGGTTTGATCGTTGGCGTTATCAATATATACCACATTGTCCGCTATAAAATTATTCCCCCACGGGTAGACGAAGTTACTTGGCCCACGCGCGGCATATTCCCATTCGGGTTCGGTGGGTAAACGGCTGCCCTCGCGCGCTTCACAAAAGTCACGCGCTTCGAACCAGCTTACCGAGTCACGGGGTTGGTTGTCAGCGGTGAAGTTACCTGTAGAGCCGAACTGGGCGTTCGTGACTTCGTAGCGGTCAATCCAAAACGGTTGGTCAATACACTGCTCTCCGGCGGGCGCTTGGTCTTCCTCACCACCATCCTGCCCCATCGTGAAGCAGCCTGCCGGAACGTACGCCATTTCGATCCCATCAATCAACCGGTAAACGGCGTGCCAATCGGTATTGGCGCGAAGAGATGCTGGCATCGCTATATCCGCAGGTGTGTAATCACGGGCGCAGCGGAAGCCGATACCCGCAATTTCGAAATAGGGCGGATAACCATAGCGCCAGACTGAACGAAGCGCATCGGCATCGGTGTTCCATGAACCGCCGCGCATCACAAACCGAACGCTGTCATCCGAAAGATCGCCCTGCGATTCCGCGCTCAAGTTATAGGGATAGCGTTGATGAACACTACTGACCCATTCCCATACATTACCACTCATATCCGACGCGCCGACCCACGAATTGCCCGCAGGGCGACTGCCGACTGCGGCGGATTCGTCGTTGGAATTGCCGACATAAACCACGTTCTCTGCTACAAAGTCGTCGCCCCACGGATAGAGAAAGTCGCTTGGCCCACGGGCAGCATATTCCCATTCGCGTTCGGTTGGCAAACGCGCACCCCGCGATGTACAAAAATTAATTGCCTTATACTGGCTCACTTCGTCATACGGGCGGTTACTCGTAGGACTTGCCGCCATGCCAAACTGCTGTCGGGTAACTTCATAGCGATCAATCCAAAAGGGTTGGTCAAAACACTGTTCATGGGCAGGGCCGAAGTCCACGTCATCGTTATTTTGCCCCATCATAAAGCAGCCGGGCGGCACGAGCGCCATCTCGACCCCATCGAACACCTGATAAAGGGAAGCCCAATCGGCGTTCGACGTGACCACAGGAACAACGGGGACAGGGGTATCCGTGGGAATGCCAGCGGCGGCTTGGGTCTTTACTACGCCAGTTTCGGCAATCGAAGCCTCGTTGGTAGCGAGCTGATCTTGATTTTCTTGCGTGGCGACAACACCAGTCGCTACACCGTTGGCTTCGGTGGTCGCAAGTTCCAACTGTTTTTCCTGCGTTTTAATGACACCCGTCGCAGCGATGCTGGTTTGGTTAGCCGCTAATTGGGAATCGGCGGCTTGAGTTCTGGCAACACTCGTCGCCGTTTGTAAGGCTTGATTCGCCGGGGCGAGCGCTGCCATTGTAGCCAGCGCATCGGGGGCATCTTCGAATGATGTACGGTCATTGAGTGCGGGAATGACGACAAAGACAACCACAACGAGCGCTAAGATGCCAACTAAACCGATTACAAGCCAGCGGCGCGGGATGGCAGCGAACGGGTTTTTGAAACCGGTAAAGGGTTTCGACGCTGGAGGGGGTGAAGGCGGCAGCGTGATGGGAGTAGTAGGCGGCTGATTGATGTGCGGCGCGATCTTCCGCAGCAGCCGCGTGTAACCTTTGGTGGGGTCGCCCGTGAAGTCGATAAACTGAACACCGGCGATTTGCACCGGCACGCGGGTTTTCCGCGCCATCACGGGGATGATGGTTTTGTTGCTCTGCTGGGCGTAGTCGATTTCGTTGAGGACGAAGCTGCGGCGCTGGTGAGGCTGAACGGGACGGTTAACATCCGGCGAGAGCAGCACGACGACATAATCGGCAGCGTCGATTTCTTCCTGAATTTGGAGCGCCCAACTTTCGCCGGGTTCGAGGGTTTCATCCATCCAGACTGTGACACCATCCAACTGGCGCAGTTGGTCACGCAGTTGGACTGCCAGATCATAGGTATCCACTTTGGCATAGCTAATGAAAATATGCATGAGTGATTATTCAAGCCAATAAAATGTTTAGCCTTATTATACGCAGAAGGCGACAAGAGGCGAAAACGGGATTTCACCGCCCTTTTCGCCCCCTCGTCTGCTATAATACGACCCTTTAGAAAATCTAATAAGGTTCTTACACGTTGACGGTAAGCTAATGTCACCAGCAGTGCATCTAATCAACACTTATCAGGCTACTGGCAGTTGGCGATTGGTTTTCGCAAGAGCAAGCTACCCGGCCTGTTTTATGATGAACAGGACACACAAGGGATAAAAGGCTTATGATCCGTTCGACACGTACGCACCGTCCCCCGACGGATGTGATTGAACTGGCGGACAAGATTGTGGTGATGGTCGAAATTGCGGGGATGCGAACTGAGGATTTGAACATCAGTTTGCACGACAAGCGGCTGACGATCAGCGGCAGCAGGCGCAAACCGGAACACCATCCCGCCGCGTATCACCAGTTGGAAATTGGTTTCGGCGAATTCAAAGTCGATTTGGACTTGCCGTGGACGATTGAACGAGAAGCTGTGACAGCGACTTATGAAGATGGTTTATTGACAGTGGAATTACCGCGTAAGACTTCCCGCGTCATCCCGGTGGTGGATGTAAGCGGCGACGCATAAAAGGCGAAAAGATGACACCCAAACGAACAGCAGATTTGACCAAAGCCCGCTACTTCGCAGACGAGGATGAGCGCGAAACGACCAAGACGAGTGAGATTGAAATCACCGTTGAGGATGGCGCGAACCAGCCGGAAGACACCACGAAGCAGAACAAGAGTGACATTCCGTCGGTGATTCCGATTCTGCCGCTGCGGGGCTTGGTGGTTTACCCCCAAACGGCGATTCCGCTGACGGTGGGGCAGCCGCGCAGTATCAAGCTGGTGGATGACGTGATTTCCGGCGACCGCTTGATCGGACTCGTGGCGGCGAAAGACCCGGATATGGAAACACCGGGGCCGGAAGATGTGTACGAGATCGGTACGCTGGCTTCGATACACCGCTTATTCCGCGCACCGGACGGCACGATCCGCCTGCTCGTGCAGGGGTTGGCGCGTATCCACATTGACGAATATGTGGAAAACGAACCGTACCTACGGGCGAAAGTGACGGCAATCCCCGAAACGTTGGAAGATACGGTTGAGGTCGAGGCGCTGGTACGCAACGTGGCCGACCAGTTCACGCGGTTGGCTGACCTCGTGCCGAATATCCCCAGCGAACTGATTACCAACGCCGTCAACGTCGAAGAACTGGACCCGCTGCAACTGGCGTATGCGATTTCGACCTATATTCGCATCGGCCTCGGCGACGCACAGGCGATCCTCGAACTGGAAAGTACGGATGCCAAGCTGCGGCGATTGATGACGATCCTCAATAAGGAACTCGAAGTCTTGGAACTGGGACGGAAGATCCAAACCGAAGCCCAAACCGAGATGGAGAAGGTACAGCGTGAATATTACCTGCGCGAGCAGTTGAAGGCCATTCAGCGCGAACTCGGCGAGTCCGACGAACAGATGGTGGAAGTCGAGACCTTCCGCAAAAAGATTGCCGAAGCGGGAATGCCCGAAGAAGCGCAGAAGGAAGCCGAGCGCGAACTTGACCGCCTTTCCAAGCTGCCGACGGCTGCGGCGGAATACGGGGTCATTCGCACCTATCTCGACTGGATGACCACCCTACCGTGGTCAAAGACGACCGAAGACAAGCTCGACATCAGCCACGCGCGAGAAGTGCTGGATGAAGACCACTACGGCTTAAAGGACATCAAGGAGCGCATCCTCGAATACTTGGCGGTGCGGAAGCTGCGTAAGGAACGTGCCGAGGAAATGGAAGGCGAGAGCGAAGAAACCTACAACATCCGGCGTGAACGACGCGGGGCGATCCTGTGCTTCGTCGGGCCGCCCGGTGTCGGCAAGACCTCGCTCGGCGCGTCGATTGCGCGGGCGATGGGGCGCAAGTTCATCCGCATGAGCCTCGGTGGTGTGCGGGATGAGGCTGAAATTCGCGGTTTCCGCCGGACGTACATTGGCGCGATGCCGGGGCGTATGATCCAGACGATCCGCCGTGCCGAGTCACGCAATCCGGTGATTATGCTGGACGAAGTGGATAAGCTGGGGCGCGACTTCCGCGGCGACCCCGCCAGCGCACTGCTCGAAGTGCTTGACCCTGAACAGAACGCCGAGTTCCGCGATCATTACATGGATGTGGCGTTTGACCTGAGCGATGTGTTCTTCATCACCACGGCGAACGAGTTGGAGCCGATCCCCGGCCCGCTGCGCGACCGTATGGAGATCATCCAACTCAGCGGGTACACCGAAGCCGAAAAGGTGGCGATTGCCGAGCAGTACCTTGTGAAGCGCCAGACCAA
>Ga0209460_1001070_pt1 | contig 18283 bp, 16 predicted proteins | sample EBPBio132013_DNA_FD_185868 | JGI IMG/M metagenome (GOLD analysis project Ga0209460, IMG submission 185868) | Wastewater treatment Type I Accumulibacter community from EBPR Bioreactor in Madison, WI, USA - Reactor 2_5/13/2013_ DNA (SPAdes)... | ecosystem: Engineered > Bioreactor > EBPR >... | reverse complement strand
ACAGCATCTGGAAGAACGTCGGCTACGACATCGTGATCTTCATGGCGGGTCTAACGGCCATTCCGCCCACGTTCTACGAGGCGGCAAAGGTCGATGGTGCGAGCCGCTGGCGCGTCTTCCGGCATATCACGCTGCCACTGCTGCAACCGACCATCGTGTTCGTCATCATCACCGGCATCATCAGTTCACTTCAGGTCTTTGGCCCCATCTATATCATGACGGTCGCCTCTGGCGCGGATAAACCCGGTGGGCCGCTGAACTCGACCATCGTGGTCGGTGTTTACCAGTGGCAGGTCGCCTTCAACGAACTCCGGCTCGGTTACGGCTCGGCGATGGGCATGGTGTTGTTCTTCATCATTCTGGTGATTACCCTGCTGCAATCGCGTTTCCTGCGGCGGCGTTGGGAATATTAAAGTTGTCAGTTTGCAGTTATCAGTTCAATACAATCGCCAAGTGCGCCTTCGCAAGCGGTTTCAGTAGCAGCACACTAAATGGGTGGAGATAATTTTTGTGACGTAGAAGTTATAAATAGTGTCTCCACCGCTCCTTTTTCAAACTATTGGCGGGTATTTAAAAGGGAGCATATGCGTATGCTCCCTTTCGTTATGGTTGATCGCCTGTTGTATTTGGAATGCTTATTAGCGACCAAAGGTGGCGATTAGACCGTCCATCAGGGCTTGCTTTTGGGCTTCGGTCAGGTTAGCTTCGGGATGGAGCGGTAAGTAAATAGGCAGGGGCATGTCGCCGCGCTGAATCTGCCGTGCCATATCACCGCCTTCTAAATCATCTCCGGTTGAAAAATTCATCTCGCGGCGGCCTTCGTTAATGTCTTTGTTGACCAACCATGAGACCGGTGCGATATTGGCGTACCACGGGTAGTTTGTCTCGTGGCTGTGGCAGTCAAAGCAAGCGGCGCGGGCAAGCTGCTCGGTTTCCGCCGAGTCCCATTGAATCGTATAGGTGACTTCGGGATTACCGGGGGCGGCATAACGCGAGCTGATGGCACTGGCGGGAATGAGTTGCAGAACCACAAACCCGATAACGAGAATGCCCACGATGCCGAGAAGGATACGCTTACGTGTCATAACAGAAAGACCTCATTCAATCACTCAAAACGGCGATGATTAGCCCATGCGCGATGCATCATATCGGCATGAGGTGAGGCGCACATGAATGACAATCAAAACGCGCGTTTAGGGGAAAACAAATAGGGTTTTGTGGTGAATGTTTGAGAACCCTCACCCCTAGCCCCTCATTGACTATCTTGCGGCAAGCGCAGTCGCCAATGACCTCAGGGCGAGGGGAACTAAGGCATAAAGGGCAGGAAATACACGGGAGGGTCACAGACCCTCCCCTACGAAAAGATGTTGTTGGTGGTTGGTGACGCGGATGAGGCGTGCCTCATCCCTACACCAGAAATCGACCTTTTAAACACGCTGACCGGTTTAGCGGCGGCGTTCGTCCACGAGGTCGATGGCCTTCATCAGCACATCTAAGCCTTGCTCGATTTCGCCGCTGATGTGCAGGCGGACGACACGGCGGTCTTTCGCTCGCAGCGCTTCGAGATCACCGGCTGCTTGCGCCGCTTTAACAACGCCGAAGGTATATACATCCCCCGGTATATCAATATCCTGCGGGTCATCGTAGGTAATCTGGATAAAGTTGCCGTTGTTGGGGCCACCTTTGTGGTACTGTCCGGTGCTGTGCAGGTAACGCGGCCCGAAGCCGAGCGTCACCGCGCGGCGGGTGGTGTGGCGTAGACGACGGCGGATTTCTTCCAGCGTGGCGACGATTTCCGGTTTCATCGGCAGATAAGCCAAGATCGCGAAATAATCCCCCGCCATGGTCGAGTTGATGAGCGCCGCGACCAAGCCAGTCAAGTCGCCGCTGCCGTAGTTATGCTGGAGGCACAGTTCTGACAGCAACCGAAGCATCTTTTCGTCGGCGAACAATTCCACATCGCGCTCTTTAAAGGCGTGTTCGCTCGTCGGTAGGCCGCTGTGGTCGATGTAGGACTTGAGCAGCCGCGCCGTGTTTTCCTTGCTTTCGGTCACGTTCGGCTCGTCAAACGGGTTGATGTCCAGCACCTTGCCCGCGACCGCCGTAGCATATTCCCAGCGGAAGAATTCACCCGCGACCGCGTACTTGTTGGGAAGGTAGAAGGTGACACGGGGGTGACCGGCCTCGCGCAGCGCACGGATGCCGCTATCGACTGTTTCGTTATCGGGGTCATCCTCAACCTTGAGGTAAACGATCAAGCGGTCAGAGGAATAATCATGCGGGTTGCCGACGGTCGCGCCGACAACGGGTAGGACACCCTTCCCCTCTTTACCGGTGCTTTCGGCGATCAACTGCTCAATCCAGTTGCCCAACGAACTAATGCTGTGGCTGGTCAGGATGGTGATTTTGTCACGCCCCTGCTGCCCGACGACTCCCATAATCGAGCCGAGCCAGATGCCGGGGTGCTGATATTCAGGGATGATCTTCGAACAGGCCTTCATCATGCGGGTTGCTTCTTCGGACAGTTTATCCAAGTCCAAGCCCATCACTGCCGCTGGAACCATACCGAAGTAGCTGAGGGCGCTAAACCGGCCGCCTATATCGGCAGGGTTCAAGAACACATCCCAATAGCCGTGCGCGGTAGCATCTTTTTCCAAGTCGCTGCCCGCGTCCGTGATGGCGATAAACTGTTTGCCGTTTTTTCCGGCTTTCTCAAAAAAATATTTCGCAAAAATGGCGGTTTCAATGGTTCCGCCGGATTTACTCGCGACGATGAATAAGGTTTTATGGACATCAATCGTCGTTTCAATGAAGCGAATATATTCGGGGTCGGTGCTGTCGAGCATATGGAAGGCCGGGAAGCCCGCCTGCTGCCCAAACGTGTCGTACAACACCTCCGGCGCGAGGCTGCTGCCCCCCATGCCCAGTAACAGCACATGGCTGAAGCCGCCCGCCTTCACCGAGGCTTGCAGCGACTTCAACCGTGCGAGGTCAATTGTCTTGTCGGTATCCAACCATCCCAGTCGTTGTTCAATCTTGGTGATGAGGTTGGGTTGATCTTTCCAAACACTGCCGTCATGCGCCCAAATTCTGGCATTCACTTTGTCGGCAGCCATCTTATTGACGGCTGCTTGGACGGCATCACCGTGAATGCCCAGCGCTAAATTTTTTTTTTCGATTACACCTGCTTCCAGAATGTCGCGTTTGGCTTCGACCTGTTTTAGCAAGTTCTCGAAGGCTTCGACGAACAGCGTCACGCCGTCCGCTTGCAACTGGGTGGTCACGTGGTTCAAATCCACACCGACTTCGCCCAACTGCCCCAGCGTCGCTTCAACTTGGTCAAGGTTGGTCGCCAGAGTGTCGGCGGCTGTCCCGTGATCTTTGAACGCCTTGAGTGTGGCGGGCGGTACCGTGTTCACGGTATCCTTACCGATGAGCGTATCCACATAGATCGTATCAGGGTAGGCGGGATTCTTGGTGCCAGTGGAAGCCCACAAAGGCCGCTGTACCTGTGCGCCTGCTGCCCGCAGCTTGGCGAACTCGTCGCCGTAGAACATCTCCATAAACCGCTTGTAGGCCAGCTTGGCGTTGGCGATGGCCGCCTTACCCAGCAGTTCGCGGTTCTTGGCGACCACTTCGAGGTCACGCCCCTGCGCCGCGCGGATATTGTTTTCGAGCGTGCGGTCGATCATTACGTCGATACGGCTAAGGAAGAAGCTGGCGACGGAGGCGATATGGCTTACATCACCACCAGCGGCCAAACGCCGTTCCAACCCACGAATGTAGGCACGTGCCACATCTTCATAGTTATCCACCGCAAAAATCAGCGTTACGTTGACGTTCACGCCCTGCGAAATGGCTTCTTCAATCGCCGGTAAGCCTGCCGGTGTCGCCGGAATCTTAATCATCAGGTTCGGGCGGTTGACCAGCTTGAACAGGCGGAGGGCTTCGCTGGTGGTGGTTTCGCTGTCGTTGGCGATCAGCGGCGACACTTCCAAGCTCACGTAGCCATCACGCTTATTGGTGCGGTCATAAATGGGGCGGAACAAATCCAGCGCACGTTGAATATCTTCTACCGCCAGCTTTTCGTAGATGTTATACGCATCCAGTTCTAGCAGGCCGGTGATGGCAGTATCGTACGTGTCGGATTCGCCTATCGCCTTCTGAAAGATTGCCGGATTTGAAGTCACACCAATGACACCAAACTCGTCAATATACTTCTGCATTTCGCCGTTATCCAGCGAATTGCGGTGGATGAAGTCCAGCCAAATACTTTGTCCGTATTGCTGTACGTCAACCGGTGGGTTCGTCATATTCTGCTCCTCTGCTTTTGAACAGCAACTATCAAAAGTCTCTCGGTATCAAATTTAATTTGTTTAAGTTCTAAGCGACATATCCGCAATAAATAGGCATTTGCCTATGAATAGACAAAGTTTCTTTAGAGTATACACGCAAACCACCGTTTTCGGGTGTAGAAGACCCTTAAAAGGTGCTCATCTATCTACGATTTATGTGCTTTCCGTCGTAGGGCTGGCAGCGCCACCAGCGCCGTCAGGAACGCCGAGATGAACAGCAGCAAGTTCACGATCCACGCACCGGTAACCGCGCCGGACTGCGCGTGTGTCCCTATATTTATAGACGTGTTGTTAGCGGCATCCCATACGTCGTTGAGGCTTGCGCCCTGCTGCAATAGCAGTAACCCCGGCAGCAGAATAGCGATCAAAGTGATGACCTTAATGGCGATGATCGGGCGCATCAGCCCTAAGCCGCGGTACAACGGCCCGAAGATGCCGCCAACCGCCAGCACGATTCCGTATAACGCCAGCGCTCTAACGATGGGAACGGCAGGTATCCACTGGTCACTGAAGATTAGGGGGACGATTAGCGGGACGAAGATCACGAATAGGGCGTAGAAGCCGACCGCGCCCAACCCCAGCGCCACCAGCACCCGCATGAAGTTACGCCAGAGCTGCTTAAAATCGCGCCGACCGATGGCCTGCGGTACGACGGCCTGAATGTTGTCGAATAGGGCGGAGGCGAGGGTGGCGGGTATGGTCAGCGCCTTGAAACCTAACTCCAAGTATCCGGCAGCGGTTTTACCCGCGTAAATGCCGACGATTTGCAGCGGGATTTCGGTGTAGAGACCGGCGATGTTTTTATCGACGGCGTTGAGGAAGCCGAAGCCTAAATACCGGCGCGGGTTGACGCGCTTCACCTGCCCGATGACGCGGCGTATCGGCGGGTAGGGTACAGCATATTCGTTCCGGTAGCGTTCATAGAACCACAGCGCCATGATGCAGGTGGTTACCGAGTAGACGACGCGGGAGGCAACCATGCTTTCCGGCGAGGGGCTGATGAGCAGCGCCACGAGGGTGCAAGCCAGCAGCACGAGTTGGTTGAGGTTGGTGACGATCACCAACCGCCGCATCGCCCGCTGGCTTTGCAGGGTGGTGGTCATCATACCGTAGAGCATATCTGGCAGGACGGTGAGCGAGAGAAACGCCGCCAGCAGCCCGATATGCGTGTCGCCATTGTAGGCCAAGCCAGTGAGCGCCGGCCCGACGAGCAGCAATACCGCCGTCACGCCGATGCCCCAGAACAGCGCTACCTTGACGAAGACCGCCAGCAAATTGAGGATTTCCGGTTCGTCCTTCGCGCCGACCGCCATTGGCAACTGCGTGCTGAGGCTGGTGTTGAGGCCAGTGAGGTTGAAGGTTTGGGCGATGCTGAGGACGGACTGCGCCAGCGCCCAGATGCCGTAATCCGCCGCGCCCATCAGCCGCGCGACCAGCAGGGCGGAAAGAAACGTCGAGGCGGTCATCCCAACTTTGCCGACCTGCAAGATCAACGTGTCGCGGACGAACTTCCGGTTGAAGAAGGCGCGTAGGCGGTCAGGGGTTACCACAAGCGAGTTATACCGTAAGCATCGAAGGCTGCGTCAGCGCTAATGATCGGTAGATTATCCACAATACTCTGAGCAATCAGCATACGGTCAAATGGGTCGCGGTGATGCAAGGGCAATGTTGTTAAAGTCGTTACATGCTCTAGATTAATGTCAAGCAATTCGACTTCTGCAAGTTGAAGATTTCGCCGGATAAAATGATTAAGAGGGTCTTTTGGTGGAGTAAATTTCCCTGTGCGGATTTTAATTGCCATTTCCCAAGGACTTGCGATACTCAGGAACAGTTTATTGTCTGCATCACTAACTAGTTGAAGAGCTTTTGTACTTAATGCTTGCTCATCATTAATTAACCATAAAAAAGTATGAGTGTCGAGCAGAAATCGCATTATGTATACTCGTCGAAGTCGTCAATTGGCGCGTTAAAATCGTCGGACATCGAGAACTGTCCTTTTGCAGCACCAAGTTTACGTAATCGCTTTGGTGCTTCGACTTGAACGAGCTTAAACCGTTCCTGCTCGTCGGTTACGATAACGACTTCCTCGCCGCGCTTCGCCGCTTGGATAAGGTCATCCAGCTTAAAGTTTTTGTCATGCACATTGATCTGGAGCATCGGACATTCTCCTGCTAACCAACAACCTGATTATACACGCCGATCAATTCCTGAGCGACGGTTGCCCACGTCTGACGCGCTGCTTTCTCGCGTCCTGCCGCGCCCATGCGTGCCGCGAGAGATGGGTTGCTCAATAGGCGGATGATGGCTTCCGGCAGTTGGACGGCGACCTGTGCTTGTGAGACGAGCAAGCCGGTTACCTCATTGTCGATGGCATCTTCCGCGCCGCAGTCGGTCGTGCCGATGACGGGCAGCCCCGCCGCGCTGGCTTCCAGATGCACGAGGCCGTAGCCCTCAAAGCGCCAGCCGTCATTCATGGAAGGCAGCGCGAAAAGGGTGGCACGGCGGTAGTAATCGAGCAGTACATCTTCCGACACATGCCCGAACAACAGCACGCGCTTACTCAAGTCGAGCGCGGCGATGGTGTCCTTGATCTGCTGCACATAGGCGGGTTCGGCGGTGAGGCTGCCGATGATGACGCAGCGGGCGTTGGGGAACTGCTCCAGCACTTTGGGCATGGCTTTCACCAGTTCAAGCTGCCCTTTGCGCGGTTTGACTGCCCCGACGGCGAGGATGAACGGTGGATCGTCCGGCGTGTGGGTGATACCGGCGAAGCGTGACGCATCCACGCCGTTATTGACCACTGCTGTTCGCACCCCCGGCAGCGCGGCTTGAGCAACCTTCTCGGTGTAATGGCTGACGCAAATCAGCGTCGATTGCAGGAAAGCGCGGCGGTAGAGCAGGCTAAAAGGCCAGCGTTCATGCTCCGCCATGCGGACGTAACTGCCGTGCCCGGTGACGACCAGCGGACGCGGGCCAGCCACCCACGCGCCCAACGGGGCAAAGGGTTCTGCTAGCGCGTGAACGACATCGCAGTTATGGAGGATACGGCGCACGGCGGGAACCTGCGCCATCATCTTGACGGTGAATGCCCGTTCGCGCGGCACGAGGGCTGGCAGTATCGGATGCACATCGACATCAATCATCGAGGGGCTGTTACTCGCGGCGACCACCGTCATCCGCACATCCAGCTTACGCAGCGCTTGAATCAGGCTGAGGCTGTATTGTGCCCAGCCGTGCTTCATCGTTAGATCAGGCGCGAGGATGCCAATGTGCAGGTTGGGGCGGTTCACGACTGCACCTCTTGGATGGTTTGTAGGATGGCCGTCGCCCGTGCCGCCCATGTGTAGTGGCTCATCACGTCAGCATAAGCGGCATCGGCTAATCGCTGGCGCAGCGGGGCATCATCTCGCAGCCGCTGGATGGCTGTCGCTAAAGCGGGCGCGTCGGTTGGCGGAACGAGCAGCGCGGTTTCGCCGTCTTTCACCACCTCCCCGATGCTCGGTAAGTCGGAAGCGATGATCGCCCGCTGTGATGCCATGTATTCGAACAACTTCATGGGTGAGGTGTAATAGGCGAAGTGCGGTGTCCACGGCAGCGGGATGACGCATATATCGAGCGCGGCAAGGTACAGCGGCACTTTGTCCGGCGCGACCTGCCCCGCGTACAAAAAGCGTTCGCCGCTTAAGCCAATCCGCAGCCAGTGTTGGCGCAGGGCTTTCGCCATGTCGTCCGGCCCGCCGACCAAGCCGAGCGCCACACCTTCGACCTGCGCCAGCGCCTCGACCAGCGTCCCCACGCCCTTATCGGCGGCCATTGTTTGCAGCCGCCCGACATAGCCGACGATGAACGCCTCTTGCGGCCAGCCGATTTGTGCCCGTGCTTCGGCCTGCGGGGGCATGTTGGCGAAACGTTCCCTGCGGATGCCATCGTGGGCGACCCTAAAGCGCGGTGGTTGAGATGTCGTGCTGAGGGCTTGTAAATCCTCTTGCAGCTTCCGCGTGATCGGAATAACTGTCCCGACCCGCTGGATAACCTGCCGCTGCAACCAGCGTCCGCCGCGCCCGTTCGCCAGCATGTGCGCCTCATACACCAGCGCCTTTCGCGGTTTGACGAGGCTGAGGGCAAACAGCGTCAGGGTATCACGGCTGTAGTAACTATCGGCGCGGGTGAACAGTGCGGCGATCAGCAGCACAAGTGTGTAGGTGATGGCCTGCGTGTAAAAGATCAGCTTGGAGAGTAAGCCGCTGGCGGGAATCACATTGAGCAGATCGAGGCAGGGCAAACGCCGGATGCTGAACGCCTGCCGCACGCCGTAGTGGGCATACACATCTTTGACCGCTGCCATTTCGGACGTATTCACGCGCCGCGCCACCCACAGCCGCACATCCGCGTCGGCTTCCGCGAACGCCTCGCAGTTCTGCATGATCTGAAGGCCGTGCGCTTTTTCGGTCGGCAGGCGGATGTTGGCGAGGTACAGCAGGTTAGGCATGGTCGGGTTTATTCGCAGTCAAAATAGTCATCAAACGGTCAACGAGGCGGTCGATGCTGTGCTGCTCGACAACTAACGCACGCAGTTGGCTGCCGAGATCAGTACGATCTTGAACTGACATTTCGATTAACCGTTTGAGGCGCACGGGCAGCACGTCCGGCGACTCCGGCGGGATATAGAGCAGGTCAGCCCACGGCGCGAGAATCGGCTCAAAGGATTCGTTGGCGGTGATGACGGGCAAGCCGCAAGCCATCGCTTCCAGCACCGCTTTATCGAGGCTGCCAGTCGCGCTCATATTCACCATTACATCAGCCTGCTGATACTCGCGGGTGACGGCTTCATAAGGCATCCCGCCCGAGAAGGTGACGAGACTTTCAAGGTGCGCCTCGCGAACCAGCCTGTGCAGTTGATTGAGGTAGGCGCTGTCGGCGGGTGTGGCCTCGCCGATCAAGCGCAGCCGGAGATCGGTTAGCCCTTGTTCGTGCAGGCTTTTCACCGCCGCGATGATGATCTCCAAGCGTTTGACTGGCGCAACCCGCCCGATGCTGATGATGGTGAACAGTGTGTCGCTTGGACGAGTCGTGGGGGTAAACACCGTCGTATCAATTCCCTGCCCGATGATGTGCAGTTTCTTACTGGGCAGCCGGAAACCATCCGGCGTTGAGGTAACAATGTGGTCAACCAGCTTCTCGGCGGCTTGCAGCATCCGCCCGGTGGCTTTGTGAGCGTACCACAGGGTAATCGGGACGCGGTACAGCTTGAGCAGCGGCGCGGCCATCACCGCGAACAACTGCATCATGTGGGCGAAACAGGCATCATAATGGTGCTGGCGTAGGAGGTTGAGCAGGATGCGGTAAAACTCGACTGCCCGCCGCGCTTCGCCGTAGCCTTTCTCTTTACCCACCGAGTAGACACGCACGTTGGGCGCGACCGCCAGCTTACCGACCCGCATGGTAATCACATCCACCGCCTCGCAGCGAGCCGCCAGCGCGTTAATCCATATCGTAGTAAAGCCCAGAACCGGGTCGTCGGTATCGGTGGCGAGGTTGAACAGCAGCAAGCGCATCACGGCCTCTTTCCGCTGACGGTATCCAAAGCCGCCGTAAGCAGTTTGCGGTAGCCTTCTAAAAATGCCCCCTCGGAAAACACCTGCTCGGCTGTGGCGCGGGCGCGAGTCGTCATGGCTTCAATGTCGGGGTTGGCATACATCTGGCGCAGTGTGTCGGTGAGTCCGGCGGTATCTTTGGGTGTCATCAAGTAACCGGTCACGCCGTCCTCGATCACCTCCGGTATGCCGGAAACGCGGCTGGCAATCACGGCTAATCCGCTGAACATGGCTTCGATCACCACACGCGGCAGCCCCTCGGAAAGCGAGGGCAGCACCAACGCCCGTCCCCGCGCCATATAACCACCAAGCTCGGCTTGCGACACCTTCCCAACGAACGTCACCCGCGATTGGAGGCCGAGCGCTTCGGTTTGGCTGTGCAGTTCGGCAGTGTAGGCCGTGTTTTCCGGCTTGCCGACCAGCCACAGGTGGGCATCCGGCACTTCGTTCGCAATCGCGGCGAAAGCCTTTAGGAGGGTATGCACTTCTTTGCGCGGGATGAGTACGCCCGCGTAGACGAGATCACGGGCAGCGGCGACCGGAATATCGCGCTGGCGGTCACGGAAGGCGCTGGCATCCGTCCACGCCATGAACTGGTGAATCGGTTTGCCGGATGACCATCTACCAAGCTGTTCACGGGTGCTTTTGGATACCCCGCGCAGGACATCCGCATGGCGCAAGCCGTAACGCGCGGCTTTGCCCATCGCCCAACGGTAGGCGCTCATGAAGGCGACTTTGCGCTGCTCCAACACGCCAACCTCGAAATCGCCGTGGCTTTCGACCACCAGCGCTACCTTTCGCCCGAACAGCCGCGCGAGGTTTTTGACCCACGCCGCCAGCGCCCCCTCAAACGGGCTGGTCGCGACGATGATCCGCACGTCTCGCCGGATAACCAACCACAGCATGATGAGCGGGGCGAGGGTGAACATTTCAAGGTAACGCAGGATCGACGAAGGCAGTTCAGGCAGCAGGATAAAGCGAGCGTGTTGGGTAAAGTCGCGCGGTTTCAAGCCGGTGGCGAACCCCAATATAATCATGTTTACGCCGAGCGCGGTCAGGTACTTCCACTTCTTGTCTTCGGTGTCGTTCAGCGGTTGGGTATAACGCGGATTGCCGACCCATAAGACGGTTAGACCCGCGATTGAAGTTGTCGAAGTCGTTTCAAGCATCGCAGCACTTTTAAATTAGGGGTGAAGGTTCGGGTTGTGTCTGATCTGGACTCAATCATCGTTTCTTAATTCGTCAATAATTTCTTCGGAAGGTCGTGCGCCTGCCGGAAGAATACCAGCTTGTCGAATTGCTTCATCAGAGGGACGTTTGCCCGCAGTCGTCCAGTCAGGATTCGGCGGATAATCAACAACTTCATCCGGTTGAGGTATAGACAACCTCCCCGCCGCTAGCAGGATAGCACGCAAGCGTTCACGTTCGCTGTTGACCGGAATAGCTGGAGCTTGAGGCGCTGGTTCAGTCGCGGCGACCATCACGGTAACGTTACCGGTTGGCGCGTCAGGCGGTAGATCAATAATCAGGCGGCGATCTTCACCGACGACGGCCTTAATGACAATTGGGGGATTTGGTTGCGCGACCATGAGCATGTCCTTTCCATCATTTGGGTTTATTATAGCAGTTCCGCCCAAGCTGACCGAAGTCCTCGCCTCTATCAAGATTTTATAAGTCCAATGCAGATTGAATGGCCTTAATTAGTGGACTTATAATGCATTTGATGACCAGCGCCCGCGCGACATTTCCCCAGACGTTGGCCTTTTTGATAGTTCATATATCCTTGAATGAGATCATAACTTCAAATGGCTAGTATGGCACAAGCACCTGCGGCAGAGAGCAAACCTGCCCGCGTTCATAATTTCTCCGCCTTCCAATTCCCAAATTTCCGCCTGTACTTTATCGGTCAAACGATTTCGATTTCCGGCTCGTGGATGCAAATCGTGGCTCAAGGGTGGCTCGTTTTTGAGCTGACCAAGAATGAGCTGTGGCTGGGGTTGGTGGCGTGTGCGGCAGGGCTGCCCAGCCTGATCCTGTCGCCGCTGGCGGGTGTGCTGGTGGAGCGGATTCATACCCGCAAGCTGCTGCTCATCACCCAAACCATGCAGATGTTTTTAGCATTGGCGTTGGCGCTGTTGACCTTTAGTAACACGGTGCAGGTGTGGCATATTATGGTGTTGGCCTTCCTGCTGGGTATCACCAACGCGATTGACGCGCCGTCGCGGCAGGCGATTGTGGCGGACTTGGTTGACCGTGAACACCTTCCCAGCGGCATCGCTATGAACTCGATCATCTTCAACCTGTCGCGGGTCATCGGGCCCGTGATCGGCGGTATCCTGCTGACGAAGGTTGGGCCAGCGTGGTGTTTCCTCATCAACGGCCTGAGCTTTATCGCGGTGCTGTTCACGCTCTACAAGATGCAGGTCGCCATTCGTCCGCGTACCTTGATGGCCTTCGCGCCGATCAAACAGCTTAAAGAAGGCTTGCAGTTCGCCCGCAAGCATCACACGATTGCGCCGCTGCTTTTACTGGCTGTCGCCGCCGCGCTGTTCACCAACAACATCTCCACACTGCTGCCAGCCTTCGCCGACACTGTTTTACACTCGCCTAAAGAAGCCTACGCCGATATTACCACCGCCATCGGGGTTGGCGCGGTCATCGCCGGACTGATTATGAACCTCATGGGAAAGTGGCTGGGGCGGGGGCGAGTGGTCGGGTTGATGGTGATTTTTGTGACCATCTCAGCGTTCGCGTTCAGCACGACCGCGACTGAAACACCCGCCATCATTTTCGCGGGCTTATACGGCTTTGGCATCATCCTTCAGTTTGTGACGGTCAATACCCTGATTCAGAGTGAAGTGCCGGATGCGTTTCGTGGGCGTGTCCTCAGCCTATATACCCTGTCGTGGTTTGGTATCGCACCGTTTGGGGCGCTGCTGATGGGCGGGGTCGCCAGTGTGATCGGCACACCAACCACCATTGGCTTGACGGCAGTTCTCGGCGGCATGATGAGCATCTTCGTGCTGCTCCGGTGGCCTGCCGCGCGTCAATTGGCCTAATTAATTCTCATCATCGACTTGTAGGGGAGGGTCTGTGACCCTCCCGTGATTTCCCTCGTTCCAACAACCTCTACAGAAAATATTTACTGCCCGTAAACGTTGGTGTAGCGGTGGTGCAGCTTGGCGATGTCCTCGTCGGAAATCGTCAGCGGTGTACCCAACTGGCTCGCCAACCAGACAATCGCCGCATTGTCCTCGGTCATGACAGCCGCCTTAATCGCATGTTCGGCATTCTTACCGATGGCGAATACGCCGTGACTTTGCAGAAGGCACGAGGGACTCTTGGAGTCTTTCAGCGTTTCCACCACCAACGCGCCAATTTCCTCGCCGCCGATCAGCGCGAAGCCGCCGCAGGGGATCGGGCCGCCGAACTCGTCACCCATCGCGGTGGTCAGGCAGGGGATACCACGCCCCAGCACCGCGAAGGCGGTCGCATAGCGCGAGTGGGTATGCACCACGCCGAACACATCCGGGCGGTTGCGGTAAATATAGCAGTGGGAGGCGGTGTCGGAGGACGCTTTGTAGTCGCCTTCCACAATCTTGCCATCAATATCGACCACCACCATATTTTCGGGTGTGAGGTCAGGGAATTTGATGCCGCTGGGCTTAATGACGACGAGGTTGGTTTCAGGGTCGCGGGCGCTGAGGTTGCCGCTCGTCCACGCGACGAGGTTATTCTTGGGCAGTTCCGCGTGTAGATGGCAGACTTCTTCACGTAAGGCAGGTAACAGCATGATTGTTCACTCTCGTTTTAGGTTTTATTGTCCAATGGAATCTATCTATGAATTGGCATTTCGGGTAGGGTTAGGTTATGGGGAGTTTGTCACCTCTTCGAATGACAAATGGCGGATATGCGGCTCAACGAGGCTGGCGACCGTTAGCGGTTGGCTGGCATCCGCGCCATCGGACGCGATCCAACTGGCGCTGAGGCAGGCGTAGATATAGACGAAGGCCAAGAGGCGAGTGTGATCAATACGCAGTTTTTCAGCGAGGATGCCGCTGATGGTGAGCAGCCGCGTTTCGTTGTGTACGACCTCTAGCATATTCCACGGGTTGCAGAGGGTGTTGGCGGTATCGTAGGTTCGCTCGCCCACCAAACCTTTCGGGTCGAAGGCTAGCCAGCCGCGCGTGGGGTGCTGGCGGATATTTTCGTGGTGGATGTCCCCGTGCAAGACGCGCACGTCGCGGTTCTGATCCAGTAAACGTTCGGCTAGAGGGGCGGCACGGGTGTAGATGGAGTCGATACCATTGCCTTGATCCAGCGCGGCTTTCCGAAATAACTCGCGGAACCAAACTTTTAACGGTGTGAGTTTCTCCGGTATGGGCGCAGTAGAAACGGTGTGCAGTTGGTTTAGAACATCGCCGATAATGGCTGCGGCCCGTTCGTCGTTTCCATCCGCGACCTTGCCAACGAGGTTCTCGCCGCTGGCATATTCGAGCAGATGCGCGCCGTCATCCGAACGCAGCAAGCGTACCGCGCCGTGCCCATCAAAATAGCGTAAGGCAAGTGCGCCGTTGGCTTCTTCCTGCCCCAGTTCGGTGAGGATTTTAAGCACAGCCTGATCATCACCAGTGTTGACGCGGTATAAGTGGCTGGTCGCGGTGGTCGCCAGCGGCTGCGGGTCGGATAAGTGCCATGCAGTTAGATAATGGGAGAGTTTGTCGTGCATCGTCGGCTTTTCCTCAGTCATTCTTTGGCAGCATTATAATACGGCTTGCATAGGCGTTCATTGAGCGGCGTGGATGCGGTTGATAAACAGGTAAGCGGCGGGGTGACATCGGTTATAGACGGTTCCGATGTGCTACAATCCGCACCATGATACTTAAACTCAAATCCTTCACTGCGCCTTACATCGACTCGCCCACCCCAACCGTCAAGTGGTTTCGGATTGCCCTCGCCCTCGGTTATACGGCGCTGCTGACGCTCGTTCTCGTGCAGTCCAGCGCGAACCCGCTGCTCGGCCCGGCAGCCCCGCGTGAGTTCGACCTCGCGTGGGAAATCTTGCTGACGATGGGGCATCTCGTCGGCTTTAGCATCCTCGTCCTCGTGAATTGGTCAGCTTTAGCCACCGTCACCACCTCGCGCCGCGCCCTCGTGGCGACGGTTGTCTTTGCCTGTTTGCTTGGCCTCATCAGCGAACTGTTGCAAACGCTCGTCCCTGACCGCAGCGCCTCGCTGTTCGACCTCGGCTGTGATTGGCTGGTGGCCTTCGCCACCGCCTATGTTATCCACCGCCTGTACCCCTGATGGATTTTGCGCCCTTGCCTCCGAGCCAGTTTGGGTTAAAAATGCTTTGAAAATTCAGTAGACAAAGCAAACATAATGCCCACATTCAATATCGCACAATATTCGCGGGAGGCTGGTGAGCCGCTCGCCGCGTCCGCGCCCGATACCAGCCTGTGGTTCCTGCTGGAATACAACGCGGATTGGGAAGCCAAAGCCCTACCCGCCAGCAGCCTGTCCGACCCTGTAAAAAGCCTGCTCCTCAAAGAATCGAAAACGAGGGAGAACCTCCGTGTGCAGTTCATCAAGCAGAAAAGCGATGAGCAGGCGAGCATCCACTTTTATGTCGCCCACGCACATCCCATCCACCCGCTGCTGTACCACTTCGAGCTTGACCGCTTCGAAGACCTGCTTGATTTAGACCTCGCCGCGCTGGCGGATGGCCGCTTTGAGGGCAACCGTTCGGACGACAAGTTGTATCTGGTGTGTACCAACGGTAAGCGCGACCTCGCCTGTGCTAAATTGGGCTTGCCTCTCTACCGCGCCATGAGCCAGATCGACTACGACCATGTGTGGCAGACCACGCACTTCGGCGGACATCGTTTCGCCGCGACGCTCGTTTGCCTGCCACATGGCATGTGCTACGGGCGCGTGCCGGTTGAAGATGCTGCCACATTGATGAACGCCTATCAACAGAACCAACTGCTGCCGCAGTACTACCGGGGCAGCGCCGCGTACGACACACCCGCCCAAGCGGTCGAGTGCCACCTGCGCGAGCAAACCGGTGAACAGGCGCTGGATGCTTTCAAGTATTTGAGTACCGAAGCTGACGGTGACAAACACTGGCGCGTCAGCTTTGACGGCGCGGATGGCACGCACTATCGTATGGGCGTTCGCGCTTATGAATCCGAGTTTAACGTGTTCGGCAGCACCAACGACACCGAACCGCATCCAGTGACGCTGTATACAGTCGAGACATAAACTGTCAACTTCTGACAAACGAAGACTAGATAAATTCGCCAATCAGCGAGATTTCAACATTCTCAAAAATAGGGTAATATGACAACTGCTTTGGGGGAATATTCGCCCTCATCATTTCCTTTGAAAGAATTTTGTGGAGGATTTTGTATGAAGAGCAAGCGCAGTTTAGTGATGCTGCTGATGCTGGCAATCGCCATCTTCAGCGTTGTCCCGGCACTGACGGTTTCAGCGCAGGACAGCTTGATCGAAAGCCTGTGCCTCGTAACCGATAAGGGCAAGGTGAATGACGGTACGTTTAACCAATTCGCCCACGACGGCGCAAGCAAGGCCGCTGACGAATTTGGCCTGAACTATGACTACATCGAAACCGTCGCCGAAACCGACTATGCCAAGAACATCGACACCTGCGTGAGCGAAGGCTATCAGGCCATCGTCACCGTCGGTTTCTTGATTGCGGATGCGACGAAGGCCGCCGCGATTGCCAACCCCGATATTTACTTCATCGGCGTTGACCAGTTCGTCGGCCCGGATGCAGATGGCAACGCTGCACCCTCCAACTATGTTGGCCTCCAGTTCCGTGAAGATCAGGGTGGTTTCCTCGCCGGTGCGTTGGCTGCCCAGATGACTAAGAGTGGCATCATCGCCGGTGTTTACGGCATCGACATTCCTCCGGTACGTAAGTTCCGCAACGGTTTCGAAAACGGTGCGAAGTTCATCAACCCCGACATCACCATCCTCGGCACCTACAATGACAGCTTCATTGAACCGGATACCGGTGGCGCGAACGCCAAGCAGTTCATCGGCGAAGGTGCGGATGTGATCCTCGGCGCGGGTGGCCCGACCGGTACCGGTGGTATCCTGACCGCTGCGGCTGACGGCGTGTACGTCATTGGCGTTGATCAGGACGAATACAACACCTCGTTCGGCGGTGGTACGTCCCCCGGTGCAGACAAGATCATCACCAGCGCCATGAAGCGCGTTGACCAAGCGGTTTACCTCGCGGTTGAAGCCTTGGTTGAAGGCGGCGCGGACTTCCCCGGCGGTACGAACCTGATCCTCTCGGCTGAAAACGCTGGAATTGGATACGCTCCAAAACATGACTCAGACGTGTCAGATGAAATAACCGCAAAGATGGATGAAATACTCATTGGTCTGAAAAATAATTGGGTAGCGACAGGTGTTGATACTGTAACTGGCGATCTGCTTCCACCCCCTCCTACAGTTGCTGAACTACAGGCTGCTCTCGATACAGCAGAAACTTTGAAAACGCAACTTACTGATGCGCAAACCCAACTTGCTGATGCGCAGTTGGCTGCTGAAACAGCACAGGCAGCAAGCAATAATACAACGCCGACAGTACTAGCGATCTTAGCAGCAGGCGTATTGTTAGGTGCTGGAGCATTCTTAGGTCTACGCCGGCGCAAATAAATCGGCTCATGTTTGTATGTTAAGCAAAAGAGGTCGGGTGAATAGCCCCACCTCTTTTATTTGGCTATCATATCTGCGGCGAACATCCGTAGGCATATGAATTTACATTTTTAGGAATTCGTTAGTTTCAGCAAATATCTTGTACACTAGGCGAAATTGACGAAAGTTATGTTATGGCGAAAAATAAGTTTTATCCGAAGCTCATTCTGCTGTTTTTAATCGCGATGTCACTTATCGTGCCTGCGCCTATTCATGCACAGGACGGTCTTTTGTCTTGTTTGCCGAATGTCCTCAACTGTATTCCCATTTTACAAGAGCCGCCGACTGAGGAGCCTCCACCCCCTCCACCACCGACGGAAGTGCCGCCTCCTCCACCAACCGAGGTTCCACCCCCACCGCCCACTGAGGTGCCGCCACCGCCACCCACGGACGTGCCACCTCCACCGCCGACGGACGTGCCGCCGCCGACCAATACACCTGTGCCACCACCGACCAATACGCCAGTTCCACCGCCGACCAACACCCCGGTGCCGCCACCCACTAACACGCCTGTTCCGACGAACACGTTAGTGCCAACCAATACACCGGTGCCGCCGACCAACACCCCGCGGCCCACGAATACGCCGCGACCAACCAATACAC
>Ga0209460_1001068_pt1 | contig 18308 bp, 19 predicted proteins | sample EBPBio132013_DNA_FD_185868 | JGI IMG/M metagenome (GOLD analysis project Ga0209460, IMG submission 185868) | Wastewater treatment Type I Accumulibacter community from EBPR Bioreactor in Madison, WI, USA - Reactor 2_5/13/2013_ DNA (SPAdes)... | ecosystem: Engineered > Bioreactor > EBPR >... | reverse complement strand
ACGGATGTTCGCAGTCGAATTTTGGAGCGCCTTGAGTGCGCTTGTCCGGCTGGTAGCAGGATGGCTTTAGCCTCATGCGGCGCAAACAATCAACGATTTACCCGAAGATTCCGAGCCAAGATGGCTTAACTTAATGCGTATGCACAGCCGTGCGCCCATACAAGAAGAAGATGACGTTTCATAAATTGGGGCGGAGCAAGAACCCCCTCCGTCGCTGACGCGACACCGATCTGCTACCTTGCGACAAGCTCAGTCGCAGATCGCCCGTAAACGAGGGAGGATAAAATACAGGGGAGGATCACAGCCCCTCACCTACGAGAAACAATGTTCGTGGTGAACGGTTACGGGTAAAGCCATTTATCGGTTTGATTGCTGGGGGGATGAACAATGAAAATTATTCGCGTCCATGAGTATGGTGAGCCGGACGTGATGCGCGTCGAGCATATGGGGCCGCCGGAACCCGGTGCCGGAATGGTGCGGGTGAAGGTGGAGGCTGTCGGGGTGAACTTTATCGACATTTACCAGCGGTCGGGGCAGTACCGTCCGGCGCTGCCGTTTACACCCGGACAAGAGGCGGCGGGTGTGGTGGATATGGTCGGCGCGGGGGTGACGAGCGTGAAGGCTGGTGACCGCGTGGCGTATTCGTTCACGATTGGGGCTTATGCCGAGTACACGATTGTGCCAGCAGAGAAGCTGGTGCCTGTACCGGATGGTGTCGATTCACAATCCGCCGCAGCGGTGATGCTGCAAGGGATGACCGCGCATTATCTGGTGACGGATACGTATCAGGTTAAGCCAGAGAGTACAATACTGATTCATGCGGCGGCAGGTGGCACGGGGGCACTGGTCGTACAGATCGCGAAGCTGCGCGGGGCGCGGGTGCTGGCGACCGTTTCAACCGAGGCGAAGATGAGGATCGCGCGGGAAGCGGGCGCGGACGAGGTTTTCTTGTACGAGGACTTCGATACCGAGGTCAAGCGGCTGACGAACGGTCACGGGGTCGATGTGGTTTATGACTCGGTTGGTAAGGATACGTTCGACCGCAGTTTGAACTGCCTGCGCCCACGCGGGTATATGGTGCTGTTCGGGCAGTCGAGCGGGGCGGTGCCGCCGTTCGATGTTCAACTGCTGAACAGCAAAGGTTCACTATTCCTGACGCGCCCAACGTTAGGCAATTACACGGCGACACCGGACGAAATTCAGTATCGGGCGGGGGCGCTTTTCGGGTTGATTGGCAGCGGCAAACTGAAGGTGCGGATTGACCGCGCATTATCGCTTGAGCAGGCGGCGGAAGCCCACCGTGCGCTCGCCAGCCGTCAGACGACGGGTAAGGTGCTGCTGGTGGTGTAGCGGTTCGTTATAATAACGCATACTGATTTGTGGAGGCTGCAAATGGCTGTCCGTTCAATTAAAAACCAGTATGCAGGTATTAACGCACATTTGCACAGCTTGTGGCAATCTCAAGGCGGCTGGGTCGAGTTCCACACACGTCATATCGTCCATTTAGCAGATGCCCTGAAAGCTGTGCTGCTGCCGATGGGGTATACCGCCGCGCTTGAGCCTTCGCTGCAAATCCGCCGTATTGATACTGCTCAACCTGCCGAATATCCCGAATCGGATGTCACGATTTATGACATGAACCCGATTCGTCCACGACCCTCTGCACAGGGTTCACCGGCTGCCGCAAGCGGTGAACTGGTTTTCTCGATCACTGAGACCTTGTTTGAGAATCCCATTTCCGAAAAGACATACACCGCAATTGGTATCTATGAAGTTGTGCAGGGACGGCAAGATCGGGGCGAGGCGGTCGCGTGGATTGAACTGTTGTCTCCTTCCAACAAACCTGCTGGTCGGGATGTGTGGGACTATTTTAACAAGCGCATCAAGATTATCGAGAGCGGGTTGGTTTACATCGAACTCGATTATTTGCATGAGTCGGCACCGACGCTGCGCGGATTACCGGATTATCATACCAAGCGCGATCATCTTTCGGCGGCGGAGGCTCACCCCTACCGGATTCTGATTGTTGACCCGCGACCCAACCTTGAGGACGGTGTGGTACGGGTGAAAGAGTTTGATGTGGACGAACCGATTCCTAGGATGAATATCGTTTTGAACGGCGAGGATGTTCTCGACTTTGATTTTGGTACACCCTATCATAAAACGTTAAGTGATGCCCTTTATGGGCTCGAGTTCATAGATTACAGCCAGTTTCCGATGAACTTTGACCGGTATCAGACGGCGGATAAGACGCGCATCACGAACCGGATGCTGGCGGTGTTAAAAGCTGCCGAAGCCGGCGAAAATCTCGAAACAGTGTCCATACCAACATCCGATTTGGCGCTCGATGCGGCGTTGGCGGCGCTTGTCCCCTACATTCACCACTGAGCATTGACACACCGCGTTTCAACAGCCAGAATCGAGCCATTCTGGTTGGGGTAGAAATTATGTCCGAGGCTGCGTCCCTCAAAATGCTTGTCATTATTCCCGCATTAAATGAGGAAGGCAGTGTCGCGCATGTTGTCGCGCGTGTTCGCCAGCAAATTCCGGGGGTGGATGTGCTGGTGGTCAACGATGGCTCGTGGGACGCGACGGCTGACCGCGCTGAAGCCGCAGGGGCGATGGTGCTGCACATGCCGTATAATGTGGGCATCGGCGCGAGTGTTCAGGCGGGTTTCCAATTTGCCGAAAAACGCGGTTATGATGTCGTCATCCGCAACGACGGCGATGGGCAGCATGATCCGGCTGAGATTTCGCGGATGCTCGCGGCACTGGCGGCTGACCAAGCGGACATCGTGATTGGTTCACGCTACATCGAAAATCGGGGTTATGTGGCTTCACCGATGCGGCGGTTGGGCAGTGTCATCCTTGCCCGCTTAATCTCGGTGATCGTCCGGCAGCGGGTGACTGACCCGACCAGCGGGTTTATCGTCTGTAACCGCCACGCGACCCAACTCTGCGCTCAATTGTACCCACATGATTACCCCGAACCGGAGTCGATTGTCCTGCTGCACCGCGCGGGTATCCGGCTGCTGGAAATGCCGGTTACGATGCAGCCGCGCATCGCCGGACAGTCGTCGATTACCACGCTGCGGTCGGCCTACTATATGATTAAGGTCATCCTCGCCATTCTGGTGGATGTCCTGCGGCCTGCGCCTGTCATTCAATCACACTAAGACCCGTTATCGTGAATACCTCGAACAACGTGACAGCCTCCAAACTGCGCGTGTTTTACACACTCGTGATTACGCAAACGCTGTCCTTGATCGGCAGCCGGATGACGAGCATCGCGATTGGCATCCGCGTGACGGTGGACACGGGGCAAGCCGCACCGCTGCTACTGGTCGCTTTCTTTAACGAGCTGCCACCGATGCTGTTTGGCAGCGCGGCGGGGGTGCTGGTTGACCGCTGGAACCGTCGGCGGGTGATTATGCTGGCGGATACGGGGCAAGCGGTGGGCAGTTTGCTGCTGCTGGCGAGTTTTCTATCGGGCAGCTTCCAACTCTGGCATTTATACGTGATCGTCTTTTTTCAGGGCATCTGCGCCATGTTCCAGTCACCGGCTGATGACGCGGTGACGAGTGTGCTGGTGACGGATGAACACCGTGACCGCGCCAACGCCCTTAAGCAAATGGCCTTCCCGCTGGCGGGTGTCGTCGCGGCTGCGCTGACGGGTTTGCTGTATCCGTTGATCGGCATCGGCGGGGTGATCGCGGTGGATATGATCACGTTTTTGATCGCGGTCGGGGTTGTTTTCATGATGCATATTTCCCAACCGCCACCGAGCGCCGAGGGACAAGCGGCTTCCGGCGGTTTCTGGCGGGAGCTGCGCGGTGGGTTGGCATATTTGGGGGCGCGGCGGGTACTGCTGGTGCTGATTGTGTATTTCTCGGTGATGAACTTCCTACTGAATGGGCCGCTGGGTTTGAACATCCCGTATCTGTTGAAGATCACTGGCAGCGAAACCCTCACCGGACTGCTGCTGGCGGTGATGGACGCGGGGGCGCTGTTCGGGGGGGCGGCGATTGCGCTGCGGCGTAAGCACTGGAAGCGCATCAACGTGATTATGCCGACATTCCTTGTGACGGGGGCGATGTTCATCATTTTTGGCACCAGCCGCAGCCCGATACCGCTGGCAATCAGCATGTTTATCCTGCTGTTCACGCTGCCGCTGGCGTGGGGGTTGTTCGTGTCGCTGCTGCAAACCAAAACGCCGCCGGATATGCAGGGGCGGGTGTTCAGCGTGTTTAACCAATTGGGGTTCATCGGCGCGACCACTTCGTTCTTGCTGGTCGGGCCGTTGGTTGACCGCTTTCTTGAACCGGCTGTAGAGCCGAACTGGTTGTTTACGCCGATTGTGGGCGACCAAGCGGGGGCGGGCATGGGTTTGGTGCTGGTGCTGGTCGGGGGCGTTATACTGGTGATGACGACAGCCGTCTATGGGCTGCGGTCGGTGCGCCATGTTGAAACCGACCTGCCCGATTATCAGGTTGAATCATGAGTTCCAAAACGCCAACCTCCAAAACCAGTAAGAAACAGTGGTACGCGGCGACGCTGATTATCCGCAGCCGTGTGGAAGACCAGACAGGGCCGTATAGCTGCGACGAGCAAGTGCGGTTGATCCACGCCCGCAGCGATGATAAGGCATACAAGAAAGCCTACAAGCTGGGGAAGGCGGCGGAAACGGTTCGGCTGAATGCTGACGGTGACATGGTTTATGTGGAGTTCGTCGGGTTAGCGGACTTGAGCCAAATTGAAGGCGGGTTGACCGATGGCGTTCAGGTGAAAGGGCGCTCGTTCGTCCACAGTGCGCCGCAAATCTTGGCATTGATGAAAGAGGAACTGGCGCTTTTTAGCCAACCGCAAAAGGAATGGCGACTGGAAGATGAGGCTGCTGCGGTTGAAGATGAAGCATGAGTGACCAATATTTGCCGCGCATCCTCATGCTTTCGAAAGCGTGTATCGTCGGGATTTACCAGCGCAAGTTGGAGGAAATCGCGCGGTTGGGTATCGACCTGCTGACGCTGGTGCCGCCGTCGTGGAAAGACGAGCGCGGCGAAACGCGGCTGGAACGGGTCTACACGCAGGGCTACCAATTACAGGAGATCCCGATCCGGCTGAATGGGAACTTCCACCTGCACCATTACCCGACGCTGGGCGAATGGGTACAGCGATTCCGACCGGACATCATCCATATTGACGAAGAACCGTATAACGCGGCGGCGTGGCAAGCCCTGTATGAGGCGCGGCGCGTGAGGGCGAAGTCGCTCTTTTTTAGCTGGCAGAATATTAAGCGCGGTTATCCCCCGCCGTTTAGCTGGGGCGAGCGCTGGGTGCTGCGGAACGTCGACACTGCGCTGGCGGGGACGGAAAGTGCGGCGCAGGTTTGGCGCGAGAAGGGGTACACCAAGCCGATGGCAGTTGTGCCGCAGTTCGGTACAGACCCGACGTTGTTTACCCCAGCTATCAAGGGGAATAACCGAGATGCAAGGCCGTTTACCATCGGGTATGTGGGGCGGTTAGTGGAGGAAAAGGGGATTCACCTGCTGCTGCAAGCGGTGGCAGGGCTTACGGGCGACTGGAAACTGCGGCTGATTGGCAGCGGACCGTATAAGGGCGAACTGATGGCGCTGGCGGAACGACTGGGTATCGGCGCACGCATCGAGTGGGTGGAGTGGGTGGCCTCTACCGAGATGCCCGCGCAGTATCACCTGTTGGATGTGCTGGTGATTCCGTCACTGACGCGCCCGAACTGGAAGGAACAATTCGGGCGGGTGATTACCGAAGCGATGTCGAGCGGTGTTCCAGTGGTCGGCTCGGACAGCGGCGCGATACCGAACATCATCGGCGAGGCGGGGCTGGTCGTGCCGGAGGGGAACACGGACGCGCTGCGCGAGGCGTTGGACAGCGTACGCTGCAAGCCGGATTTACGGGCGCGGTTGGCGGAGGCGGGACGCGAACGAGTGCTGGCGCATTACACGCATGAGCAGGTGGCAGCCGATACGGTGCGGGTGTACCGGGAGATGATGGACTAGCCCGCGCGGAAGAGGACGTTGGTTTTGCCGAACAGGATGAGGTCGCCATCACGCAGAAGGCGGCCTTTTTCATTGACAACCACATCATTAATTAGCGTGCCGTTGGAACTGCCGAGGTCGTAGACCAGCCAGTTATTGTTGACCCGTTCCAACTTCGCGTGAGGGCGGGAGACGGAAGGGTCTTGTAGGCCAATATCCCACGTCGCCTTATTGGTGGCGCGGCCTACGGTGATGCTTTGCAGCAGCAGGGGAATCGTCTGGCCTTCCTGCGGACCGTTGGTGATGATGAGCTTGCCCTGCCCCGTGCTGATCGTAGCCGTGATGAGCATCCCACGCTGGCTGGCGGTGCGTTCTTCTTCTTCGGTAACGGTGGCGAAGAAGCGGAGTTCCGGCACGTAGAGGCGGATAATATCCCCTGCGGAAAGTGGGAAGGGCTGCTTGAGTTGAATATCGTTAACAAACGTGCCGTTGGCGCTGCCGGAGTCGGTAATCATAAACAGGCCGTCGCGATAGCTGATGACGGCGTGCTGGCGCGAGACGTGTTCTTCGGGAACGCAGATGTCATTACCGGCTTGACGACCGATTGAAGCGGTTGCGCCTTCGGTTAAGACGTATTCCTGTACCTCACCGGAGATGGGGTGCGTCCACGTAATTTTCGCGATTGCAGACGGGAAAGGACCTGTTGACATATTCACGCTATAGTTGGTGGTTGAGACTACCTCTATTATAGCATGACACTCGCCTAGCAAGCGCTTGATCTCAACACTCTGTTAACGGCCGGTGGGCGTTTTCTTGGAGTCCTCATCCAGCTTACGTTTGGCTTCTTCACGGGCTTTGCGTTCGGTTTCGCCGAAGCCGGGATGCCATTCGTCGGCGAACGCCCCGGTTTCACGAGTCAGCACCAAACCGCCGAGGTCGCGGGCGATATATTCCAACTGCTTTGGCTGCACCCATGTTACGGTATCGACCTGAACGGCTTTCGCACCGGCCTCAATATAATCTCGCGCGTCCTGCTGCGAGTGGATGCCGCCCGCGCCGATGACCGGCACGTCGGTAATCTGGGTGGCTAACTGCTGGACGAGGCGGAGGGCAATTGGCTTGACCAATGGGCCGTAGACGCGGCCTGTAATCAACTGCCCACTGAGGGGATCACGGGCGGAACCGCGCGGCGCGGAACAGGCGACGAGGGTGCTTGCACCGGCATCGGCAGCCGCACGACCGAGGTTGAGGGTGTCATTCATGGGAAGGCGCACCAGCACCGGCTTTTCGGTATTCCGAACGACAGCCGTTACCAACTGCTCGACTTCATCCCATACGACATCATCATTGAGACCGAGTTCGATGCCGTCGATGGCGGTTTCGGCATCAATCCGGCTGGCACATTTACGGGCGTGTTCGAGACTGGTGGGGACGATGTGCATAATGACAGGCATGGGCATGGTTTCCCACAGGCCGCGATACTTCGCCAGCACTTTGCTGATTCCCGCGTTGGGGATGCCGGTATGCACGAGCGTTCCCGCGGGGAGCGGCACGACACGGTTGCCAGCAGCCGGTCGCCACGGGGCGTAGGTGACGGGGTTGGTGACGAACGCGCCGAGTTTCTCGAAGTCGATGAGGTCGCGGTAGAGTTCGCCGAAGCCGAGAATACCGGAAGCCGCCATGACGGGCGATTCGAGGATGATGGTGTTCTTACCGGGGCGGGTGATCTGGATAGCCATGTGTTAAACCTTTTCCGGCAGTGTTTCCCCAAGGTACGTGCAGATAATTTGCTCACGCGGGATGCCAGCTCTTACAAGTTCATCAACAAGCGGTCGGTCAGTCGTATCTTCTTCGATAAACACAACATCAGCTTCGATCCGCGCTAAGACGGCTAGACCAGCCGGAAATTTGCGCGGATAGTGATCTGGTACATCGACAACTGCAAAGGTTTGCTCGGTGGTATTGGCAAGCGCATAAGACCTCCCTTTTAACATCGGGCGGGCGTAGCTCTCTACGATATGTTGGACGATGGGTGTAAGTTCTATTATCCGTTCCATTGGACAATTTTCTCCTCATCCAGATTTACCACAATAACCTTGATCTGACTCTGCCGAATTGCTCGTTGAACGGGTCGGTCAAAAACGGTGTTAAATATCGCTTCAGGAACTGACAGGTAAAGCGGTATATCCAATTCTAATTCTTGTAGCATAGCACGATAAATAATGTACTGCCCTACGGCGGTATAGATTTCTTGGGCTGTATTTTGAAGTTCGGGAAAGCATTTGACCTCAACGAGAATTATTTCTTCACGGCTGCCATTTGCCGCGTGGGTTGCGTGTAAGTCGATGAATACTCTACGCCGACCGACTTTCATGAGCACCTGTTGGTCGGTAATGCGCCAACCTGATTTTTCGAGCGCCCTCATAATTTGATCGTGGCATTGGTCGAAGCTCGGCATTTAGGCAGCCTATTCGGGGAACGGGATGCTGGTCATATCGATAGCGGGACCCTGCGTACAGATGGTACACACTTCGCCTTCGCGGAGGGTGAGCAAGCAGCCACCACATGCACCCACGCCGCAGGGTTGGGGCGGCTGCATGACGGCGAACAGGTACTGTTTGTCCACCGAGGCACGGAGGTTTTTGAAGCGTTCCCATACACGGGTCATCCGGCGCATCTCGTCGTCACCTTTGACGACCACAAATACTTGATCCGCCCAACCGACCGTCATCACCATATTTTGCCAGCTTAGATCGTCATTGGCATGGATGACTTCAAGTTCCGGTGGCAGCTTGTTGGTTGGATATTGGTTTGCTTGCCCCGCCAAGACCAACGTTACACTCACGCGATTGGAAATGAGCCACGGAATGGACATGACCAGTGGTGAAGGGGCTGTATCATCGGCAATGAGCAGGACGTTTCGCAGCGTCCGTTTATAACGGAAGGGCTGCCCGACCGCACCTAATAAGGAAACGACTTGACCCGGTTCATAGGTGATGCTGCCGGGGCGTTCGACGATGATTTCATCTTTCTTGATGCCGACCGGCCACCACTGTTCGCGCAGATAAGGATCCCACGTTTCCTCGGCTAAACGAGCGAGCAGTGATTGACCGGGTTTAATGTCCGAACCGAAGTCCTGCACGGATAGATGCAGATTTTGATAGTGTTCATTGAGACGAACGGTGCGTTCGATAATGGCTTGTACTTCGCGCATCCTCTATATCCCTGATGATCGACAAGTGACCTCATTCACTATACCTTTTATGGCAATCCAGAGCCAGCAAAAGTATTGTGACAGGTTGTGTCACAAGGCGTTTTCTTAACTTGCGTCTATATTCACTATATGATACATTAGGTTTAGTATTTGTAACATCTCGGTATGAAAAGGTTTGTTTCAGGTATAGATAGAAGGTTAACATGGCCGAAAAGATCTTGGTCATCGATGACGAAGAAACCACAGTACAGCTTATCAGCATTTTGCTCGAACGGCGCGGTTATGAGGTCATCAAAGCGTATCGGGCGGAGGACGGTTTGCGGAAGGCGTATCGTCACCAGCCGGATATGGTACTGCTGGATATCATGATGCCTGAGATGGACGGTTGGGATGTATGCAGGCGGCTGCGCGAGATGTCCGACGTGCCGATTATTTTCCTCTCGGCGCGGGGTGAGGCGAAAGACGTGGTACGCGGCCTCGAAATGGGCGCGGATGATTACGTCGTGAAGCCGTATGAAAATGATGAGTTGATCGCGCGGATACGGGCGCATTTACGGCGCGCCCCGCGACCGAACGTGAGCGAAGAAGCAGTATTCAGCGGGGGCGACTTCCGTGTGAACTTTATGAACCGCGAAGTGTACATCCACAACGAAATTCGCCACCTGACCCCGAAAGAATTCAACCTGCTGGGTGTGTTGGTGCGGAACGCGGGGCGCGTGGTGACCCGTACCGAGTTGGTGACCGAGGCGTGGGGTGAGGAATACGGCGACGCGGTGGACAGCCTGAAGCTGTACGTTCATTACCTGCGGCAGAAGCTCGAAAACGACCCTGACCGCCCTGAATATATTATGACGCTGCGGGGCGTGGGTTACCGTTTCGCCAGCCGGTAAGCAGCCTGAGTTGAATTTATAAACCCCTCGTCAAGCGGCGAGGGGTTTTTGATTCTAGGGCATACCTTACCGCCGATACTGTTTTTCATAGGCCAATCGTTTGTGCGATACAGAGCAGCGGGAGATCACAGACCCTCCCCCACGAAAAGGCGATATGAGGGTGGTAATACGGACGCAACACGTTGCTTGCCTACCCAATTCTCCCTTATTGAACGGCTAGTCGCCTATAGGGCGGCGAAGAGGGATACACCGTTTCCGTCGGGGTCGTGGAGGATGGCGTAACGCTGCCCCCAGAAGGCATCGAAGGGTGGTTTGTGGCCTTCGTAGCCTTTGGCGGTGAGGGCGGCGTAGGTGGAGTCGACCTCGGCAGGGCTGGCGCAGAGGAAATCCAAGCCGATGCGATGACTGCCGGAAGGGGGTGTCCAATCGGAGTCGAAGGATTTAATGACTTCAACCGAATCCCACGCGATGCGGAGACCTCCGACTTTAACCTCGACATGGCCTTCGGTATCAGCGGAGGCGGGAATATCCATGCCGAGCAGGCGGTAAAAATCGAGCGAGGTTTTCATATCTTTGACGAGGATGCCGATGAGATCAAGCTGCGGTGCCATTGGTTGACTCCTTCATTTATACATTAATCAGCGATGTGCCACGCGGGGTTCCAAGCGACTTCCCAGATATGCCCATCGGGGTCTTGGAAGTAACCGGTATATCCACCCCAAAATGTTTTTTCAGCCGGTTTGGTGATGACCGCACCTGCCTTTTGGGCGTGTTCCATCACGGAGTCGACTTCGGCCTGCGAATTGACATTGTGACTGAGGGTAAATTCGGTGGGGCTGCTGGGCGACTGCGGGATGCCGATTTCAGTGGCGAGGCTGGTGCGCGGGTAAAGGACGAGTTTGAGGCCGTTACTCAAATCAATAAAAACGGCAGCACCATGATCAAACTCCTGACCGATGATGCCTTCGGTCGCGAAGCCGAGACCATCCCGATAGAAGGCGAGCGAGCGTTCGAGGTCATCCACGCCGAGGGTGATTACAGTAATACGAGGTTTCATGCGACCGCCTTTGTAACCTGTTTACGGATAAGTGTGCCTTCGATTGGTCGAAAGCGCGACTGCGAACCAGTGTATCAGGCGGTGACGGCAGGAAATTGTAAGAATCCGACATCCTGCTGTTCGCGGCGGTAATCGCGCGGGGTGAGGCCAGCGAGGGATTTAAAGTCGTGGATGAAGTGGGCTTGATCGTAGTATCCGGCGCGGTAGGCGATTTGTGTGAGCGAGAGGGCGGGCTGATGGAGGAGATCCACCACCTGACGGAAGCGGGTGACACGGGCGAACTGCCGGGGCGAGAGGCCGACCCACTGGTGAAAGCCGCGTTCAAGCTGGCGTTCGCTGAGGGCGAGGCGGGTACGCAGGTCGGTGATGGTGATGTCACCATTGGCCTGACGGACGGTCGATACGGCTTGTTGGAGCGTCGGATTAAGGGTAGGCAGTTGGTCGAGGCGGCAGAGTAAGGCGGCTTCGAGATGGGCGATTTTCTCGCGGGCGGTGCGGGCAGCAGCGAGTTGATCGGTCAGGTCGTGGGCGAAACGTCCCCAGAGGTTATCGAGAGTGACTTCGTTGTCGGTGAGTTCGTTCAAGGGGAGGCGGAAGAAGGCCGAACTACCACCGGGTTTAAAGCGGATGCCGACGGTGAGCGAGTCGGGGATAATCTGGCTGACGAAGGCAGAGCGCATGGCTCCCACAAATTTGAGTTCGGGCGTGACCACAATATCAGTGCAGCCATCGGGGAGGATGCGGTTGATGAGGGGCAGCGGTGAGGTGATGCTCCAATAGCAGGCGACGTAGGGGGCAAGGGCGGGATGGGGTGGAAATTCGCGGTAGGGAATCATAGAATCATTTTAACCGCAGAGGCGCAGAGAGAAGACCGAGAAATACCATGCAAATCGCCAAGAGCGCCAAGGGAACAGAGAAAAGACAGAGAAGATTTAACCACAGAGGCACAGAGAACACAGAGAAAGACATGAGAATTAAACCGCCAAGTCGCCAAGTTTAATTCAGAGCGATGTTTAAAATGTGACATTTGTGCCGATTCTCCGCTGAAATGGCAGGCGGGATGCTCCCGTGTAACCGCCGAATTGACATTTTGTGGCGGCGGGCGTGAGGGAGAATGGCGCTGAAATGGCACCAGTGCAGCGGATGTGAGGGAGTAATTCGCCGCTGTGCAATTTGTGTCTGCCGCCGCTGTCGTTGCAATACATTCTTCGCCACAGAGACAGAGAAACGAAAGAGAATTTAACCGCAGAGGCGCAGAGAGAAAAAGAAGATTTAACCGCCAAGTCGCCAAGAACGCCAAGTTTAAACCAGAGAAGGTTTTTGAAAAAGTACAGTGAAAAGACCGAGAGACAAATCTCATTAGATGGCAGAGGCAAAATGATAGCATAAAAGAAGGAAAGTGGTTGATTATCATCAATACATTATAGAACAAAAGGGCTATGTAAGTCAATTTGTTTTCGGTTAGAAAAGGTTTGAAAATGCTGGACAACATGATGAAGTTTATCAATTAGGGTGTATCTAAAATCCTCATCCCTCCCCTCTGCCATGAAATGGAGAGGGTCGCAGGCCTTCCTACAGGGAAATAAGTTTGAGTGTCGGTGATGCGGAGGAGGCGCGCCTCCTCCCTACGATGATACGAGTCAATGTGGTCGGTAAGAGGGCTTGCCAGCGGCAAGCTCCTACAGAAGTCGATGTTTAAGCTATCAACGAGGGGATACATTGGTTCTCCCCTACGAAGTGGTTTGGGCGGGTCATATTTCGAGCTGCATGTTATAGAGGTTGGCGTATGCGCCTTCGCGGGCGATGAGCTGGTCGTGCGTACCCTGCTCCTCGACACCGCTGTCGGTTAGCACCACAATGCGCCCGGCGTTGCGGACGGTCGAGAGGCGGTGGGCGATGACGAGCGTGGTGCGGTTATTGGTCAACTGTTCCAACGAGGCTTTGACGGCCTTCTCGCTTTCATTGTCGAGGGCGCTGGTGGCTTCGTCGAAAATGATAATGGGCGGGTCTTTAAGGAACACGCGGGCGATGCTGAGGCGCTGCTTTTGACCGCCGGAGAGTTTTACGCCGCGCTGACCGATGTCGGTGTCGTAGTCGTTGGGCAGTTCCATAATGAAGTCGTGGGCGTTGGCCTTCTTCGCTGCCGTGATAATTTCCTCGCGGGTGGCATCCAGCCGGCCGTAGCGGATGTTATCGGCGACTGTTCCCGCGAACAGGTAGACATCCTGCTGGACGATGCCCACGTTCTGCCGGAGGGAGCGCAGGGTGACATCGCGAATGTCGTGACCGTCGATCAAGATTTGGCCGCCGCTGACTTCATAGAAGCGCGGGATGAGCGAGAACAGCGTGGTTTTGCCCACGCCGGACGAACCGACTAACGCCACATATTCCCCGGCTTTGATGTCGAGTGAGATGTTCTTGACGACATCCTTATAGTCTTCCTTATATTTAAAGCTGACTTTGTTGAAGCGCAGGTTGCCGGTTGCCCTGCCCATTTCAAGCGCATCGGGCGAGTCTTGAATATCCGGCTCGATCTCCATAATTTCGACAAAGCGGTTGAAGCCGGTGATGCCTTCTTGATACAGGCGCGAGAAGTTGACGATGCGGTGAACGGGGTCGATGAGGATGCCCACGCACAGCACAAACGTCACCAGATCGGCGAGATCGAGCGAGGCGTTCAAAATCCGCGCACCGCCGAAGATGACCACGGCGATGGTGATGAACTGGGCGAAGGCTTCCATGCCGTTGCTGAAGAAGGCTTCGCTGAGGTACCCCGCGCCACGGCTGGCGACGAAACGACCGTTTTCGTAGGCAAATTTCTCCCGCTCGATGGTTTCGTTGGTGAAGGACTTGACCACGCGGATGCCGGAGAGGGTGTCCTCGACCTGCGCGTTGATGTCGCTGATGCGTTCCTTACTCTTACCGAGGGCGATATTCATGCGGTGGTTGAAGTAGAAGGCATAAACGGCCATGATGGGCAGGAACAGGAAAACAATCAGCGTCAGGCCAACGTTGATGTTGATCAGCACAATGAATGTGCCGACGGCTTTGAGAGCAGCGATGGAGAGGTCTTCCGGCCCGTGATGGGCGAGTTCGGAAATCCAGAACAGGTCGTTGGTGATGCGGGTCATCAACTGGCCGGTTTTACGTTCGTCGTAGAAGCCGAATGACAGCTTCTGAAAATGGTCGAACAAGTCGCGGCGCATGTCGCGTTCCATCATCGCGCCCATGAGATGCCCACGATAATCGACAAAGCCGTTACACAGGGTATAGGCGAGAACGAGGGCGAGCATGACCAAGCCCATCATATAGATCTGGTTCATGGCATCCGGCGCATTATTCGGCAGGATTTCCTTAGTGATGTACTGGGTACACAGCGGCAGCAGCACCGCGATACCGGACACGATGAAGGCGCAGAAGACATCCGCCAACAGCAGGTGACGATAGGGTTTGTAATACGAAAAGAAGAATCGGATACGAGACTTCACAAATTTTCTCCTCAGACAGCACGATCACAATGACGGCTGAATGTGTTATGTCGGGCAGCGCGAACGAACTGAACGCAGGGAGGCGACAGGTGCGCGGCAAATTTGTGAACTTTGAGAAGGGGATCACCAAGCAGCGCCGTACTACCACCTCACGATAAGGGGTTATCAGGCAGGCTTGGCTCAAACGAGCGTTGACGAGGCGATACGAACGAAACAATGCATCGCAGCGAAACCAGCGGCTGCGACTCAAACCTCAGGACGGTTCTTGAGCAGGCTTACCTGATGACCGTAGTCGGAATGATGATTGTAGCGACGGACATGATGCAAGTTCCCTTTCTGCTCTTTTTACGATGGTTTATATGATAGTGCAAAAAGGGAAGGCAGGCAAGATAGGGATAAACCGGAGAGAAGCAGACAAGAATTAACCACAGAGGCGCGGAGGGCGCAGAGAAAGGCAGAGAAAGACAGGATTAACCGCCAAGTCGCCAAGAACGCCAAGTTCAAGGCAGAGAAAGGCAGGATTGAACCACAGAGGCACAGAGGGCACAGAGAAAGGCGGAGAAAGACAAAGACATTTTTACCACAGAGACACAGAGGCACAGAGACACAGAGGCACAGAGGCACAGAGACACAGAGGCACAGAGGCACAGAGACACAGAGGCACAGAGGCACAGAGACACAGAGACACAGAGGCACAGAGGCACAGAGGCACAGAGGCACAGAGACACAGAGACACAGAGACACAGAGGCACAGAGACACAGAGACACAGAGACACAGAGGCACAGAGGCACAGAGGCACAGAGAAAAGAAAGATCATACAGAGGGTTTTCAGATGTGGTAGAGTATGGGGGATTATGGGTGGGGAAAAGATCGCACTTATTACGAATGGTAGGTTTACCTTGAACATGAATAACCGGACACTCATTGGGATTTTAGGGGCGGTGGCGGCGCTGGCAATCGTGCTGCTGGTGGTGCAGTCGTTGAACATCGGGCAGGCGCAGAGCGAGATCGCGATTGCGCGGAACACGGCGACCGGACAAGCAAAGGGGTTGGCGCAGCAGGCCACGCTGGGGGCGCAGTTCGTGACGGCAGCCGCCGGTGAGGCGACAAGCGCTTATGAAGCGGGCGCGACCACACAGGCGAACGCCTTGGCTGAGGCGGCAGACACCGCCGCGACGGCACAGGCGAACACGCTGGCGGATGCCGAGCAAGCGGCGGCTACCCGCCAAGCGGAGGCAATCGCGAGCGCGGAAGCCCAAGCGACCGGCACGTTGAGCATGGTGATCGCACAGGCGAGTACGGCACAGGCGCAAGCGGTGGAGGCGGCTGAAAACGCGGCAGCGGTTCAACAGGAACAGGCGTTGGCGAGCGCGGCAGTCGAGGCGACGGAGACGCTGGGGGCGGTGGTGAACGCGGGGGCGACCACACAGGCCGAAGCTGAGGACACAGCGGCTACGGCCCAAGCCCAGGCGGTCGCGAGTGTGGAAGCACAGGCAGCAGCGACGTTGGGGGCGGTGGTGAAGCAGGATAATACCGCAGAGGCGGAGCTGGTGGCGACCAATCGGGCGGCGATGAGCGAGCAGGAGGAGTCGTTCAGCGCGACGCAAGCGGCAGTCGAGGCGACGATCACGGCGATCAGCGGGCAGTTGGCGACGGTGACGGCACTGCCGACGATTGAACCGCGCGAACCACAGACACCGGCTGCACTGTGCGAAAATGCCCTGCCCGCCAGTGATCCAGAGACGCGGACGTTCCGGCGGGCGGAGCAGGTCTTACAGCCGAACGTGGATTACTTCGCGATCCTGTGTACGGGCGCGGGGCCGGTTTATGTAGACTTGTTTGAGAAGCTGACACCGGTGACGGTGAACAACTTCGTGTTTCTGGCACAGGCCGGTTATTACAACAACACGACCTTTCACCGCGTTCTGCCGGACTTCATGGCGCAGGGTGGCGACCCAACCGGAACGGGTACGGGCGGGCCGGGGTACGAGTTCGGGGACGAGATTGTGCCGTCGCTGCGGTTCGACGTACCGGGGCGGCTGGCGATGGCGAACGCGGGGCCGAACACGAACGGCAGCCAGTTCTTTATCACGTTTGGGCCGCAGACGTATTTAGACGGCGATTATTCGATCTTCGGGCAGGTGGTTGAGGGACAGGCGAACGTGCGGCAGATTGAACTGCGCGACCCGACTGACCCCGGCCTAGGAGGCACGGCGCTGGATACGGTGCTGATTATCACCGAGACAGAGCGGGTGAAGTTAAGCGAGACCAAGCTGCCAACACAGGAAGAAGTGGTTGCGGCGATGGACAGGGTGGATACGCTGATTACCAGCGAGCTTGCTTCTATACTCGAAAACCAGAAGGCGACCCAGACCACGGATGAGGTTGTTGATGCAGCGCCACAGGCCGTACAAGCCGATTTGGGCGCGTTCTTCGATACGTATCATCACCTATACCGCGTGAGCAGTGTGCTGACCAACCTGACCTGTGACGCTTCTCAAATTCAGTTCTTCTCGGCGGGGTATACGTTGGATGCCTATGCGACCGAGGCCGACGCAGCCGCAGCGGTGGCTGACCCCGTGTTGGAGCAGATGGCACTTAAGAGCGGGTATGATGCACAGCGGACATCCGATATGCTGCCGCACCCGTATTTCACAATGACGGAAACGATGTGCGACCAGCGAATGGTGCGGGTGATGACGTTCTGGCGGCATGGGACGTTCATCTCGACGGTGAGCATTGTGCTGCCCGCTGATATTGATGGTGTGAGCGATCTGCTGGATGACGCGCTGGTGGGGTTCGTGGCGGGGCAGATTTACGAGCCGTTCCTGACGGAAATTTTGTACAGCGGGATTGAGTAGGGATGTAACTAACCCCCTCATCCCCTAGCGCCGACCTTGCGACAAGCTCAGTACGGCGCTTACCTTCTCCCCCGTAGCAACAGGGGAGAAGGGAGTAAGAACCCCCTCCGTCGCTGACGCGACACCAACCTGCTACCTTGCGGCAAGCTCAGTCGCAGGTCGCCCGTAAACGAGGGAGGATAAAATGCACGGGCGAGGGTTTAAACCTACTTGAAGGTCATCCAGAAATGCGGGAGGGTCTCAGACTGCCCGTACATCGGAAATCGACCTTTTAAACATGGTTTGAGGTTACGAATCAAAACAGGGATGCCCCATCTGGAGCATCCCTGTTTTATTGAGCGGGTAAATTATTACAAAAGACATTTCGCGGCGTTAGGTGGTTGTTAGGCGGATTTGGGCAAACTGAGTGGAAATATGCCAAACATAGATGCTTTGCTGGAAAGGAACACCATTATGGGTTGCCGCCATGAATGGTCAACCACGTCTGAGCATGTGATGCTTATTCATGTTGAAGCACCGTGGACGTGGGAAGAATTGATGCAGGATGGGGCTATTTTGTTTGCGGAAATCCGCGCGTTCGGGAAACCCTGCGCGACTATCGTGGATGTGCGGCAAATCGGCGGGATGCCAAAGGGAAACCCGCTGACTTATCTGACGGAGATCGACCGCCAAATGCCGGACACGGTGTTCGCGTCGGCGGTGGTGGGTGCGCCGTACATGGTGAACGTGTTTATGGATATTCTGACGAACATCCGACCGCGTGCCAAGCGGATCGCGCTATTA
>Ga0209460_1001065_pt1 | contig 18329 bp, 19 predicted proteins | sample EBPBio132013_DNA_FD_185868 | JGI IMG/M metagenome (GOLD analysis project Ga0209460, IMG submission 185868) | Wastewater treatment Type I Accumulibacter community from EBPR Bioreactor in Madison, WI, USA - Reactor 2_5/13/2013_ DNA (SPAdes)... | ecosystem: Engineered > Bioreactor > EBPR >... | reverse complement strand
ATGACCGGCGGCACGTTCACCGTTACCAATCTTGGCAGCTTGGGCATCGAGAGTTTTACGCCCGTACTCAACCCGCCGCAGGTCGCCATCCTCGGCGTGGGCAGCATCCAGCTTAAACCGGTAGATGTGGACGGCACAGTAAACTTCATCCCGCACATCGGCCTGTCGCTCACCGTCAATCATCAGGTGGTGGATGGCGCACCCGCCGCCCGTTTCTTACAGGCGCTCGCCCAAAATCTCGCGGCGATTGACCTACTATTGGGGTTGTAATGGTGAAGCGATGATGCAATTTAAGGTGAATAATACCGGACAGCCTGTATGCTGTCCCTACAGAAACCAAAAAGATTGACCTGATTGTTGTGTAGGGACGCGATGTATCGCGTCCGCTTCTCTCAAAATGCTACCATGTTTATACATCTCCCCCTGATTCCCCTCGCCCTGAGGGAGTGGGGTTAGGGGTGAGGGTTAACGAAGGAGTTTCCAACTTGCCCAAATCACTGCCCATTCGCCCGGATGACGTGCGTCAGCGGTCGAGCCTCGTCAGCCCCGAAATCCCCATCAACACCTACGAACCCGACCCCGCCGCCGAGAGCCAGCTTTACGGTCGCGAGGCGCTGGTGAATATGTATCACGATATGGCGCTCATCCGCGAGTTCGAAACCCTGCTCGACCAGATTAAGCGCGATGGTGTCTATAAGGGTGTGAACTATAAGCACGGCGGCCCTGCCCACCTCTCCACCGGGCAGGAAGCCTCGGTCGTCGGGCAGGCGTACCACCTCACGCCGGACGACTTCATCCTCGGTTCGCACCGCAGCCACGGCGAAATCTTGGCGAAGGGCTTGTCCGCCATCCGCCAACTCAGCGAGTCCGATCTCATGGGCATCATGGAAAGCTACATGGGCGGTAAGCCCCTGCGCGTGGTCGAAACCCTGCCGGAAACTGGCAGCGCCCGTGACCTCGCCGTGAATTACCTTGTTTACGGGACGCTGGCAGAAATCTTTGGGCGCGAAAATGGCTTCAACAAGGGTATGGGCGGCTCGATGCACACCTTCTTCCCGCCCTTTGGCATCATGCCCAACAACGCCCTCGTCGGCGGCTCGGCGGATATTGGCGTGGGCATGGCGCTCTTTAAGCGCGTCAACCGCCGCCCCGGTATCGTCATCGCCAACATCGGCGACTCGTCGATGGGCTGCGGCCCCGTGTGGGAAGCCATGATGTTCGCCGCGATGGATCAGTACCGTACGCTCTGGGATGCCGACCTCGGTGGTTCGCCACCCATCCTGTTCAACTTCATGAACAACTTCTATGGTATGGGCGGCCAGCCGGTCGGCGAAACGATGGGCTTTGGTGTGCTGGCGCGGGTCGGCCTCGGCGTGAACCCCGAAGCCATGCACGCCGAGCGCGTGGACGGTTACAATCCCCTCGCCGTTGCCGAAGCCATCGCCCGTAAAAAGCGCATCCTGCTCGATGGGCGCGGGCCAGCCCTGCTCGATGTCATCACCTACCGCCTCGCCGGTCACTCCACCTCGGATGCCTCGTCCTACCGCGACAAAACCGAGATCGACCAGTGGCGGGCGCAGGACTCACTCGTCAGCTTTAAGAGCTACCTGCTGGCGAACGCCCACGCCGACGAGGGCGTACTTGGCGGTATTAATGACGGTATCGACTCGCGCCTGCTAAACGCGCTCAAAGCCGCCGTGTCACTGGAGCTTTCCCCGCGCATCCCGCCGCAGTCCATCGGGGGCATGATGTTCTCGAACGGCATAGCCGACCGCATGGCCGACGGCACACCGGAAACGCTGCTGCCCATCGCCGAAACGCGCCTCAAGCAGACGCACGAGAAGGCCCGCTTCGGCCTCGAAAACGGCGTGGCGCTCAACAAGCTCAAAACCGTCACCTACGCCGAAGCCATCTTCGAGGCCATCATCCACCGCTTCTACCACGACCCGACGATGATCGCGTACGGCGAGGAAAACCGCGATTGGGGCGGCGCGTTCGGTGCCTACCGTGGCCTGACCGAAGCCTTGCCCTACCACCGCCTGTTCAACTCGCCCATCTCCGAAGCCGCCATCGTCGGCACGGGCGTGGGCTACGCGCTGGCGGGTGGCCGCGTCGTCGTTGAACTGATGTACTGCGACTTCATGGGCCGCGCCGGTGACGAAATCTTTAACCAGATGGCGAAGTGGCAGTCGATGTCCGCCAACGTCCTCACCATGCCGCTCGTCCTGCGCGTCTCCGTCGGTGCGCGTTACGGGGCGCAGCATTCGCAGGATTGGAGTTCGCTCGTCGCCCACATCCCCGGCCTCAAGGTCTTCTTCCCCGCCACCCCCTATGACGCGAAAGGGATGCTCAACCTCGCCCTGCGCGGCACCGATCCCGTTGTCTTCTTCGAGAGCCAGCGCCTCTACCCCGAACCGGAAACGCTGGTCGAAGGCGGTGTACCGACGGATTACTACGAAGTCCCGCTCGGCGAACCCGCCGTCCGCCGCGCCGGCAGCGACCTCACCATCATTACCCTCGGCGCGACCCTCTACCGCGCCCTCGAAGCCGCCGATGAACTCCAGCACAAGCACCATCTCTCGGTGGAAGTCATCGACGCGCGTTTCATCAACCCGCTGAACTACGCCCCGCTGGTCGAGTCGGTCACCAAAACCGGCAAATGTCTGCTCGCCTCGGATGCCTGCGAACGCGGCTCATTCCTGCACACGGTAGCGAGCAACCTCAGCCAGCTTACCTTCGACCACCTCGACGCGCCCATCGTCGTCCTCGGCGCACGCAACTGGATCACGCCGCCTGTCGAAATGGAGGCCGATTTCTTCCCGCAAACCGCGTGGATACTCGATGCCATCCACGAACGCATCTTGCCGCTGCCCGGTCACGTCGTCACCACCGCGCAGCAAACACAACAGCTTATCCTGACGAATCAACAAGGGGTTTAATATGCACCAGCGTACCGTTCTCTCGCATACCGATGCCATGAAGGTTATCAACTTGATTCAGAGGCGCTTGGAGGCCGAAGGCAAAGGGGCTGCCGTCGCCGTCTGCGACTCGCATGGCGAACTCATCGCCTTCGTCCGCACCGATGGCTGCAAGCTGCCGAGCATCAGCATCGCCATGAACAAAGCCTTCACCGCCGCCCGCGAGCAAAAAGCCTCGAAGGCCGTCGGCGACTCCTCCCGCGAAAAGCCGTGGCCGATGACCAACTTTGGCGACCCGCGCTATACCGCGTGGGGTGGCGGCGTGCCGATTGTTCACAACGGCGTGGTCATCGGCGCGGTCGGTGTCAGCGGCCTCCCCGAAGAAGAGGACATGGTGTTGGCTCAGTTGGGGGTCGACGCGCTGGTGTAGATTCAAATAACACAAATTAAAAAGGCGGTTACTGAAGCCGCCTTTTCTAAAACGTCCGGGACTTTTCTTACGTCGGGAAAATATCCTTAACCGCTAATTTAAACCCCGGCAGGAAGGCCCCCCCATCCAGTATCCCGTCAAGACCCAGTGTCTGCGGCGGTTCATTCGGCACAAACACTTGGACATACTTCTTAAAGGGATCGACCAGCCAAACAACCGTTCCAGCCAGCAGATAATTAACGATTTTAATGCGAATATCCTGCTCGTCATTAGTGGGTGACAGCACTTCAATCGCCAAATCCGGCGGCAGCGGATTGTAGGCCAAATAACAAGGTTCAGGTTGTTTCTCCCGCGAAATAAACGCTACATCAGGGATATAGCGTTCACCCATAACCATGTAACCGCCATCTGCGCCCGTCACATCCCCTAAATCACCCGCAACAACATGTACGCCGATTTTAATGAGAAACATGCCGCCAATTTTAGACGAATAGTTATTCGAAACCACTTCGACAACTTTCCCTTCGATGAATTCAAAATCGCGGTTAGCATTCTCCGGCAGCGAGATAAACTGTTCAAACGCATCAAGGCTGATACGGGTTTCGATAACAGGTGATGCAACCATGTTCTGTCCTCAATCATTGGACGTTGAGATGATTATAACGGAAAAGCACAATCGCATTCGAGCATCAATATTCAATCATACGGGGATTCTAGCATGACGTTTTCTGCTCTCATCTTTAGTCTTTCATTTGTAACTTGCCACTTGTAACTTAAAACTATTTCTTAGGTTTATTTTCCGTTTGTGCCACAAACCGTTTCCTAACCGCCCACCAACCCCTTAACATTCGCGCTCCCCTGCAAAGTTAGCACCAACCCCCGCTAAAAGTGACCAAATGTTCTGACAAATGGTCACCCTTTCGCCACGAACATCTCATACAATAAAAACAGGCTTGGCTGTAGGGCCGGAAGTGCCGCTGGCAAACCCTTTCGTCTTTTTCTCCCTTCCCTGTTACTACGGGCTATCAGCGGAGTGAGCCTGCGAACGTGCTGATGTGGGCTGGGGATGGGGTCACTTAAGCACAAATCGTCGTGCCGCCTTTGCCGCTTTTTACGCATATTACGCTGATTGTGCCTTAAGCTGGAGACTGGCGACTGATAGCTCATGTCTTGCATTCGACTGTCACCTGTCGACTTTAGACTAAAGACTGCCTTTTGCAGCAGCGAACCCGCCTTTCGCCGCTGCAAATAAAATGATTTGGCGAATCGCCTTTGCCTTAAGCTGGAGACTGGCGACTGATAGCTCATGTCTTGCATTCGACTGTCACCTGTCGACTTTAGACTAAAGACTGCCTTTTGCAGCAGCGAATCACCCTTCCGCCGCTGCAAATAAAATGATTTGGCGAATCGCCTTTGCCTTAAGCTGGCGACTGGCGACTGATAGCTCATGACTTGCATTCGACTGTCACCTGTCGACTTTAGACTAGAGACTTAGAAATAAAAAAGACGCACCGAAATGCGCCCTATTGGAATAAGCGGGATCGTTCTACAGAACCGGTTCAATCACCGTCGTCGTCAGGTTCAGCACCTGCTGGGCTGCCTTTAGGAGATCTTCCACGCTCACCGGCTTACCGAGGAACAACTGTGCGCCCCCATCAATCGCTTGGTGCATCTGGAAGCCGCCCGTTGAACCGGAGCAAACCACCGCGCGGGTCTTCTCGTTCCCCGCTTGCTTACGCAGGTGGCGCAGCAGGTCGAGGCCGTTCATATCCGGCAGCAGGAGTTCCAGTACCAGCAAATGGGGTAAACCGTGTGCCATATGGCTGATCGCGGTCGCCGCGTTTTCGACCACCGTCACCTCAAAACCCGCGTGGCGCAGCGCCATGCTAAACACCTTGGCGACACTCGCGTCACCCTCGACCACCAGCGCCGTTTCGCCGTGGGCAATCCGTGGCACCGGCGACTCCAGCGAACCGGTACCCTTCGTCGTCTTACCGAGGGTCGGCACCACAATGAACCGCACTTGGAGCTTCAGATGCCCTATGGTCAGTTCGTCACCGTGCCGCAGCCGGTATTCCGCCTGAGGCGCAAGCAGTGAACCATTCAGCCGCGTACCGTTAACGCTGCCCAAATCCTTGATGAACGTGCGGTTGTCCTTCACCAGAATCGCCGCGTGCTGGCGCGAAACACCCTGTCCCTGCCCATTATGCGGGGTCAGGTCGACGGCAGGGTTCAGGTTCTTTTGCGGGTCAGCGCGACCGATCAGCATGGTTTCGACCACCTGCACTTGCAAGATCGCCGGTGTGCCTACCACCCGCAGTTCGATCACAAACGGCATCGGCTCTTGCAGCGGGCCAGTAGCACGTACGGGGAGGTAAGTATCCGTATTATGTTTCTCGGTTAAATATTTTGTTTCCCGATTTTTTGGCTCATGCATGGGCGCTTACTTTCCAATAGGCATATTAAGATACTGTAATCTATTGTAAGTATAAATGCCGAATTGAGCGTTAATGAATTGAGGATAGGTAAATTGATGGAGTTCACGAGGTCTAAACAGAAGGGGTTTGCCACCGACAAACCCCTTGATGAGGATTTAATTAGCGAAAGAGTTCACGCACGATGATATTGCGCTGGATCTCGCTGGTGCCTTCATAAATCTGGAAAATCTTCACGTCGCGCAGCAGCTTCTCGACCGGGTATTCTTTCATGAACCCGTAGCCGCCCAGCACCTGCACTGCGTCCACCGCCGCTTTGGTCGCCATATCGGCTGCGAAAGCCTTGGCATAAGCCGGAACTTTGGGGTTGGCAATACCCGCCTCGACCTGCCACGCCGCTTGCCATGTCAGCAAACGCGAGGCTTCGTAGTTCATCGCCATGTCCGCGATCTTGTGACCAATGGCCTGATGCTGGTAGATGGGCGTACCGAACGCTTCCCGTTCGCGGGCATACTTGATCGACTCCTCAAGGGCGCGGCGCTGAAGGCCAACCGCTGCGGCGGCTACACCGGGGCGGCTGTAGTCGAACACTTTCATCGCGAGGTAGAAACCTTGTCCTTCTTCGCCAAGGCGGTTTTCTTCCGGTATCTCGACGTTCTCAAACACGATTTCGGCGGTATCACTGGCACGCTGTCCCATCTTGTCGAACTTCTTGCCGACCTTCACACCGGGCGCGTTGCGATCAACGATAAATGCCGTCATGCCCTTATGCACCGCGTCGGGGTTGGTCTTCGCGAAGATCGTGAAAAAGTGCGCGTGGCTGGCGTTGGTGATGAATATCTTCGAACCGTTGATGATATAGCTCGCGCCTTTTTTCTCGGCGCGGGTTTGGATGCCAACCACGTTCGAACCGGCTGCCGCCTCGGTCACGCAGTAGGACACGAACTCGCCCTTATCAACGAGCCGTTCCCCCAGCCAGTGCTGCTTCTGTTTGTCGTTCCCTGCGAGGATGATCGGCAGGTCGCCCAGCGCGTTGGTGCTGATGCTCGTGCTGATGCCCGTGCAGCCGTAACCCAGTTCTTCAGCGACCAACACTTCCTCGAACGGCGAAGCACCGACTCCGCCGTATTCCGCCGGAATGTTCATATTGACGATGCCCAGTTCGCGCGCTTTGTGGAAAATGTCTTCGGGGAAGGTGGCGTGTTCGTCAAAGGCGGCGGCAACCGGAATAATCTCGGCAGCGGTGAATTCCCGCGCCATCTTTTGCAGCATCTTTTGTTCTTGGGTGAGTTCGAAAGAAACGCCTGTTTGAGTCTTAACGCTGTCAACCATTTTTATCGCTCCCAAAATAATCTAATCTGCATTTGATTAAATTATATGGAAAAATCGTGTCGCCTGCCACTTCTCCAGATTTTACAGTTCGGTTACAGATACTTAATGTATTGTAAGAGATTATCAGCCTAGAATGAGAGAGGGTCAGTTTAATTATCAGGGGAATGATGACCATGCGTATGCGCTTATTGATGGTGTGTATTGGGGTAATGCTGATGTCAGCAGGCTGCAATCGCGGCGCGGTGAGCGATGTGCAGGTCGATCCGGCGGGTGGCGTAGACGCGACCGTGACACTCACCGAACAGGAAGTCAACGACGCGGTAGTTGATGCGCTTTCCAAACAGACGAATCCACTGCTGCGTAATCCGAAGGTCGATTTACAAAACGGGCAAATCCTGATTAACGGCGAACACGAACGCCGCGATGGGCAGGGAACGGTCAGCGGCAGCGTAACGGTCACCATCACGGTACAGAATGGTGGGCTGCTGGCACAGGTCACACAAGCCAACATCGAAGGGTGGGATGCCAGTGACGCGCGAGTCGCGGAATTTAACCAGCATTTGGTCGAAGGTTTTAACCGCCGCGCCAACCGTGACAACGGCCAATTGACCTTCAAAGCCATCACCATTACCGATAGTAATTTGAGCTTCACCATCAATATCAAACGGGCATAAAAATAAGGATTCACAAAGGCTGGTGAAATGACCAGCCTTTTACCGGCGATTTTTCAATAGCATCATCATGACTTTAGTCCTCGACTCAACAGGATTTTCCGGCAATAGTAGTTGAAATATTGCCGCTCCCTTATGTCTCCCTCAACAAGTCGCAGCACAAAAATCAAAATCGGTGTACAACTATAACTTAATTTTGCATATCAAAAATGATGTGAAAATTGAACGGTTGAGCATATTCAAAAACCGATCATTTTCCACCTGATTTTTGATGGCGAAATTTGCTTTCAATTAATGAGATCATGTGATATAAAAATGCGCTTATTCCAGCGCCCTTAACAGAGAGATGGTTGACATGCCAGAACACTACCAAATCCTGATTCTCTATCGACCATCTGGCCCCCTCGCGCAATCTCAATTTTTAGCCAACGCCACCAGCGATGAAACCGTTCAACTGGTGGATAAAGCCCTGCAAAAAGAAGGCTTCGATACCACGATCATCCTCGTCGGGGATGATATTGAAGATGTGCTTCGGCGCTGCGACACCAGCAGCACCGTCATCTTCAACTACTGCGATGGCTACCATGACGGGCCATCCGGTTATGACCCGATCACCTACCTCTACGAAACGTTGGGCTTCGCCTACACCGGCGCGGACGATACCACACTGATGCAGAGCCGCGACAAGAGCATCGCCAAAGCGCAGTTGGTACGGCACAGCATCCCCACGCCGGAGTACGCCGTTTATAACGACACCAACGTCAGCGGGTGGAATTTATTTCCGGCGATTGTGAAACCCAACGGCTACCATGCCTCCTACGGCATCACCCAGAAAGCGGTGGTACACACGCCGCAGGAACTCAAGCGGCAGGTGGAATACCTGTTAGACGAGTGGAATCAAGACGCGCTGGTGGAAGATTTCATCGGCGGGCAGGAGTACCGCGTCAGCCTATGGGGTAACACCGAACTCGAAATGCTGCCGTTGATGTCCGTCCACTATCTGAAAGCCAGTGATCCTGAATTGGCCTTCCAAGACTACGACACCAAATGGGACGAGAGCCGGATGCACTTTGAAATCCCTGCGCCGGTCAAACCCGCCGTCAAAGCGCGGATTGAGAAGTTCGCCAAAGCCACCTACCGCGCCACCGGAATGCGCGACTACGGCGGAATCGATCTGCGGATGCGCGGCGATACCCCGTACATCCTCGACCCGAACCACAACCCGGACATTTCCGAGGTGAGCTTTATCGTGCGAATGGCAGCGACGCTCGGTTACAACTACGGTGAAGTGCTGGCGCGGATTGTGCGCTTGGCTTCCCTGCGCCGTACTCGTCATCACGCCCACGCGGCGGAGCCTCTGGTAGCCGAACCTGCGCTGGTACGGGCGGTCAAACCCAAGTCACGGCGGTCGGTTGGCAGCCGGTAATTCATCAGGATAGTCTCTCCAACGTCTTGACTTAGAGTGTACTCTCGGTTGTAGTATGGTATTTGGCTAGGCTCATTCCTCGTCCAACGACCTATGCACATGGAGAATCATTATGCACATCGGATTGCAAATTCCGTCTTTTAAGTACCCCGGTGGCACAGCCGCTATTCGCCCCAAACTCAAAGAAATCGTCACCACCGCCGAGGCGAACGATTTCTACAGCCTGTGGGTGATGGATCATTATTACCAGATCAAGAATTTATTCGGACAGGCTTATAACGACCCGATGATGGAAGCCTACACCACGCTTGGTTATCTGGCGGGGCTGACGGAGAAGGCGTATCTGGGCGTAATGGTGACCGGTATCGTCTACCGCCTGCCCTCGGTGCTGCTGAAGATGGTCAACACGCTCGATATTGTCTCCGGCGGGCGGGCCTACTTCGGTGTCGGCACGGCGTGGTATCAGGAAGAAGCCGAGGGCTTCGGCGTGCCGTACCCCGGCACCAGCGAACGCTTCGAGTGGCTAGAGGACACACTCCAACTGGCACACGCGCTGTGGAGCGGCGATGAGGCCAACTTTACGGGTAAGCGTTTCTCCGCTCCCCACATGACCAACAACCCGCGTCCCCTCAGCCAGCCACACCCGCGCATCCTGATCGGCGGCAGCGGCCCGACCAAAACGCTGCGAATGACGGCGCAGTATGCCGATGCCTGTAACCTCTTCGAGGCATATGGCTATGAAAAGCTGCAAGCATCCCTCGATACGTTGAAAGGGCATTGTGAGAAATTGGGGCGTAACTACGACGAGATTGAGAAAACCGCCCTCTGCACGGCGCACCTCAGCGGTGAGGATACCGTCAGCAGCTTGCATGACCGGCTGAAGGTGCTTGCTAACCTCGGCTTCACCCACGCCATCTTCAATATGCCGGATGTCGACACTATTAAACCATTGGAAGTATTCGGCAAGGAAATTGTTCCGGCGGCTGCGGCGCTTTAGCTTTGAGCGGTCGTTTGCGGGGGCGTATGGCGAATGCGCCCCCACAGCCACACCAGCGCGTAGGCGGAAAACAGAAACCACAGCGGGTCGGTCGGCACACGGTAGCGCGTCGAGGGGTGGAACAGCACATACATCAGCGTCATGCTGATCTGCACGAACCATAGCAGGCTCACCTCGCGCCACTGCCGCCACGACAGCGCCACACCAATGAGGCCCAGCAGGAACAGGCCGCCCCAATAAAGGGCGTGAACAGTACGCCCCACTTGGTCGAACAGCGAGGTCGAATACTGTGCTACCGGATCACCGGGCGGAAGCTGACCGAGTTCCAACTCGCCCTGTTCGTTCGTTTCGGGGATGACATTGCCCTGATAATCCAGCCGGGGCAGTTCGCCTTCGGTCGGGTTCTTCAACGGCGCGATGTCGATGCTCCAGTAGACGACAAACTTCACCCACAATAGCTGCGGAATTTTATCGGGATTTTCGCGCAAGAACTGCATCGCCAGCGCCATTCGTTCGGCATCGGCTTCGCGGCTCTGCGGGTTAGGCGACTTGATTTGTCCGGGGTCGGGCGATGTCCACTGTACATCATACCCCGCCAAGAAGTACGGGATGGTGTAAGGACTGTTCCCCTGCCAGAAGTTCGCGCCGGAGGTCGTCGTCAGCGGCACGAAGGCGTTATACACTTGATAGTTACGCGCGATCCATAACCCAAGCACCGCGACCGAAAGCAGCGCCACCGGCAGCAGCCGCAGCACCGTTTGAACGAAGCTCAGGCGGAACAAGAACCACAGCGCCACGAATACCGCCAGCGGGGGTAAGATTGGGCGGCAGAGCAGCCCTAAGCCCAGCACCACCCCCGCCGCGATGGCTAACCCCCACGTCCTGCGATCAAGCGTCGGGGGCTCACGCAGCACTACCACCAGCAGCAGGAATAGGTACAACAGCAGCATGAACAGCGGCGTGTCGATCACCGTCAGATTTTGGAAGATCAGGTACGGGTAAGCAGCGTAGAATAATCCCGCGAGACCCGCCACCCATTCCCGCTTGGGGAACAAGCGCCGCCCAATGACGTACAAACAGGCGATGCTCAGGCAGTCGAGCAGCGTGTGGAACAGCGCCACTTGCAACCCACCCCGCCCAATGACCGCGTATACCCCCGCCAGCGCGTAGCTGTACAGCGGCGGGATGAGCGCGTCCGGTACGGCAGGTGTGTAGCCGTAAACACCGGTCGCCAGCAAGTTTTGGGCGTAGACATCATACGAACCTGAACCCTGCACCGCGCCCGTTTCCTCGAAGCGGAACACACCGGGGAAGGCGAAGTAAATCACCAACCGCAGCACCACCGCGATCACCAGCACAATCGGGAGTTGATACCGCTGGATGGTCGCGATCAACGGTATGGAGGGAGAGCGGTTCGCAAGCGTGGTCATAAACTAGCGTTTGCGTGCCGTAATCGCCACAATGTCGAAGGGGTTCACATACACCGAGCGCTCGGATAAGTGGAAGGCTTTTTCCGCCAGTGCCAGCAGCCGCGCGATGATTGGCGAGTACATCCCCAAACGGTCGAGGAACAGGCGCACGGTGACGAACTTGCCCACGTGCCGCGCATCCAGCACATCAAATCCGGCCTCATTCAACATGCGGCTGAGGGTCGGGATCGAGAAATAATAAACGTGTTCTTCGGAGAGCTTGTAGCCGACCCAGCGTTTGCCGGTCAGTCGTGCGGGTATGCTGCCCACGTCCGGTGTTGCCAGTACGATCACCCCGCCTGAACGCAGCAGTTCCGCCGCACGTTGAATATACGCCTTCGGGTCAGGCACATGCTCGATCACATCCCACATGCTGACCGCATCAAAGCTGCCGTCGGTGAAATCAAGTTCGGTTAGGCTGCCCTGCCGCACATCCAGCCCGAAATGCTCGGCGGCGTACCCCACGGCGAACGACGACACATCGAGGCCGGAAACGTTCCAGCCCTGTTTACGCGCTTCATCAAGGAAGAACCCTGCCGCGCAGCCTACATCCAGCAGCTTGCCGGGGCGGATGAACCGCGCCAGCCGCGCGAGGCGACCCGCGAATGTCTTACGGATATTCGGCTCGTCCTTCAGGTAATTGGTATAACCGACGACACCCGATTGGTTGTTATGGAAGTAGGTTTCGCCGTAGAGGGCGTACAGTTCGTTGGGGTCAGGCCGTGGGCTGACGTATACCAAACCGCAGTTCTCGCATTCCACCAGCCGTAAGCCATTTTCAGGGCAGAAGGGGTGATTTTGTTGGCTGCCGCACAGGTTACAGGGGATGTCGTGCATGACCGCATCGTGGCGGACGTGGGGGGTGGAAACGGTTTCGATAAATTCTGACAAGTGAATCTAAACCTCTAAGCACTCGCTCATCTTTCCAAAGCGGCGCGTATTGTACCGCGCTTCAAAAGCCTGAACAATGTCAGGCTTCTAGCAGGCGAGTGGTGCGGCATTACTGTTTCTCGATAATAATATCCGGCAAATTGTCCGCCAGTTCATCGTAAGTTTTGTGGGAACGCAGCGCCGCGACCACTTCCGGTAACGGGTCAGGCATCACTTCCGGCAGGTCGAGTTCGCCGACTACACCGGGCTTAAACGCCAACTGCTCCAACGGCGGCGTGAACTGCGCGTCCACCGTTTCCTTATTGCCGCGCGCGTCGATGCGGTACCAACCGTGTTCCGGCAGGTAAACGCTGTTCAACCCGTGCAGGCAAAACGTCGCGTCATCATAAGCGGTCAGCCGCTGGTAGCTCAGGCCAGCCGGTATCCCGTTTGCCCGCAGCAGCGCGGCGAGTAAATGGCTCTTGGCATAGCAGTAGCCCGTGCGGGCTGCCAGCACTTCCGAGGCCGTGCAGGTCACCGGATTCATCTTGTAGTCCCAAGTGTGCCGCACTTCGTCGCGTACCCATTCGAAGCAGCGTCGGGCAGTTTCCTGTGTCGAAACCCCTTTAAGCGACTGCGCCAGTTCCAGCACCGCCGGATGGTCCCAGTCGATAATCTCGGTCGCGCGTAAAAATGCTTCCATATTAGCCTCTTTCAGTTAGGTTTTATCCCGCCAAAATTTGATCGTACCGCCGTCTGTGCCGGGGATCGGCAGCAGTGCGCCCACCGTGTAAATCAACAGGTTATCGAGGAACAAGAAACCGACGATCATCAGCGTCAGGCCGCCCACCGGAATGAGCAGCAGCGACAGCAAGCCGAGGATGCCCGACAGGATGCCGCTGGCAATCGGCCCACCTTTCGCCCGCTGAATATGCACCTTCGCGGAAAGTGGCCGTTCGTCATAGGGGTAAATCGAGCGCGTAATCAGCAGCCAGTAATGGAAGCCGGTCATCTCGTGGCGGGTTTGCGCGGCGGCCAGCGCGTGGCCGAGCTGGTGGATGAAGCCGAGGCCGTAGTGCAGCATCACCAGCAAACCGCCGCCCACTACCACATCCGGCCCCGTCAGCGCGAGGAACTGCTTACCCAGCACCGCCAAAACTGCCCACAGCACGAAGCCCGAAATCACCGCCGTGGTATCCACCGTGACGGTCATACCCAGCACTTTACCGAGGCGGTACGTCCGGTTCCATTTACCACTGTCGAGCAGCGGCGCGGGTTTCTTGGGGTTGAACATAATGCGAACGCCTATATGGATTCTGATACTTCAAGGTAGCGAATATGCGGTGCGGTGTCAAACCATTTCAAGTTGTTGCATATTGATCGCTGGTCATTATAATGGGTTTAGGTCAAGAGGCTTATGATGACTATTCCACATCCAATCCCCTATCAAGGGAGTAAACGTAACCTTGCCTCACACGTATTACGCTACTTCCCAACAGATGCTGCACGTTTAATCGAGCCGTTTGCTGGTTCAGCCGCGATCTCGCTCGCAGCCGCATCGCAGAAACGAGTTGTTCATTTCTTACTGAATGACCTTAATACCCCACTTATACGCTTGTGGCATATGATTGTCCATCAGCCGGACGAATTAGCAGCTCAGTATGACGCGCTTTGGCAGGCTCAGGTCGGGCGAGAGCGGCAGTTTTATGATGATGTTCGGCAGTTATTTAACCAAACACATCGACCGGATTACTTCCTCTATCTTTTAGCGCGATGTGTCAAAGCGGCTGTTCGCTATAACACAAAGGGCGAGTTTAACCAGAGTCCTGATAACCGCCGGAAAGGTCGGCAGCCCGATGCGATGAGGCATGATATTGGGGGAGCGGCACACTTACTGAAAGGCAAAACACAATTCAGCGCGTGTGATTACCGGGATGTCTTAAGCGAAGCAGTACAAAACGATATTGTTTACCTCGACCCGCCATATCAAGGTGTCAGCGCCAATCGTGATGCACGCTATATCGGTGGCGTTGACTACAATGATTTTGTCGATTCGTTGAACGACCTGAATAACCGGCATATTTCGTTCATCGTTAGCTATGATGGGCGAACGGGCGAGAAATCATTCGGTAAATCGTTACCAACAAAATTAAATCTACAACAAATCGAACTTAAGGCAGGACGCTCATCGCAGGCAACTCTGCTCGGTCGGCAGGATGAAACGTACGAGTCACTGTACTTGTCGTCTGCACTAGTCGCCCGCCTTAGCCCTCAAGCTGAACCCGTTCAGGCGATACTCTGGAACGAAATGGCATGAGTGAACAGGCGTTATCCCCTGAGCTTCTGGCACTGTTAGCCCTTGTTCAAGGTAAACGTGCGCGAATCGTCGTTGACCATATTGTCCAGCATGGGTTTATCACAACCGAAGAACTCGAAACGCTTTATGGCTACAAACATCCGCCGCGTGCCATTCGTGATGTACGGGAACAGGGTGTTCCGATAGAAACCTTTGCTACGAAAAGTAGTGATGGGCGCAGTATAGCCGCTTATCGTTTCGGTCGTTTGAGTGACATACAGACAGGGCGGGTTGGGGGACGTAAACCGTTTTCCAAAGTCTTCAAAAAGCAGCTTGTTATTCACTATGGGGGTCAATGCGCTATTTGCAATACGCACTATGAAGAACGTTACCTGCAAATTGACCATCGTATCCCATATGAAATCGCGGGTGATGATGAGATACGCGATCTAAACGACTATATGCTGGTATGTGGTTCCTGTAATCGTGCGAAGTCATGGTCATGCGAACATTGTGCTAATTTCTTGAACATCAGATACCCTGAACTATGCCGGCATTGTTATTGGGCTTCACCAAGCAGTTATGAGCATATCGCGCTGCGTTTAATTCGCAGGCTTGATATAACGTGGCTTGAAGATGAAACCGTTCAATTCGACCAATTAAAGTCATCTGCTGAGGGGCAGGACTTTCCCCGCTATGTTAAGCAAATCCTCAAAGACCATTTATCCAAATAGCGTGTTGATTCAATCAAGTTAACCCCGTCACCTTCTCATGGTGCGCGTCCACCGTTAGGGCGATGCCACCGCGTACAGCGAACGCACCCGTGACATGGCACTCAATCGGGTCGAGCGCTTCAACGAGGTCATCAAGTATCCGGTTGGTCACGTGTTCGTGAAACACCCCTTCGTTGCGGTACGACCACAGGTACAGCTTAAGCGACTTCGACTCGACAATTTTCTGGTCGGGGATATAACGAATGGTGATGGTGGCGAAGTCCGGTTGTCCGGTCATCGGGCAGACGCAGGTGAACTCCGGGCAAACCAGCGTGACGGTATAGCGGCGGTTGGGGTGCTGGTTCGGGAACGTTTCAAGCAGTTTGCTCGGCTGGTTGATCGTTTGACCCAGCAGGGTGAGGCCAGCGGTTGGGTCTTCGGGTGGGAGAGATTGCTCTGTCATAATTCACCTTCTTATTCCATAATCACCCTGATTATACCCAAACTTGCGGAGCATGAATCATGACCAAAATTTATGTCGCTGGCCCGTTGTTTAACACCCACGAACGCTGGTACTTGGAGCAAATCGCGGCGGCCTTAGAATCGGCTGGCTACAGCACCTTCCTGCCGCACCGGGATGCGGGCGATCTCGGTGAGCCGACCTATGAAGCCCGCAAGCGTGTGTTTTATGCCGACCTCACCGCGCTGGACGAGTGCGATGCGTGCGTGGCGCTGCTCACTGGCGCTGACCACGACTCCGGCACATGCGTCGAGTTGGGGTATATGTTCGCCAACAAGAAACCCTGCTTCGGCATTAGTGATGACCGGCGCTGGTTGAACAACATGGTATGGGGTGTCTGCAAAGATGGCGAACACGTTGTAACCAGTATTGATATGCTTATCCCCTTAGTACAGGCCGAGTTGAAAGGTTAAACGATGCGCTACTTGATTGTGGGCGATATTCACGGCTGCTACGCCGAACTGCGCGACTTGCTCGATAAATCGGGATTGAGCAGCGATGACCAGATTATCTCTATCGGCGATCTGGTAGATCGCGGGTTGGATTCAGCCAGTGTGGTCGAGTATTTCCGCGACACGCCGAACGTCAGCGCCATTATGGGCAACCACGAACGCAAGCATGTGCGCTGGTTTGATGAGCAGGTCGAACCTGCCGCCTCGCAAATCATTACCCGCAAGCAGATCACCGAGGACATTTACCCCGAAGTCATCAGCTACATGAGCGACTTGCCCACCTATATGGAACTGCCGGACGCGCTGCTGGTACACGGTTTCTATGAACCGGGCGTATCGATTGAGGAGCAGCGGGAAACCGTATTGGTCGGCACATTGGGCGGCGAGGATTACCTGCGGAAGCGCTACTCGTGGCCGTGGTATGAACGTTACGATGGCGAAAAACCATTGATTATGGGACACCGCGATTACAGCGACGGCAAGATGCAGGTGCTGAACTACAAAGACCGGGTGTGGGGTATTGATACGCGCTGCGTCTACGGCGGCACACTGACTGGTTTACTCTTGCCGGACTTCAAACTCATCAGCGTACCCAGCCGTGGCGACCATTGGAACGACTTGCAGCGCCAATATGCCGATGTGATACGCGGCTACGAGGCGAAATAGGCTGGTCTTCACTGGATGTTGTGCGGCGCTATCCACCACCTATAATGAAATCTATCAGCGTATTCATATCATACAATTAGGCTTATGAGCGACTTTACTCTCTATGACGCAGCCTTTGAGGATGCGCCCGTACTCACACATTTGATCGTTGCCGCGTTCGAGGATCAGCGCGGGCGGATTGACCCACCCTCCGGCGCACACAACGAAACGCCGGAGAAAGTGCTTGCCAAGCTGAGACAAGGTGGCGGTATCCTCGCCAAGCGGGGTGATGAAGCAGTAGGCTGCGTCCTCTACTATCCCGATGATTTAGGCGCGATGTACTTGGGGCGGCTGGCGGTGCTGCCCGCCTACCGTCAGCACGGCTTGGGGCAAATATTGGTGGAAGCGGTCGAGACCAAAGCGCGAGCCGCCGGATACGACAATGTGACGCTTTCCGTGCGGGTGGCCTTGCCGAAGAACCGCGCCTATTTTGAACGCATGGGTTACGCCTTCACCAGTGCAGACTATCACCCCGGCTACACTGAACCCACCTTCGTGCATATGGCGAAACCCCTCCGGTAAACGTATTTATTGTAAGGAACTGATGATGCCCCGCATGATAAAACCTTATTACGCCTGGATTGTTGTCGCCGTTACGTTCCTCGCGCTGCTCACCTCGGCGGGGGTACGCACCGCGCCGTCGGTCATCATCAAGCCACTGGAAACCGAGTTCGGTTGGAGCCGCAGCAGTATCTCGCTGGCGGTCGCGGTGAGCCTGTTCGCGTTCGGTTTCGGTGCGCCGTTGGGCGGTACGCTCATCGACAAGCTCGGCCCGCGCCGCGTGATGGTCGGCGGATTGGCGCTGATCGCTCTCGGCCTCTTCCCTCTCATCCAAATGCGCGAAATGTGGCAGTTGTATGTATTGTGGGGGCTGGTGGTCGGTATCGGTACAGGTGCGGTCGCGGGGACGTTGGGCGCGACGGTGGCCGTGCGCTGGTTCAACAAGTATCGCGGCCTCGTCATCGGCTTGTTCGGCGCGGCGACTGCGGCGGGTCAGCTGATCTTCGTGCCGTCCCTCATCGGCATCGCTAGCAGCCAGAATGGGTGGGCAACAGCGTGGAAAACGGCGCTTGCCAACTACACGCATGTGCTGCC
>Ga0209460_1001060_pt1 | contig 18460 bp, 25 predicted proteins | sample EBPBio132013_DNA_FD_185868 | JGI IMG/M metagenome (GOLD analysis project Ga0209460, IMG submission 185868) | Wastewater treatment Type I Accumulibacter community from EBPR Bioreactor in Madison, WI, USA - Reactor 2_5/13/2013_ DNA (SPAdes)... | ecosystem: Engineered > Bioreactor > EBPR >... | reverse complement strand
TCCCGGCCACGTGATCCACGATCGTCATCATCACGTCCGCGCCCGCGGCTTCCGCGGTCGTCATCACGCCCCCGGTCGTCATTCAGTCTGGTTCTGGGTGCCATGCTTCATGCTCCTGTCGTAGTCGAGCTTAGATTGAAAGTATGCGGCCGTGATGAGCCGCGCCACTAGATAGACGCCGCCGATGCACAGCAGCGCCAAAATGAGCCACGAAAGGTCAGTCACTGGTGACCCTCCTTCTGGCCCGCTTTTCGTTGACACCTTCACTGGCTTGCCGGATGCGGGACCGGGCCCGCTCCAGCTCCACCAGCGGCGGCAGTCGGTCGTCATGAATGGAGACTGTGGTCTGGCTGAAATACTGCGATGCGTGCAGATCCGCCAGCGCTCGCAGATCAAAGCCCCGGTTGAACCAGGCCTTCGCCAGCCCTTCCCATTCTTCCACGCTCGCTTTCTGGGTGATGTATTCCTCGTGGGCGTCGCGGTAGATGTCGTGGCGGTGGGCCTTGCGTTCCCGCTGTGGGTTGGTCAGCTCAGGGTGAGTGCGGGCGAGATCTTCCATCGCCTTGTCTTCCGCCACCTCGAGCATCCGCTTGCAGCGGGCCAGCGCCGCGTTTTCCTGGGCCAGCTGTCGATGTATCGCTTCGAGCATCACGCTCTGCTGCTCTAGCGCGTCGTCGATGGCGTGCTTGTCGACCTTCAGGTGGGCCCGCGCTTCTTCGATCCGCAGCTTCACAGCGGGACCTCGTTAGCCGCAGGCCCCATCAGTTCCCACGGCACCTCCTTGACTTCGATGCGCAGGCCGGTTTCGGAGGTGTTGGTCACGTTGAAGCTGAGCGGCACTGAGCCCATCAGTTCGTTGAGCCGCGCGGTGCTGATGTGAACTTCGGTCAGTCCGGCGTGCCGCATCAGCGCGATGATCATGAAGTGGTGGAAGCGCTTGATCTCATCCACCCTGGCGCAAGCAGTGCCCGTGGCCCGCTCAGTGTCGCACATTTCCTCTAACTTGTTCGTCATCGCACTCACTCCTAAAGGATCAGATCACCAAAGGCCAGCAGCAAGGGGGCGTACTTGTCCGTGGCCGGGAAAGGCTTCGAGAAGCAAGCCAGGATGTCGAGCATCCGCGCCGCTTCCTTCTCGTTCCTCGCATTCATCGCACACCCCGCAAAGTAGTTCGCAATAACTATACGGATCGACTCAGCCGGCATCTCGGGCATCTTCTTCAGTGTTCCGGTCAATTCGACCCAGCCGAGATTGCCCTTCAGCAGCTTGCGGCATAGCTCGATCACCTCGACGTCTTCAATGGGCGCTTCCAGCAGCCGCGCCGCTTCGTCGACGTCACGGCACGACTGGATCATCGAAAGCATCACCAGGGCCTTGCGTGGGGATCCATCTGCGCTGCGAGCCACCACCTTGATGAGCGCCGGATCCGTGTTCAGCTTCTCGGCCTTGTCCACCCGTTCGAGCAGATCCATGAGGTCGTCGTAGCGGTAGGCCTTCAGATCGTAGCTATGACACCTCGTCCGGATGGTCTCCGGCACCTTGCCTGCTTCAGTGGTGCACAGGAAAAAGAACACATGCGGGGGTGGCTCCTCGATGGGCTTGAGCATCGCCTGCCACGCGTTCTTGCTCAGCGCATGGCACTCGTCGATGATGATGGCTTTGTTCGGGGTCTTGCCGAAGCCTTGATAGCGGGAAGCCGAGACGATCTCCCGCATGGCCTCTACGCCGCTGTTGCTGGCCGCATCGACTTCCACCAGGTCGCTCGCTTGGAGCTGCTGCGCGATGATCCGCGCGATGGTGGTCTTGCCGCAGCCGCTGGGACCGGTCAGCAGGAAAGCATGCGGCCGCGTGGGCTTCTTGAGCGCTTCCTCTATGGACTTGACGGTGGAGTCCTGACCGATGAAGTGGTCGAACGTGGTGGGGCGATACTTGACGTGCAGCGGTTCATCTGCGCTGGTCGGCTCGTCAGCCTTGACGCGAGTGCGGGTGGTCATTTGCGGGACTCCTTAGCGAAGGGGTTGGGAAGATTGAACAGGGCGTCTGAGCGGTACTTGGCGATCTCCTCCACGCGATCCCACCGGTCACCAACCGAGACTTCGACGACCAGAGGGACGTTGATGAAGTTGAAGCGGTGGCGGCACATCTCAGCGGCGATCACAGGGATCTTGGCTTCCAGATGCGTGTCGTGGATGATCGTGCTGAGGTCATCGTGCACATTGAGGTTCGGTTGGTAGTCCGGGTCGTCGAGCAGATCGGCCATCTCAGAAAGGGCGGTCATGCCAGCGGTCACGATGTGAGCCGCAGTGCCTTGAATGGGCACATTGATGATCTGATTCTTGGTCAGCGGGCCGCGGCGTCGACTGCCAGTCAGTGTTTCGACGTAGCCAGTGCGGGCGTACTTGTCGAGAATGCGCTCCTGCCACTTCTTGACGCCGGGTATGAAGTCCCAGAACTCAGCCGCCAGCCTGTCAGCGGTGTCCAGGGGGATGTGCAGGTTGGCGGCGCAGCTCTTGACGCTGGACCCGAAGATCTGCGGAAAGACCCACCCGTTTTTCATCTCCTGCCGCAACGTCTTCAGGCCCTTCTCGTCCCAGTCGACGCCGAACTCCGTGACGATGTAGTCCTTGCTGGCCGGATAGATCTCCACCAGCCGCTCAGCCCAGACCATGTGGACGTCGTAGTCGGTCCAACAGGCTTTGACGAGGTTCTCATCCTCGCTGGCCATAGCGGCCACCCGGAACTCGATCTGCCCGTAGTCCAGCGCTAGGATCCAGTAGAGCTTGCCGGCTGCGACGATCCCCCGGACGATGCGGAACTTGCGCTTAGGCCAGTTCTGCACGTTGGGGTCGAAGGCGTTCAGTCGCCCGGTCTCTGCGACCATGCTGGCGTATTGCGCATGGATCATGCCGTCCAGCGCCAGCACTTCGCCGCTGATCACAGGGACGATGTAGGTCGAGAGCTGCTTCTCCAGGCCGCGAAGCTCCAGGGTCAGCGGAGCCGATGGGACCTCGTCAGCAGGTAGCGAGTTCAGCACCTCCTCGTCGCTCGACTCCTTGTCGCCATCCCGCGTGCTCTTGACCACTTCCGGCCGCTCGCAGATGTCCTTCAGCAGCTTGAGCGTATGGCGTGGGTTGCCTGGGTCGTAGGTTCCGAAGCGGCGCTCATAGCGAACCACTTCGGGGGTCTCCATGATCTGCCGCTTGATGCCGCGGATCTTCGAGCTGAAGTCCTTCTCGAGATCGGCCGCGAAGTCCAGATCCACGGGAAGCCCCTTCAGCTGCGTTAAAACGAGCGTAGGAGCGAGTTCGACCTTGCGGTGATACTCTTGCATCAGCTCGGGTGGTCCGGCGATCAGATCGGCCATGTAGTCATCGAAGACCCGGTCGGTCCACTTGGTGTCCATGCCGTTGTAGCGAAGGATCTCCCGAAGCGAGTAAAGCGTCCACCAGTTCGGCCTGCTCGGGTCCACCGGGCTTTGCCGTTTCAGGTTGAACCCGTAGCGCGTGACGGTCTGCACTTCCAGGGACTTCGTGCCAGGCCGCTCATCGAGCGTATGGGACATCGCCATGGTGTCCGCCCACGAGGTGCGGCGCAGAAGCCAGCCACCCCAGATCTCCGCGGCCCACTCCATCTCGAAGGCCAGGTTGTGAGCGATCTTGCGGCCGGAGTAGAGCAGGAACTCCCCGACCATTTGCATGACTCGGTCGACGCGCCCCTTCGTGCCCCACCCGTCCGGATGTGCAATGCTGAAGGCCACGGTGTGATCGTAGCGCCCGATGGCCGCTGTCAGCAGCATCGGCTCCTTCAGCTTGCAGGGCCGCAGCCCGTTGGTTTCCCAGTCGAGCGCGGTGCGTGGCAACAGAGCCAGGCGGTCCAGGCTCTTCTCCAGGCGCACCATATCACCTTGCTCCTGACCCGTGATGTATTCGATCCCGGTGTCGTAAGGCCCCCTAGTGTGGTCGAAGCGCCCAATGTCTTCGAGATCCCCCCGCGCCAGCATATCGGTCAGCCGGCGCAGATCGTGGGACATCGTAATCTCGTATTCGCTGGCGTGCTTGCTTTCCTTGCTCAGGTAGTTCGGCCAGATCACCGAGTAGAACCAGCACACGTGCGAACCGAAGCGCGCCACGAACAGCCGGCCTCTGAAGGTCATGGCGGACCCGGTGTCCAGTGGCACAGCCCACCGCAGGGCCTGATCCCCGACGCCGATCACCACGACCGGCTTGGCCTTCTCAATGTCGGCTATCACGCGGCCGCGGCAGCATTCAATCGAAAGCTCATCCGCCGCGGGCATCCCGTGGTCGTTCGGGTTGCCTGGCGCGCACTGGGTCAGGTTGCCCCATCGGATCCCACGGACGCCCCTGATCTTGCGGGCCAGGTGCTCCCCTAGCGCGTTGTCGAAGGGCTTCCGATCGTCCAGACCAGGGGCCGGGCCGATCACATAGATCTCTGGGGACTCGTGACCATCCGCGGGCATCTGCGGTTTGCGCAGATCAGGCCAGTCCCGCTTTCTGGGGCAGACGTCGCACCCCATCCGATTGATGGTCTCGATCGAGATCGTTCCCCGGCTGATGGCCTGGGGCTTCCTGGGGGCCTTCTCCTTCTTCTCCTGGGCATAGAAGAACCCCATGCTCACCCCACGCAGTGCGACACCAAATGAATGAAGGACCCGTCCTCGTTGCCCATCACGACGACCTTCGGGAAGAACGCGATGTGCGAGACCCCCTTCAAACCGCGCGAGAACAGGCCAGGATCGACGAAAAAGGGCTCCGGTGGGCTATCCCCTGCCCCATCGAACGAAACGCTGTCCTGAGCCTCCCCTACTGGGCCTGACGACAGGAGCTTGATGGCCGTTTCCGTCACCGTGATCTTGGTGGCCTTGTCGGGCTCCTGGGACTGAACCAGGATCGCCCGGCCCATCGCGGCATCCAGGGCCGCGGGGATCTCCTCGAGAAGGTCCGGCAGGGTGGCCAGCTTGCAGTGTCGATTGATCACCGCCGGGAAGTCCAGCGGATCCGGGTCGACCTGCTCGCGGTGCAGGGTGAAGGCCACGTTCTCATCGCCCTCGAACAGCATCCCCACGATGACCCCCGGAGCCAGGTCGATCTCCCAGTCAGCCTGCGGGTAGGCGCGGCTCAGGGCCACCAGCTGTTCGCAGAAGAACGCCGGAAGGATCACCGGCGTGTCGCCTGGCAGCTTCACCTTGCTCTTGGTCTTGTAGCGGCTGATGGTGGCGTTATCGGTCGAGTAGAACACAGCGTGCCCATCTTCGACGTCGATGGTCACCCCCATGGTCGCTGGCCGGGTGGGGTCGTTGCCGATGGAAGGCAAGCAGGCCTGCACCGCCTTCAGCATTGGCTCGGTGAACTTGAACACGGTGCCGCTGTCCGGCATCTTGAAAGGGAAGTCACCAGCCGGCATGGTGGCGAGCTTGATCTTCGAGCGGCCACTGGTGATCAGGGCCTCGCTGCCTTCCCCGATCGTCACGCTGACGCTCTCGGCGTTGAAGCTACCGACCGCGCTCTTCAGCATCGCGCCCGGCAACGTGATCGAAAGATCAGCCATCGCTGCGGGCAGCTTCACGCCGATGGCCGCGCGGTCATTGAAGGCCACAGCCCGCCCCTTGCGGAAGCAGATGTTCTTCAGGATCGGGATGAAGTCTTGCGACGACAGAGACGGGCTGACGAGGTTGATGATGCGCAGGAATGCTTCGCGGTTCAGTGAGTCCATGGTTGTCACCTTTCATCGGTTGGGTGGAGGAGATCGGGCTTGCGGTTCATGGTTTTGATCCGCTTCGGGTTCAGGCTGAAGACGTCGGAAGACGGGCCGGGGTTGGCGATCACCTGTGCGCCTTGGTAGTCCCTGAAGGTCAGCAGGACGTTCGGATGCTCAGCGGCCAGCAGGCCCCACATCAGGCCGGTGAAGCTCTCTAGCTCTGACCGGCTGGTAGCGGCCCAGATGATCACGTGATCGACCCACGGGCGGGTCTGCGTTGGCCGGCCTTCAATGCCTGGGCCTTCTTCGAGATCCGTGAGTTCAGAGTGGGGGCGCGCGGGGCAGTGATCCGCTTCGACTTCTTCGGATCGCGCTGTAGGGCATAGAAGATGTCCGTGCGTGCCGGGTTGCCCATGTAGTCGACGAAGGACACCAGAAGATGCGGATGCCCGGCTTCCAGCAGGCCCGCCGCATACCCGCTGGAGCCGTTCAGGTCACCGGATGACTGGACGAGAAAGATCTTCACAGCAGCCCCTTCACTCGCTTGACGTTGCGGTTGTATCGGTGCTCCGCCTTGCTCTCGCTGACGCGGCGGAAGAATGAAACGTTCACGGTCGCGCGGTGGAAGTAGCTCTCCCTGACTTCGTCATAGGTCTTGCCGCACATCGCCAGCCACCGGTCGAGTTCCTTGCGGTGGGCCTGGCTCATGGAGTTCGCGTGCTTGCCCGCGCTGGTCTGCTTCGGGTTGCGATCCGAGACCGAGATCGTCTCGGGCACTTCATCGAACACGAACTGCCCATCACGCATGGCTGGCATATAGACCGAACCGCTGGCCGTGATCTTGATCCACGTGGTCGAGTCGACGCTATACCACGGGTAGCGGAAGATCAGCGGGATCGACGTCATGCCGAAGCCGTGGGTCTTCACCAGGGCCCGGCCTTCAGCATCGGTCAAGTGGTCGAAGACCATGTCAAGCCAGACGCGGCGCCGGCCGCCTGGGATGCCCACCAGACCGCCGATGCCGATGTAGGGGCAGCCATGGTCGATGATGCGCTTCAGGAAGCGGACATCCTCGCCGTAGTGATAGACCGGCAAGGGGTCGAGCCCATTGCGGACCATGTAGAGGTAGTTCTTCCACGACTGCTCCGCGGCTTCGTCCCGCTCAGCTGCCGTGGGTTCGCGGCCGAAGGTTCCAGGGATCACGTCGAGACTGGCGTAGACGTCGAGGTGCTGGATGTTGGCCCGGATGAACTCGCAGTACTCATCTAGGTCGATCGTCGTGCCTTTCGACCACGCCGAGAAAGCCCCGGAGTCCAGAAAGAAGCGGAATTGGTCAGGTGTCAGCATGATGATGGGATAGAAGGCCGGCTTCTTCGTCCGGCTTGGTTGTCAATCAGCGGGTGCCGTTGATCAGGCCCATGAACTCGGCGCGGGCTTCGGGCTTGTCCTTCAAGGCTCCACGCAGGGCGCTAGTGATGGTCGTCGATCCCTGCTTGTTCACGCCGCGCGAGCACATGCAGAAGTGGGTGGCTTCGATCACCACCCCCACGCCCACCGGCTTCAGGACATCGTTGATCAGGTCAGCGACCTGATTCGTGATGCGCTCCTGCACCTGAAGGCGCCGCGCGTAGGCGTCCACCACCCGGGCCAGCTTCGACAAGCCCACCACGCGGCCGTTCGGGATGTAGGCGACGTGGGCCTTGCCGAAGAATGGGGCCATGTGATGTTCGCAATGCGAGAACAGGTCGATGTTGCGGACGATGACCATCTCGTCGGCTCCTTCAGCGCCGTCCTCGAAGGTCTTCAGGAAAGATGCGGGGTCAGCTTGGTAGCCCGAGAACCATTCCCCCCATGCCTTCACCACTCGCGCCGGCGTTTCCCGCAGCCCTTCCCGCGCCGGGTCGTCACCGATGCACTTCAGCACCTCGCCGACGACGTAGCGCTTGTAGTCGGCCTGCATCAGACCACCCCATGCCGCACGGCATTGAGGTACTCATCCGGACTAGGCAGCGCAAAGCCTTCGCGGATCTGCTCGTAGTCCGCCTTGATGCGGTCGAGCAGACCACCGGCGATCACGTCGTCGATGCGCTCCTTCGAGTAGTTCGGCGTGGTGGGCAGCTGCATGGACCGGTCGATCAGCGCGGCGCGAAGCACCAGAGGGTCCGGAAGGTTGGCCTCCTCGAAGCCATGAGCCCGCAGCACGCTGGCGTGATCCTTGCCCACGGGCGGATACATGCCGTCATAGGCGGTGTGGGTGAAAGCGAGCCAGCTCAGCTTGCCGAAGCCGGACATCAGGCCGATGGATTCCGCCTTGCTCAGGTTCATCAGCGGAGCCAGCACGTTGAAGCTGTCGTCGCCCAGCGCGTCACGGATGGTGTAGGCCTGGGAGTCGACGAAGCGCTCACGGCAATCCGGGTAGTTCGCGTTGTCCGCCTGGCAGACCCCGGTCACGAGATTGCGTACCCCCAAGCAGACGGCGCGGTTGGCGGCCACCGTCAGGAACAGCGCGTTGCGCATCGGGACGAAGGTCTTCTCGACGCGGTCGCCAATGATGGCGTCCATCGACTTGAAGTCCTCGTATTGCTCCAGCGCTTCGGATCCGGGGGCCTGGCCCGCTCCGGTCAGCAGCGGGCTCGTGCCGCGCATCAGACCCGGCCCGAGATGGATCACCTCGTAGGACAGGACGCCAGCCAGACCGGCCACGGCAGCCGCGCTCATCAGCTCCCGCTTGTGCCGCTGCCCGTAGTCGAAGCTGATGGCGTGCACGCCCTCGCCCGCAAAGTACTTCACCGCCCAGGCGAGGCAGGTCGTCGAATCCTGACCCCCGCTAAGCACCACAAGCACACCTTTCTTGCTCATCGCAATCACTCCTTGGTTGACAACAGAACCCCAAATGAAAAGGGGGCCGCGAACTATACGGCCCCCTCCGGTCTCGATGCGCTCAGCGCATCACTTCAGCAGCTTGCGCTCGCGCAGCATCTTCAGCAGCTTGTGGACGTCGCTGTAGATCAGCTTCAGCGTGTTCTCCTTCGCGCTGAGCTTCTCCTTCTCGAGCAGCTTGCCGATCTGCTCGGCCGAGGCGTCCATGTTCTCGACGAGCAGTTCACGGATGCGGGTGGTGGCGCTGACGCCGTCTTCCGACTTGGCCACCGAGCGGGTGCGCTTGCCGTCGCCCTTGTCGTCGCCCTTGTCCTCACCGGCCTTCGAGCGGCTGCGGCCTTCCGACTTGCCCTCGTCGCCCTTGCCGGCGTTCTTGACCTTGACCTTGATGCTCTTGATGCGGTCGCGGCTGAACTCCAGCTCTTCACCGGCCGCGTCCTTCACCACGATGGTCGATTCGTCCAGCTCGACCACGTTGCCGACGATCACCTTGTCGCGCATGGTCACCAGCTCGACGGTGTCGCTGACTTCCGGCTCCAGCACTTCCGGCTCGTCTTCCTCGGCCTTGCGACGACGCGCGGGCTTCTCGTCGTCGGCCTTCGCGGCCTCGGTCCAGATCTCGGCCTTCGCCACGCGGTCGAGGTCGATGCCGATCTCGTCGTCGCCCACTTCCAGCACCAGCTCGCCCTTGTCATCGGGGTCGACCACCTTGCCTTCGTAGACCTTGTCGCGCTTGTTGGTGATGCGGACCTTGTCGCCCTTCTTCAGCGAATCGACGTCGACCGCCTTGTAGCCCGCTTCCGGCGCGGCTTCCTTCTTGTCGTCGTCACTGGCGCGGCTGCGACGGCGGCCACCGGACGCGGGCTCGTCTTCTTTCTTCAGGTCCGGCCACGCGGGCAGGTCCGAGGTCTTGCCGGCGTTGATCAGGTCCGAGAGCTTGTTGGTGAAGTCCTGGGCATCGTCCGGCAGCTTGTCCCAGTCGGTGTCGCCCAGTTCGGAAACCGCGGCGGCCAGCCGGCGCTTGTAGGTGTCGTCGTTGATGGTCTCGTCCTTGCGCGGGTCGCATTCGGTGACCTTCGCCAGTACCTGTTGGATCTTGCTGCTCATGGAAATCTCCTGTGGTGAGCGGTTGAAGAAGTGGCCACGTGATCGAGCCACTGGGGGAATTATACGGAGGGTGGTTTAGTGGAAGTAGTCGCGGACCTTCTCCACGAGAGGGGTCCCGGCAGGAAAGCCGAGAAGCTGACAGAGGCGCTCGTTCAGCTGTTCAGGCTTGCTCTCGTCCCAGTTACGCATGGCCAGCGCGAGTAGCTCGTTCGGAGCGGACAGAAACAGATTCAAGACCAGCATCACTTCGCGCGGGGCCTGGCGCACCATGGCCGCCAACACCCCCGCGTTGTCGGTCTCCCCGATCTGCTCCACTGGGCGCCGCAGCCAGTCCTCGGGCTCCTTGTAGCCGACCTGGCGCGCTCTCGTGGCCTTCGTCGACAGATCGTTCACGTGGTTCGCCCACGCTCGCTTGAACAGCGCCATGAAGTGCTTTGCAGTGTCCAGCAGGGGGTAGCGAGCCGCGCAGCGGATGAACACGAGATATCCTTCCTGCATCAGATCATCACGGTCATGGGTCTCAGCCACGCGCCATCCTTCGCGCGTGATGGAGTTCACGAGGTAGCCCTCAATCGGGCCTTTGAACTCGGGTACGTACCCGGCCTTGATTCGCACGCGGTGCTTCTTCAACGGGCTGTGGGACGATGACACGATGGCGCTCCTTCTTCGTGGGTTGTTCAGCAGGGGTGGGTTGCAGGGCCACGCGAACGCGGCCCCGCGTAGGGTTCTGGGGCTGGATGACCTCCTCGGGCTTCATCTCCCCGGATCGGATGGCGTCTGCGATCTTCTTCAGATCCGGACGCATACCAATCGAGATGATCCAGGCGTCGACGCCGTCGCACATGCCGGCGTGCTCCGGGTAGTCGGCGAGGTAGTGCATGCGGATGGTCCGCTTGCGGTTCTCGTCGTATTGGCTCAGGATGGCCGGACACCCATCGAAGTGGGTCTCCAGTAGCCGGTTGAATCGCATCACGATCTCCTTCTCGTGGCTAGGTCGTTGGCGTAGGTCATGGTTTCCTCGGCAGTCAAGGCGCCAGCGTCCTTGCGGCTGAAGGGGACAGGAAGTGCCCGGATGTTGGGGATCATCGCCAGCTGGTCCCGCAGCCGGCCCCCATTGATGATGTCGAGCGAATCCTCGTTGTCGGCCATCACGCCGACGTTGTCGAATTGGTCGGCCAGCGCGACGGCCTGGGCTACCTGCTGCTCACTGATCGTCGAAGTGGAAAGCGCCACGGCAAAGACCCCTACCACCTGCCCGTAGAACGTGAGCTTCAAGGCGTCGACTGGCCCTTCCACGAAGATCAGCCACTTGCCGCCCTCGAACGCGGCGTGGTCATGGAGGAACAGCGTGTGCTTGATAGGCACGATGCAGTCATCGAGCCGGAGGTCGCGATAGCGGATCTCGGCCGGGGCGATGGCCCTCCCAGTCCAGGCGACCAGGGAGCCGTCGAGCTTGTAGGGAAGGATCACCCGGTCTCTGAAGCCAGGGTCATCGAGCGTGCCCCTGATGTCAAAGTCCTCGACCAGATCGTCGATGAAGCTGAAGCCGCGACTCCGCAGGTACTCCCGATGGCGTCTGACCCAGGAGACTCCCTGAAGCCGAACGTAGCCACGTGGCCATCGAAGCCGCCGTGTGGTGGAAGCCTTCGCCCCCTGCTCGATCTTCTGGGCTCCGAGGATCCTGGCTGCCAGGGCGTCAAAGCCTTCGGGGTCGACGTAGTCCTCCCCCACTCCGGCGATCTCGCAGGCTTCACGATAGGGGATCCGCAGCATCGCCATCAGCAGGCGCACAGGGCTCTTGCCGCGGTGCTGTGAATTGCGCCAGCAGGCCCACCAGCCATTGTCCGGGTTGATGCCCATGTGATGACTAGGATCAGCCGGCCCGCAGAATGGGCAGCGGATGTTCAGCTCACCCCGCTTGACGTTCGCGCCCCGCTCCACGAAGGGCACGCTGCGCTCGACGAGCAGCGCTCGCCAGTCAATGCGCCGCATGGCTATTCGCGGAACAGGGACGTGAACCAGAACAGGACGACCCCGGTGATGACGTAGCCGGTGCCACCTGGGTCATGCAGCCACAGCAGATAGGACCCACGGCCGATCAAGATGATCGAGCCGAGGGAAAGGGCGAGCTTTCCGATGCTCATGATCTTCGCTCCTGCGAATTGCGGGTGAGCGGATGATATATCAATTCGGGATGGAGTCAAGCCTTGCCCAGAAGCAGGTCGCGCCGCCGCTTCGCTGAGCCCTTCACGATCAGGTCGTAGAGGTCGAAGCCTTCCTCGAGACTCTTCAGGATGGCGGTGTCCACTGAGTCCCGCATCGCTAGGTCGATGATGAAGCTGCGGCGCTTCTGGCCCGGCCGGTGGATCCGCTTGATCAGCTGTTTGCGGGTGATCACTGGCGTGGGGCTCTCGAAGGGGACCAGATACTGCGCTACGTGCTGAAAGCCATCGGTGCCCGTGCCACCCGCCTCGCTGTTCATCACCAGCACTTGGCAGCTCGGATCATGGAGAAAGGCTTCACGGATCCCCCGCCGATCCTTCGACCCACCATAGAGCCAGCGGTGATCCACACCGAGCCCTTTCAAGTGCTCGCAGATCATCCGCCCCGTGTCCGTGTAGTCGTAGGCCACGATCAGCTTCGAGTCCTCCGTCTGTTCGAGCAACGCGGTCAGCATGTCGAGCTTCGGGTTGTGCTTGAAACGGACGAGGTGATCCCCACGATCATCACTCCACTTCAGGTAGCCGGAGCAGATCTGCCGCATCCTGATCCACGGAGCCGCTAGCGCCTGGGCGTCGCCGGTGCTATTGATCACCCCCTCCAGGGCGTTCAAGTAGTGCTCGCGCTGCTCCGCTCCCATGTCCAGCTTACGCGGCCGGATGATGCAGGGCGGCAGATCATTGATCTCGGTGTCCTCGTAGCGCAGCGACCGGTTGCGCATCATCTTCGATAGCACGCGGGCCTTCGTCTTGTCGAAGGTGAACACCTGCCCCTTGAATGGGTGGGTCTCGGCCTTGAAAAACGCGGAGCGGAAGGGGCCGATTGATTCCCCGAACGTGGCCCCACGATCAGCGATGTAGAACTGCGACCAGATCGCTTCAGGGTTCCGGCCAAAGATGGTGCCGGTGGTCTCGTAGACGAAGTCTGCCGGCTCCGTCAGCCGCTCCACGACGTCGAACCAAAGGCTGCCGTGGTTGCCGAGCTTGTGGCTCTCGTCGGCGTTGATGAAGTTGTAGAGCTTCGCGGCCTGGGCGATCCGTTTCTGGTTCGGAACCAGCTTGCCCTTGACCTTGTCGCACAGCGCCAGCACAAGACCGTGGTAGTCGATGATGGAAAGGTCGCCCTCGGGGTCGAGTAGCAGATCGCGCTTGCCGTCGATGCTTTCCACCAACACGGGGTTCGCTTGAAGCTCGCTATGCACCTTGATGTCGTCGAGCCATGAGTCGATGTTGATCAGCCGCGGAACCATCACCAGGGCTTTACGTAGCCGCTTCTCCCGCTGGGCCTGGGTGATCAAGTCCTGCACGATCTTCGACTTGCCGAGCCCCATGTCCAGCAAGAACAGGAAGCGGGGTTCGTGGAGGCCCAGAAAGAAGCACACCAGCTGATGCAGCCACGGGTCGGTCTTGAACTTCGGCGTGGTTCGCAAGCGGGAAAGCTCATCCTCAAGCTCGCGCCGCTGGAGCCGCTTCATCCAGTTGTAGGCGCTCAGCTGCCGCCCGAGATATTCAGCGACCGCTCGCTTTGAGACGATCATCGGCTGCGCCTCCCACGACCACGTGGCCGCTCTTCTTCCTGCTCCTCATCGCGACGATCGCGTGGGTTCAGGATCCCCCAGTAGTCGTCCTCGACCATCGCCACTGAGTCCAGGCAGAACTGCCCGATGCCGTAGGCCTGGGTGATCAGCGCGGTCACCCGATCCTTCTCGTTGCGGGCCTTGCCAGCCAGCAGGCGCGCCAGACCGAGAAGCCGCTCCTCCTTGGTCTGGCTCATCGTGATGACGGTATCGGCCGTCGCGATCTTGCTGATGTCTTCGGCGGCGTGATCGGTCTCCACGTAGACCGCTGACTCCGACTCGCGGTTGCCCTGCGTCGGAACGATCACCGCCATGTTCCGAGCCACTCCGATACCACGCAGCCGCTCAACGATGTGCCCGATCTCCACCCGCTTGTTCTTCGGGTCATGCTGAAGCAGATCAGGGTAGTCGACGATCAGCGCGTCACCAGTGATGCCTTCGATCTCCTCCAGGGCGTCGAGGTAAGCCTCGACGGCGTCCACCCCCACAGCGCTCGTCGGGAACTCCTTGATGATCAGCGGCGGTCTGCGGCGAAACTCCCGGCGCACCCTGGCTGAAAGCTCTAGCTGCATCTTCGGGTCTTCGAGTGATCCACGTTCGATCTTCTCGAAGATGATGTCCTGCAGCCGACCGCGCTCAGAGATCAGCCGGGCGACTTGCACCTCAGAGCTGCGCCGGGAGACCGAGAACAAGGACTGCATCACCCGCACAGCGTAGCGGTTCTGCGAAAGCTCCAACGTCACGATGATCGGCACCCACCGCTGGAGCAGCGCCCGCTTCGCCACATGCACGCAGAACCAGCTCTTGCCGCGGCCACGCGGGGCCATGAACATCAGCAGCTCTTTGCGACGCGGGTAGATCCCCGCGTGGTCGAAGGGCTCGATACCCAGCGTGAAGCCAGGCTCCTCGAGATGATCGAACAGGCCGATGGCCGTCTCGATATTGCTGAAGTTCAGCCCGGCGTCAAAGGCCGCGGCCTTGCGCTTGAGTGCTTTGTTCAGGGCTAGTTCTGCTTGATCTATCCGCCCCTCTTGCATCGCATTGAAGGCGTCAAGGATCCCCGACTTCAGCGACTGCTGCCTGATGAAGTTCTGCAGCTGCGAGACCACATACTCCGCGTTGACCCCTTCGCTGGCATCCTTGAGGTTCTTCAGCAGGCGTTCGTAGAGCTGGGCCTTGCGGCGGTCATCACCCCGCAGGATGTCATCGAACTCGTCAGGGAGGTGGTCCTTGATCGGCTCCTTGAACTGATCGAGGTAGTCCATCGCCTTGCCGGCGACTTCCCTGAATGCGGCCGACTCGAACAGCTGCGGGGTGACCGCACCGCGGATGATCTTCGCGTACTTGTCATCGAAGCAAAGCAGGGTGAGTAGGTTCTCCTGCAGTGCCCCGGTGATCCGTTCCGGGGCGTTGCTCATGAGCGGCGGGCCAGTCGATATTGGTAGGTCGGCTGCTGCGAGCGGCCGCATGGCGAGATGGGAACCACGAGGCGGCGCTCGAAGAAGAACAGCCACCGCTTCCAGGGCTTCAGGAGATGCAGTTCGTGCTTGTTGGTTGTCATGGCTGGTGGACCTGGGTGAATGAATCGAGCATGGCCTTCGTCACTTGGATGTCGAAGCCACCGCAGAACCTATACAGCGCGCGATGATCGAACTCCCCCGATGTGATCAGACCCTGCGGGACGCCTGGGAAGGCAGGGTGCGGCAGCTTGATCAGCTTCAGGTTGCGGTCGATCACGTCGGCGTAGCGCTCCCGATACTTCCTCATGATCGCGGGGTCCTTGATCGCGGCCGAGGCTCGCGTTGGTCCCACGTTCGGAATGCCTTCGATGTCGTTGTGGGTTCCCTGAAGCGCCGAGGCCAGCATGAACTCGTCAGGACTGAGCCCGGTGGTCTCGAGGAGCTTTCGCCCGTCGATGGCGTCCTTCACCTCATCCTTCAATATCAGCAGGTTCGGCTGGTGAAGGAGCTGGTAGAGATCACTGTCGTTAGAAGCCGCGTAGATGCGCTTAAAACGATGCCTGCTGCGATAACCGATGAAGGCAATGCAGTCATCCGACTCGAAGCCTTTCACTCGCGCCACGGGGATTCCAAGCAGAAGCAGAGCGCTGCGGATCTGATGTCGCGAGCACTCGACCCGCTCACGTAGCTCCGGGTCCGCTTTGTCCTTGCGCAGCATCTTGTAGGCCGGGTACTCAATCGACCGTTGATAGGGCTTCACGTCATCGCAGACGATCACCCGCTCGGCCCCCGTTTCCCTGATCTGCTTTGCGAGCGTGGTCAGAAACCCGTAGAGCCCTCCGGTGAAGGCTCCGTCATTGGATTCAAGCGCATGGTGGACGGCGCAAGCCCGGTAGGTCTGGTAGCTCAAGTCCACCAGGAGGAGGGCTTCGCGCTTCATGGCATGTTGATGATCTTGTGCTGCTGAAGGCTCAGGCGGTAGCCGTAGCGCATGCAGAGGTCGACGGCGTGCTTCAGGTTGGCGGCGTTCTTGTCGGTCTCGTACTCATCGCAAGGACTGACCCAGATCGTCCGCCCCTTCGGTGGCCGGTAGAGCTTCGCCAGCTCACCGCTTTTCTGAGTGCTCCACATCGGCAGGCCATCCACCTCGCTGAAAGGCTCCCCGGCCTTGACCACGTACTTGAAGTGATTGCAGCGCTCTTCGATCTGGACGTGGACCTTCGGGGTCTTCGGGCTGCAGACCAGCTGCAAGAACGGGGTCCCCCAGTCGCGGTAGTCGAAAAGCTTGTGGAAGTCAGGCGGGAACAGAGTCCCCGCGGTTTCGACTTGAACCATCTTCACGGTCCCCGCCTTCAGCCAACGCTGTAGCAGCGGCGTCACGTTCTGGCGTAGCGGTTCGCCGCCGGTCAGCACCACCAGTTCGCAATACCGCCGGGCTTCGACGTGCGCCGCCAGCACTTCCAGACCCATGCGGTTGTTGATCCCCGACTCGAACTCGGTATCGCAGAAGGTGCACGCCAAATTGCAGCCGGCCAACCGAACGAAGACGCAGGGGCGACCGGCCTGCGGGCCTTCGCCTTGAATGGTCTCGAAGATCTCTTGCACGGCCAGGGTGGTCCCTGGCAGATCAAGCTCAGACTTGCGGATAACGTTCTTTCCGAACATGGGGTTAGCTCCTGTTGAGGGTGGCCGGAATTATACGAATGGTGTCTGGGTATAATTTGTCCGCCAATTCGGCAGACTTCCAGAAGGAAAACATACCATGAGCAGCAGCAACACCCCGACCACCCTCAGCTCGAAGGACGTGATGGCCGGCTTCAACATCGCCCACATGACGCTTTACCACTGGCGCCAGGGCACGGCCACGAAGGACCCTCTGCCGTGCGATGTCGACGGCCGTTCGGTGAGCTTCAACCTGAAGAAGGTGCAGGCCTGGGCGAAGAAGCACGAGGTCCCGTTCACGTTGCCGAAGCAGCTGTCGGTTCCCGGCCGCCCCGGCCCGAAGACCGCCCCCACGAAGAAGGCCGCGCCGAAGAAGGTTGCCAAGCCTGTGGTGAAGAAGAAGGCCACTGCGCTCAAGCAGAAGAAGGCGCCTGTGAAGCGGCCTGTGGCGGCTGAAGCGGCCGCGCCGGCCTGATCTACGAGAAGAAGGAGAAAGCCATGCAACGCCGCGTGATTCTGAACCGAGGCCACAGGTCAGGCGTGGCTTTGCTTTCTTCACCTTCACGTTCGACCCCCCTTTACCCCATATCTATGGATATGGGGATGGGGGGTCGCGAATCGGTCCCCGAGGTTTCTGATCTACTCACAGCGGCTCAACGTCTCTCGCCTGAGCAGCGACGAGAACTTCTTGACCGCCTGGCTCTCGAGACCCAGAAGCCGCGAAGCCGCAACGACCGTGATGTGGTGATGTGGTCTCAAGCGATCTACGAAGCGATTGTCGAAGCGTTTGGGGACGCCTCGGGCCTCGGGGGTCCAGCGGCCATCCAACGGCTTGTAGCCCCGGCGTCGAACCGGGCCTCTGTGGAAGAGTTCATGCAGGCCACAGGACTCGCCAAGCTGAACGTCCGCGAGCAGCAGGTGGCCTATCGCTTGATCGCTCGGCTGCTGGTGGATCGGGCACGAGAAGTGGCTCGCCACTCCGGCCTCCCTTTCTCTGTCAAGCTGACGATCAACTGCCTGGGCGAACTGCGTGGGATCTTCGACCGGGCATTCCCTGGCTACCTGCGCAATGGCCTGGCTGCGCTGATCGTGCGCCGTATGGTTTCCGGCGAAGCAGCCACCACCCGCTAAGATGCCCCGCGTCCTGAAGGTTTACGTCCCCGCCAAGCTCGCCCAGGACTTCCAGGCGCGCCACCGCATTGATCGGTCCCGAAGCTCAGCCATCGCCCCACTGGCCCAACAGGGGGCGGGCTGGCACATGATCACGGCGCCGCTCGGTCGCCGGCTGATGGAAGACGCCCGCGTCAGGGCCTTCGATCCGAACACCTCGACCCCCACGCCCACCCGGCGCTACTACCAGGCCTTCTACTATCAGCTCCAGCGGCAGCTCGAGAGCTTCGGGGAGCTTACCCAGGAAGACCGGGTCACGATGGATCTGCGTTGCCTCGTCCGCGTCTGGGCGATCAAGAGGAAGCCATGAAGCTACGCCGCCGCGAGCCCACTCAGCGCCGCACCGAAGCCTGGCCCTTTCTATATTCCGTCGTCCCCGGCCGGGGTCTGGTGAAGAACAGCCCCGAGAAGCCCCCTGCCCGCGTGAAGCTGAATAAACCCCGGATTCGCGTTGTCAAGCCGTAGGGGTGTACATAGAATAGGGGCATGAGCCCCACCGACCGCATCCTCGCTGATCTGGACTTCTGCTACGAGAACCCGGAAGAGTTCTCGAATGGGACCCGGTCGATCTGCCACACGATGATCTATCGGACTGTGGCCGCCCTGAATCCGGAAGCCACCCGCGCGGAGTTCGTCGCGGCCCTGGCGTCGCGTGGAATCAACGAGGCCA
>Ga0209460_1001051_pt1 | contig 18588 bp, 14 predicted proteins | sample EBPBio132013_DNA_FD_185868 | JGI IMG/M metagenome (GOLD analysis project Ga0209460, IMG submission 185868) | Wastewater treatment Type I Accumulibacter community from EBPR Bioreactor in Madison, WI, USA - Reactor 2_5/13/2013_ DNA (SPAdes)... | ecosystem: Engineered > Bioreactor > EBPR >... | reverse complement strand
CTGCTAGACCGTCTTTTGCAAGAACAGTGGTAATTGCAGCAGTTAAGGTTGTCTTGCCGTGATCCACGTGGCCGATGGTGCCAATATTGACGTGTGGTTTACTACGGTCGAATTTTTCTTTTGCCATGAGATGGTCTCCTTTTGCTATAAAGAAGGTAAGAGTGCTGGTTGATTTTTGAAAGAGCTTGCGACCGGGATTGAACCGGTGACCTCGTCCTTACCAAGGACGTGCTCTACCAACTGAGCTACGCAAGCGATATGCGAATTAAATTGTCTGGATGCGATTTCGGTAAGATAAACCGATTAAAAACACTATTTACAAAAAATATCATGAGAGCGGGAGACGGGACTCGAACCCGCGACCAACAGCTTGGAAGGCTGTGACTCTACCACTGAGTTACTCCCGCGTAAAAAAGACGTGCGCAGGGAAGGGTTCGAACCTCCGTACACTTGCGTGGGCAGATTTACAGTCTGCTGCCATTAACCACTCGGCCACCTGCGCCTTTTTTATGTCATCCAGAGCTGGCAATGGGACTCGAACCCGCAACCTACTGATTACAAATCAGTTGCTCTACCAATTGAGCTATGCCAGCATTATCCCGTTGCCGCTTTAAATAAACGGACTGCAAATTTAGGAATGAAAATCTGTTAAATCAAGTATGTTATAGATTTTTTTGAAGATTTTTCTTCTTCACATACCAGCGGATTGCGAAAATGATGATCAGAAGGGCAATGAGCGAGGTTACGATGATTGAATAAGATTGAAGATACCCTAAAACATCACGCCAACTATTCCCCAGAATTTTACCGAGGAACAATAAAAGGGCATTCCAGGCCAAAGCTGAAAACAAAGCAGCAGCAGAAGTTTTCCAGAAATACAAATTTCCGATTCCGGCAAAAAGAGAAATAACAGCCCGGGTTCCTGCTAAAAACCGGTTAAAAATAATAAGCCAGTATCCGAAACGAAGGAATTGCTTATTTACATCTCTGATTTTTTCTTTCGGAAGAAATAACAATTTCTTTTCAGACATAATAGAATCACCCAGCCACCGGCCAATACCATAGAGGTGAATAAAGCCAAGAAACGATCCGACAGTGGAGAAAAATAAGGCTTCAGGAAAGGATATTACGCCAATACTGATCAAGTATCCGGCAAAAATAACCATCAGATCACCGGGAATTGGCGGGAAAACATTTTCAAGGTAGGCAACAACCAAAATGGTGAGATAAATATAGGTGTCTTTTAATTCAGACAACTGGCTGATAAGGTCATTAAAAAATTCAATCATGGCAAAAATGCAATCAGGCAGGTTGAATATGACTCAATACCCTCTTCAGCGCCAACAAAACCGAGCTTCTCGCTTGTTTTTCCTTTAATGCTGATACGATCAACCGGAATATCGAGTGAAGAGGCAATATGAAGCTTCATCTGCGGAACATAGGGTAGCAGTTTGGGTCGGTCACAAATCACAACTGCATCAATATTAATAATCTGCACTTTTTTTTCTATCAACATGCGGCCGACGTGGGATAGAAGCAAAAGTGATGAAATATCTTTCCATTTCGGGTCATTATCTGAGAACAACTTCCCAATATCACCCAAATTGGATGCACCAAGAAGAGAGTCGATAATTGCATGAAGTAAAACATCAGCATCAGAATGACCGAGCAGGCCAAGATGGAAATCGATTTTCACACCACCTATAATCAGATTGCGGTCAGGAACCAAGCGGTGTACATCATAGCCGATACCAGTTCTAAGCGAAGACAGATCCATAATTCTCCATAATCACTTTTGCGAGGGAAAGATCTTCAGGTGTCGTGATTTTAAAATTAAGAGCACTGCCCTCAATGATTCTAACCGGCACTCCGAGTTTTTCAGCAAAATACACATCATCTGTACCAATTCCATCTGATGACCGGATTTTAAGAAGCACTTTTTCTGCTGTTTCATGATTAAAACCCTGAGGAGTCTGGGCAAGAAACAATTCACTTCTATTCAGTGTCTGATCGACATACCCGGCTTGCGTTATCCGCTTTACAGTGTCTTTGGCTTTAATACCAACAACAACCGCAGGGCTCAGGTTTAAGGACGAAGCACAGTTTCGGATGGTTTCAGGCTGAATAAAAGGTCTTGCGGCATCATGAATCAGGATATTTCCTGAAAAGGTAAGTGCTTTTTCCAATCCGTTTGCAACGGAATGCTGCCGCTCCTGACCAGAATCAACAATATCAAACATTAACTCAGGAAAAGAAGAAACAACCAACCGGGAAACAAAGGATTGATAATCGGGGTGAACAACAAGGATATACCTACCCACTACACCCGAGGCCACGAACATTCGTATTGTTTGCTCAATGACCGAACAGGATCCGATTGACAGATATTGCTTAGGCGTGTCAGACCCCAACCTTTTTCCTGCACCGCCAGCGACGATGACAACAATTAAATCAACCAAAGGATGGTAGTTTTAAAGGATGAGCATACAGTCGCCATAACTAAGAAACCGGTAATTATCCTTAATGGCTTTTTTGTAAGCCTTGGTGGTAAATTCCGGTTCGGCGAAAGCAGCTGTCAACATGACAAGAGTACTCTCAGGCATGTGGAAATTGGTGATAAGATGGTCAACAATTTTAAATTCGTAGGGAGGGAAAATGAATTTATCAGTCCAACCTTCACTGGGCTTGAGTTTTTTATCGGCGGTGACACTTGATTCAAGACACCGTACTGCAGTTGTTCCGCAGGCAACAATTTTTTTACCGGCTTCAACAGCTTTATTTACAGCAATCGCGGTTTCTTCTGGAATTTTGTAATACTCAGAATCCATGCGGTGCTTGGTAAGATCTTCAACTTCAACCGGACGGAAAGTTCCGAGTCCGATATGCAAAGTTAAATAAACGATGTGAACACCCTTGGCTTTGAGTGCCTCAAGAATTTCGGGAGTAAAATGAAGTCCGGCAGTAGGGGCTGCAACTGCGCCTACATTTTTTGCAAAAACAGTTTGGTAATCTTCTTTATCAGCTGCAACGGCTTCACGTTTGATGTAAGGAGGCAGCGGGGTATGACCGATCCGCATGATGATATCAAATATATCATCCCCTTCATGAAGAAAGCGGATTGTACGGCCACGGGAGGTTGTGTTGTCAATAACTTCGGCAACAAGATTTTCAGGGAAATAAATTTTATTGCCAATACGTACTTTTCTTGCCGGATCAACAACGACATCCCAAAGTTTATTTTTATGATCGAGTTCTCTCAGGAGGAAAACTTCAATCTGGGCATCGGTTTTTTCTTTGTAACCGTACAGACGGGCCGGGAAAACTTTGGTATCATTAAGAACGAGCACATCACCCGATTTGAAATACCCGGTTATGTCTTTAAAAATTTTATTTTCGATGGAGTGCTTTTCCCTGTTCAGCACCATCATTTTGGCTTCATCTCTTTTTTCAAGCGGGAATTCTGCGATTTGTTCTTTGGGCAGATTAAATTTAAAATCAGATAATTTCATTTAAACCTCTAAAAGATGACTTCCGGAAAAACCGAAAGAGACAACCGGGTAACTTTCAGCAGAAAAAGAATGACAGACGTCACTTTTAAATCCGCTGATCGTTAAAAATACAAAATTTAATATGGTTTCTCAATATTTGGTATTGATTTTTTACTGGATTCTTTTTATTTGGGAAATTCAAGTTTTTCGAGTGCATTAAGCAGCCATGAGTTAAAAGCCCCTGCCTCATCAGGTACCAGATTATAAGGTAAAACAGCTACCTTGTTTTCCTCAAGAAACCGTTTCCCTGCCTGTGAGGCTCTGAGGCGGCAAACATCTTTCAGTGTGGTTAGAAATCCATCAGCACCTGAATCTGCTAACCTGTGGCAAAGGTCAGATAAATCAGCTTCTGAAAAAATGTGATGGTCCGGGAAGAAAAATGAACCCGATACAACCACCCCCGCATTTACTGCTTCCGAAATAAAATGTTCTGGCAGCCCGATTCCGCAAAAGGCAAAAAACGTCTTCCCTTCACAGCCATCAGGAAAAGAATTTCCAAACGGCACAGGTATCGTTTTCTGGCGTTCAGCAAAATAGGTATGTTCCGGAAGGTAACCACTTCCCAATTTTTCAGCCTCGATTTGCTGGGTTTTTGCCCCTTTTGTCCAAATCAGTGCATCTGCTGATTTTGCATTTTTCCAGGATTCCCTGAAACGGCCGGAAGGTAGCTGAAAACGGTTTTTGAGCCAAGAGGGTAAATCCTGAACCAAAATATCAATATCACGATGAAACTGACGATGCTGAAACCCATCATCCACAAGAATCACATCGGCATTAACTGAACGGAGTAATTCTTCAGCGGCCAAAAACCGGGATTCACCTACAACAATTGATATACCGGGAACCCGCATTGCAAGCTCAACAGGTTCATCGCCACCTTCGTCAGACGAAACCAGCAAAACACCTTCTCTGCAAACCCAGATGGTACCTTTTGAGTTTCGACCGTACCCACGGGAAACAATTCCGACCTTTTTTCCAGCTTCAGATAATATTTGAGCAATGAATGCAGTAATGGGAGTTTTACCCGTTCCGCCCGCAGTAAGATTACCAATTGAAATAACAGGAACTGAAACCCGTTTGGGTTTTAAAATTCCAGAGTCAAAAAGGAGATTTCGGGTGAAGGAAATTAACCCGTATAAAAAGGTGAGCGGAAGGAAAAGGATTTTCCAAACGGTTCCGAAAGGTGTCATGATTTTGACATCAGGAAAGAAATAACAGACCCGGCGGCAGATTTACTGGCTGATTTTTCACTCAGCAAATTACGCAATCTGGCAATTTTCTGAAGTGCTGCTATCCGAATTTCCGGATCCATAAACCTTAAGATTGATTTTCTTACCGATTCAGGAGTGGCATCATGTTGAATCAGTTCTGGTACAACTTCTTCATCAGAAATGATGTTGACCAGAGAAATCCATTTGAGGTTAACGAGATAACGACCAATGAAATAGGTGGGCCAGGAAGTTTTGTAGACAACAGTAAGCGGAGTTCCGCACAGGGATGTTTCAAGGGTTGCCGTACCAGAGGCAACGACTGCCTGCTGAGCATACGACATCACCAGATGGGTTTCATCAAAAATAACAGGAATTCCCGCTGAAGCAGCCAAATCATATAATCTGTTATCAACAAACTTAACACCTGCGATAACTGCCTGAATTTTCCCATCTCTCCGCAACGGTTCAACTGCATCAATCATGAGTGGCAGTAACGATTTGATTTCCTGCACTCTGCTACCGGGGAGCAGAGAGACCAAAGGAATGGAGTCATCCAGGTTGTGAATCCTGAAAAATTCAGCTTTACTCATTGAAAGGGAAATTTGTTCAGTCAGCGGATGCCCGACAAACTCACACTCCACCCCAGCCTTGTCATATAATTGCTTTTCAAAAGGAAGAATTACCAGCATCCGGGTGATGAGCCGTTGAATATCTTTCAGCCGCCCTTTTCCCCAAGCCCAAATCTGAGGGGAAATAAAATAAAAAACAGGAATTCCACGTTTATGGGCCTCTTCAGCAAAACGAAGATTGAATCCGGGATAATCTACAAGCAGAACAAGATCAGGTTTACGGGAATCTAAAGTTCCGACCAGCGTTTTTTTCATGTCGAGGATAATGGGAAGGTGTTTCACCACTTCAGCAAAACCCATAAAGGAAGTCTGGTTGACATGAAAAAGAAGTTCACATCCTTCCTTTTTCATCAGATCGCCACCCATGCCATAAAATTGCCAGTCAGGATACTGGTTTTTAATTTCTCTGATCACGAAAGAGACATGTTTTTCACCGGAAGGTTCACCGGCAAGAACCATGATGGTTTTTTTTTCAGAATGGATGGCCATCAGACCTGGATTTCATCATTAAATTTCACAGAAACCAGCTTGGAAACACCCTTTTCTTCCATCGTTACACCATACATCATCTGGGCAACTTCCATGGTACGTTTATTATGGGTGATAATAATAAACTGGGTATCGGTGCTGAAACGTTTGATGATTTTTGAAAACCGGTCAATATTGGCGTCATCAAGCGGAGCATCAACTTCATCAAGAATGCAGAAGGGTGAAGGCTTTACCAGATAAATGGCAAACAGAAGGGCGATTGCGGTCAGGGTTTTTTCACCGCCCGAAAGAAGAGAAATTGATTGCGGACGTTTACCACGGGGTTTTGCAATAATCTCAATTTTTGCTTCCAGTGCGTCTGGCGTATCTTCAAGAATAAGGTCAGCTTCATCGCCCGGTTCAAACAAAGTTGAAAAGGTAGATGAAAAATTTTCTCTGATCTGGGCAAAAACAGTCTGAAACTGCTGCTGGGCTGTCTGATTGATTTCTTCAATGATCTGCTGAAGGTCAGCTTCAGCTTTGGTAAGATCATCACGCTGAGTCATCATAAACTCATATCGTTCTTTTTGCTCAGTATACTCCTGCAGAGCCCCGGTATTAACCTGTCCCAGGTTTTTTATTCTTTCTTTGTACCTGCGGGCTTCTTCGCCAAGGCGGGCGAGATCAAACTCCCCTTCATCAGTGAACGATTTAAGTTCCATTTCAACTGCATATTCATCCCGAATGCGGGTTTGAAGGGTTTCAATGCGAATAGTTAAATCCTGAAGTTTTTTATCGAGATCATGCCCAAGCTCAACTGAATCGTCTTTTTTCTTCCGGATGTCACGCAAAGTTGTTTCGATGCGGTTAACCTCTCCTCTTTTCTGAGAAACCAGGATTTCGGCCTGCTCAATGACACCCTGCAAATCTTTACGATGCACCATTGATTGTATCAGAAGGGATTCTGCTATACGAACTTCTTCATCAATCTTCAGAATTTCCTGCCGGCCAGATTCTATTTCCTGTTCCCGGCGTGAAATGAGAGTATTGAGCTCTTCATTTTGCTGCAACAACCGGTTTCGTTCATTGGCCGAGTTTTGAAGCTGACCCTGATAATCAACCATTTTTGCCCGGGCTTCCTGGGCAGAACGGGAATGCTGCATCCATTCAGATTCAAGTGCAGTTAAGCCTTCAGTCAGTTCACTATGAGTTTTCTGAAGCTTCTTGATTTCATAGGCAAACTCGTCAATTTCAGGAAGAAGTTCTTCGAGATGTTCGTCCAGCGATTTTACCTCATCTGACAATCTGGTAATTTCAGATTCTTCAGATTCAATACGTTTATTGCCTGCTTGAATGGAAGCATCAATCTGGGCAGATTTTCTTTCGAAATCGAGGGTTTCACGTCGAAGCCTGATCAGATTTTCTTCCGGATTATTTTTTTTAAGGTCTTCAAATTGCTGTCTGGCAGTTTGGGACTGATTTTCCTTTTCAGTTTTTTTTATCAGAAGACCCTGAATTTCTGATTCGAGTTCGGCAATTTTTTCGGAAACGCCAATACGGCTTTGTTTCTCATTGGCCGATTCCCCGCCCCTGACCATGATTTTATCAGAAAATACAACGCCGTCTTTTGTGAGGAATGTAAAACCCGGATAGGCTTCACTAAGTCTGGATGCCTCTTCAGCAGATTCATTTCCGTAAACACCCCAGAAAACCAAATCAGCAAGAGGTTTAAACTCAGAATTCGTTTGAACCTGACCGGAAAGCAGAACTGCACCCGGAATTTCTGCCTGAACAGTCAGTTTTTCTTTTTTGACCTTATTCAGGAGAAAAAATCCGGCAAGGCCTTTTTTATCTTTCCTGAGAGCATTCAGGTGAGAAATTGCATCCTGTTCGTTATCAGCAATGAGCAAACCAGACCGGTCACCCAGCCATTTGGTCACAACCGGAAGCCAGCTTTCATCTTTAAGTTTAATGACATCAGAAAAAGTTGATTTTGATTTGAGGGTCCCTGATTTAAGAAGGAATCTGGCACCTTCGGGAATACCTTCATAGCTTTCAAAAATGGATTTCTGGAAAGAAAGGCGGTGTCGTTTTGCCTGAATTTCAACATCAATAGCCGATGATTCACTTCTCAGATCGTCTGCCAGAGTGCGGAGCTGCTGAAGTTTTTCAGCATGTTCTTTCACCAGAATTTCAGCATCAGCCAGTGCCTGCTGGCTTTTCTTTAACTGGTAACGGATCTCATCAAGTTCTGAAGTCTGTTCATCGAGGACTTCACCCTGAGTTTCAAGACTTTTTCTGATGGATTCGATCCGGTTTAAGGTTGAATCTTTTCTTGCCCTCGCCTTTTCCTGATCGGTTTGACGAAGTGTCATTTCTCGGTTCAGGGCTTGCAGGCGGGAATTGAAATCACCTGCTTCTTTCCTTTTTTCAGCGAGGAGGGTTTCAAATGATTTATTCGTTTCCTGAACCAAAGTGTAGGCAGTTTCTGCAGAATCAGACAAACTTTTCCAGTTTGCTATCTTTTCTTCGACCCGTTTAATTTCAGCAGCAAGTGAGGCAATACGATCGCAGGTTTCTATTTTTTCCTGGCCAAACCGCTGAATATTTGCTTCAATTCCGATTTTACGGGTTCTGTTGACTGAAATTGTGGATTCAGTTTTATTGATTTCTTCATCAGCCTGGTTCAGTTCCTTTTGCTTGACTGATAAATTCTGAGCCATTTCAAGTTCATCAGATTTCATCCGCTGAACGGAAGCATCCTGTGTATCAATTTCTGTAATCAGGGCAATAATTTCATCTGAAATCTGATCAAGCTGCTGTTTAAGCGGAACCAAACGGCTGTTCATCTGTGCATATTCACGTTCGGCATATTCCAGATCCATTTTCTGAAGTTCCGCCCGGTAAACTTCATAGAGCTCTGCCTTTTTTGCCTGGCGTTCAAGTGAGCCTACGGTTTTACCAACTTCAAGAATAATGTCATTGATGCGCTCAAGATCATGCCTGGTTTGCTCAAGCTTACGTTGTGATTGCTTCCTTCTGGCCTTGTACTTGGTGACACCGGCTGCTTCTTCAAACAGTTTGCGACGGTCGTCATACCTTTCTGACAAAATATCTTCAATCATTTTCAGTTCGATAACTGAATAGGCATCGGGGCCCATTCCAGTATCCATGAAAAGGTCAACAATATCTTTAAGACGGCAGGGAATTTTATTCAGAAGATATTCAGATTCACCCGACCTGTAAAGACGGCGTGTAATGGTAACATCAGTATATTCAGTCGGGAGGATATTTTTTGTATTTTCAATCGTGAGAGAAACTTCCGCCATTCCGAGCGGTTTTCTGGCTCGGGTTCCGTTGAAAATAACGTTCTCCATTTTATCGGAGCGAAGAGTGGAGGCTTTTTGCTCACCCAGAACCCAACGGATTGCATCAGCAACGTTGGTTTTTCCGCAACCGTTCGGGCCCACAATTGCCGTGATTCCGGAATCAAACTTTACCAGCGTTTTCTGTGCAAAACTTTTAAAACCGTGAACTTCGAGTTTGCTTAAATACATAAATAAAAATTACCAGCCTTTCTGAGACAGCCACCAGGATAAATAGCTGGTAAAATCGTAGTGGTATTGAAAATGAATCCAGGTGGCAAGCAACAGAATAAATAAACCTGAGAAAGCAAATGAATAGAGCTTGGCAGGGCTGGCAACCAAAATGATCCGAAGTCCTTTCAGAACCCTGAGAAACAGATAAAACATAAAAAAGGCCATAAGAATAACCAGCGTTACCGTCCAGTCACCAAATCTTGCAACAAGCTGTTCATTTACCATGGCAGGAAAAATGAGAATCAAAGCAGGTGCAATTGACCATGCCAGAGAAATCAGAATCTGGGAAAAACTAATGCGGATGCGGAACATCCAACCAAGAATTAAAGCCATTGAGATCAGAATAACCAATATCAATAAAATCAATCCGGAAAGAATCGGAATACCCGCTATCGGATTCCATGCCCACCAGATAATCATTTCCCTGAGAGCATTGAACGGAATCCCAATACTTAAGAGATAGTCGAAAGAATGCGAAAACCGGTAAGAATAGACCAGACTCAGAAAAAATGTTGAGAAAGTGACCACAATAAGAAAAAGCAGCCCGGTTGACTGAAGTCCAACCATGATCCGGCCATCACGAACGTCAGAGAAAAAACTGAATGACCTGCTGAAGCTTCTTGACAGATTATCACGAAACCTGGGGCTTGAACTGTAAAAGAAAGCGAAGAAAAAGATTATGCCAACCCCAATAATCGGGAAAATGACTTCAATTTCCGTCCGGTATTTCCCAACCGGCGGATTGAAAACAGCTTCATCGGTGTACAATTTTTTAAGCATTTCCATAGCTGGTCGGGATGTGCTGTTCGAATTTACCAGCCCGGTTGACACGACATTCGGATCAATTCCGCCGGCATTTAGCCTTGGTGAACCGGTACGAAAATCACGGAAAGAAAATGCAAAACCACCTACGAACAAACTATTTTCGACAAGCTTTACCCGATCCATAAAATACTTTGCCTGGGCCTGCAAACTGAACGGATCATCATAGCCATTTACATTTCCCGGATTGACTTCAATACCAAAGGAAGCAATAAACGGATTCTTGAATTCTGAAAACCGCCCTGACACAGTCTCAAATTCCTCAAGGGTTTTTCCGTTCATATCAAAGCCAATCATATCAAATGAACCTGGCTGAAGGGCAAATTCAATATCACGGGTAACGCCATAAACAATCCGGTCTGGCTCAATGCTTTTTACTGATTTTACAAGTCCGTTCAGAATGGAAACATCATGATGGGTTGTGAAATTACCACCAAGGCCAATTGCGGCAAATGAGGGATGACTTGAACTTCGGTGAAGAAGGTCACGAAGCTGGTTTTCCATCAGTTTCGTATAATTACCTGAAGAAAGAATTTCATTGGGAATATTGATCGCCGGAATTTCAACAAAGGCAAGCAACCCAAGGCTGTCACACAGATTCAAAGCAATCGGAGATGGTGGGTATCCCCAGAAGCGAATAGCATTGACACCTGAGGTTTTCATTATCCGCAGGTCTCTTAGCAATTGCAATCTGCGTTTACTCAATTGGGTTTCAGAATAATTCTCGAGATACACAATGCCCCGAACCGGCTTCACTTCACCGTTCAGAATCATTTGATTTCCCTGGAGCACAAGAGATCGAAAACCGGTTGAGAACGAAATTTCATCAATAAGGTTGCCTTCTGAATAAATACGGACAGCAACCAGGTACGATTTAGGGTCAGAAACTGACCAGGGAACAATTTTCCCGGTTCCGGCAGGAAGTAAGACTTCTGAAACCCGCTCAGGGGTAACAATAACGTCCTGAGAAAAACTGAGAACAGGAAGTTCGGGTATTGCAGGGTCAGTTACAGTGAGAGAAAGAGAAATCGTTCCTGTTTTTCCGAATGAAGAAGGGATTTCACCTTTAATAAACCGGGCAGTTTTGATCCAGATTTTGGGTGACAGAACAAGGTCACCATCCTTCAGTTTATAATTCAGAGTTGCATGATCAACCGAAACAACCGGAGCAATTTGAATAAAGGGTGGAAATAAAACTCCGCCGGTTTGTTGCGGATCACCGGGATGTTCGACAAGGGGAAGTGTGTTGTTATAACCAAGCTGTCCATCAACAACCATTCTGATTTTTGTTTCAGAATTTGGCTTTAAAAATTCTGCACCGATAGATTGCCTGAGAGACAAATACCCACCCTGGTGCATACCAACCATCTGATCATTCAAATAAAGTGAAACCAGATGATTGATTCCGTTAGAAACTATACTAACTGATTTGCCCTGAATATTTCCAAACCGGATTGATTTCTCCAGAACCCTGACTTCAGGTTCAGCACTTGAATAAGGCACTTTCTGAATTTCAGGCATTTCGCCATCTCTGATACGAACCCAATCACCTTCAAGCGGAATCAACTTCCGGGTAGAAGATTTAAAAACTGAATACTGGTCAGGAACCATTGTTGGAACTGGCTGGGCAATCAGAACAGTAAAAAAAGACAGCGTAAAGAAAGAAAATAATAACGTTTTCACAAAACTCTCAGGGGTTTGTCTTAGGGCAAAAAGAAGTGTTAAGGTACGAACAGGAGATTTTAAAATCAATTTATCGGGGCTCATTCAAACAACACCAGCCGGGTAATCTATTCACCCAAAACAGGACCTATCAATCTGCATTATTTTTCTTTTTCTGGAAAAAGACACACCATTCTGTAACCTCACAGCTTTCACAAGCCGGATTGGCAGCCTTACAGGTATAACGGCCATGAAGGATGAGATAATGATGGAAAGAATACCAGTTTTCTTTCGGAATTCGTTTTCTGAGTTGGTCTTCTGTCTTTTTTACATCAGAGGCTTTGGCAATACCTAACCGGTTTGAAACCCTGAAAACATGCGTATCAACCGGGAAAGCAGGAATTCCGAACGCACAAATCTGGACGACTGAAGCTGTTTTTCTTCCGACACCCGGTAAACTCTGCAGATCTTCAAGTGAAAAAGGCACCTCACCACCGAATCTTTCCAACAAAATCCGGCTGGTTTCAATAATATGTTTGGCCTTTGTTTTATAATAGTTTATTGACCGGATGTAACCTGCAACTCCCTCTTCACCCAAACTCAGCATTTTTTCGGGTGTAGGTGCCACCTCATATAATACTCTGGTGATAATGTTAACTTGTTTATCAGTAGCCTGTGCAGCCATTAACGTAGAAATTAAAAGCTGAAATGGCGTATTAAATTCCAATTCGGTTTGTGGATTGGGAAATTTTTTCCGGAAGGCGCCGGTTAGGTGTTCAACACGTTCAGAGGGTGACATAACTTTTCCTTTTCTTTTGCCAAAGATACGAAGTAAGTGACAGGTGATAAGTTATATGTGGTAAGTGAAAAAACGAAAAAATTGCGATTTGCCTTTCAGAACCTGATTTTTAACTTTAACCAAAAATTCTGACTATGAAATCACTCACATTAAGACCTACTCCCCCATTTGATTTTCGCCATTCGATCAGCCAGGTTGAATCATGGCCACGAACCTATTTTCATGCCTGGACCGGGGAAACCTATTTCCAGTCTTTATCACTCGATACGTTTTCGACTGCATTTGCTCTAACCTGGAACGGAAATATTGAAGAACCCGAGTTGCAGCTAGACCTGCCAGATCAACTCACCGACCTTCAGATCAGGGAAGTTGAAACCGTCGTAAATCGTCAGTTTTCAATTGGTTACGACTTGAGGCGGGTTCTTTCTGATGTGGCAGACGTGAAACTGCAACATTTGCTGGAAAAGCGAAAAGGGTTCCATCCTGTTATATTTCCGTCACCGTGGGAATGTATAGCTTTCAGTATAATTTCGAGCCAGGTGAGTGACCGGCTTGCAAAAAGAACAATTGAAAACCTGATGGAAAAATACGGGTCTCGAATTGAGTGGCAAAATATGGATTTTCTCTGTTTTCCACGCCCGGATGAATTTGCCAAGGCCACACCAGCCGAATTGAAGGAACTCTCTCTCAGCCGTCAAAAAATTGACTATCTGAGTGGTCTTTCATCACGTCTGGCAAAAAAGGAACTGAATTTCAATGACTGGAAGTCACTTTCAGACGAAGAATTAATTGCCAACCTTAAATCAATCAAGGGAATCGGGGCATATACGTCTGCATTTGCAGTTCCGTTCGGATTTGGCAGAATGGAAGCTATTGTGCCCCTTGATGGGAGTTTCAGAAAGGTACTTGCATCTGTTTACGACGTACCACCATTTTCAGATGAGGACTATGCTGAAATCTTGAAAACCTGGGGCAAATACAGAGAAATCGCCCTTTTCTTTGTCTGGACGGAGTTTGATGAGCGGAAGCGGGCGGAAAAGAAGTCTGGAAAATAAAAGAAATGAGTTTTTTCCTAAGCAATCCCCATGAGTCTTAATCCCTGCACAATGGCAACTGCACCGATGTAGGCAACGAGAGTATAAACTCCCAGTTGCAAAAGGGGGATTTTCCAGCCATTTGTTTCTTTTCTGGCAATGGCAAGTGTTGAGATACATTGCATGGCAATTATAAAGTAAAAAAGCAGGCCTAGAATAGTTGCTGTGGTAAAAAGAGGCAACCCGGTTTTTTCATTCACCGATGTTTCCATTGCGGAAAGTATTGATCCCTGAAGTGTTTCTTCATCACCGGTGACGTTCAGGGTAAGCGCAAGAGACGAAACAAAAACTTCACGTGCGGCAAAGGCCGTAATCAGAGAAACCCCAACTCGCCAGTCAAATCCCATTGGCTGCATAACCGGTTCAAGAACTTTTCCCAACTGAGCTGCATAAGAGTCCTGAAGATGACCTGATGGGGATGATGCATCGTGATGTTCAGGAATCGGGAAATAAGTTAATCCCCAGATAAGAATAGAAATAACCAGAATGGTTGCTCCGGCTTTTCTGAGGTACAACCATGACTTATAAAGTGTATTTTTAAAAATGATGCTGATCTGAGGAAACCGGTAAGCCGGAAGTTCAAGAATAAAAGAAGACTCTTCATTCTGTTTCGTCCATTTACTGATAAGAGCAGAAACAATTGCACCAGAAATCAAACCTGCGAGATAAAGTCCGGTCAGGACAAGTCCGCCAAGCCAGGGTTTGTCTGCAGGAATTAAAAAGGCAAGCAGGAGTGCATAAACCGGGAGGCGGGCAGAACAACTCATCAGCGGGATGATCAGGATGGTAAGCATACGTTCACGGGTATTCGGGATCGTTCTGGCAGCCATGATTGCCGGGATTGCACAGGCAAATCCGGACAGAAGCGGTACAAATGACCGGCCATTTAGACCGATAGCGGCAAGAGGTTTATCAACCAGCATAGCAGCCCGGGCCAGGTAACCTGAATCTTCAAGAATCGTCATGAGCAGAAATAAAATCATGATCTGCGGAACAAAAACCATAACAGCACCAAAGCCGGTAATCAATCCGCCAGAAATAAAATCTGAAAACCATCCTGTACCTAAAGTTGACCCGGCCCAGGTTCCAAGAGCAGAAAAACCCAGATCAACGACATCCATCAGCGGAGCAGCAAGCCAGAAAATCGCCGTAAAAAAACCGGACATGATCACAAGAAACATCACCAAACCCCAAACAGGATGGAGTAAAAGTTTATCCAGTTTCAATGTGGTTTCATCAGGATGTGGAGTTACTGTGCGGAGGGCTTCTTCCAGAGTTTGCTTCCCGGAAGGAATAATGACTGACCGTTCAATTTCGCCGGCAACCCGGTATTGTTCTGCGACCGTTTCAATTGTTCCTGCATCAGGCCGTATAATCACCGGGTTCGGAGTTGAACTGTAAATTTTAAAAATCGCTTCAGCGAGTTCTTGCAAACCCTGCTTTCTGATGCCGTGAACAGGAATTGCTGGCATTCCGGCAAGAATACTTAATTTACCTGAATCGAGTTTCATTCCCCGTTTTTCAAGCAGATCAGTCATGGTTACGGCCATTACACAACGGAAACCAGCAGCTCGAACCTGACGGGCCAGATAAATTTGCCTGCTGAGCTGAGTAGCATCAGCCATTATGACCACAACATCAGGTACGCCATATTCAGGATGATGGAAAAGGGAAGAAACAGAAACTTCTTCATCCGGAGAATGGGGGGTAAGACTTAGAATCCCGGGAGTATCAACAATCTGAGCTTTGAATCCGGCAGAAACACGAAGTTCACCAACTGAATAATCAACAGTTGAACCCGGATAGTTAACAGTTGAAAAATGGGAATGAGTAAGGGCATTAAAAATGGTGGTTTTACCGGTGTTGGGCTGACCGACCAGCATTACAACCAGTTCATCCTTCCGGATGTGGTGGTCAGTTTCGATCAGATCCTTATACATGATGCTTCCCGCCGGCGAATTGCAATAATCGTCCCCCTCAGGGAGATGGCAATCGGATCCTGGAGAAGTGCTTTGCTTAACACGGTGACTTCCTGACCGGGTGTAAATCCGAGATCCATCAGTTTCAGAGCTGATGAACTTTCAGGATCAAGAGAATGAATGATGGCTGATTCACCTATGATAAGCTGATCTAAACTGCGAGTACCCATGTTTTAAATACGAATTATAAATGTTAAAGTTAGAAGAAAGAAGTCAGAATTAATTCTAAACCACAGATTCTATTCTTTGGATGAACAGTCAGAGCATTTCCCGAAAATCTGAAGGGAATGGCGATCAGCTTTAAAAGAAAGCCGGCTGCACATTTCATCCTGAAGCATTTCAATTTCTGGCATACTGAATTCAATAATCTTACCGCAGGTCGTGCAAATCAGGTGATCATGATGTTTGTACCCAAATGCACGCTCATAATGCATGTGATTCTGACCAAACTGATGGCAGTCAACCAGGTTACATTCGACCAGAATTTCAAGTGTGTTGTAAACAGTGGCCCGGCTAATCTGTGACCCGTTGTTTTTCATCCGTAAATAAATCTCATCAGCATTGTAATGTCCCTCTGAAGAATACAATTCTTCAAGAACAGCATAACGCTCGGGCGTATTGCGGTAACTCCGGTTTTTAAGAAAAATCCGGAGGATTTCACTGGCTTCGCCAAGATATTTTTTTGAAATTGAGTTCATATTAATTTAGATTTTGTCTATGTAAAGTTAGTATACAAACAGTTTACAGTCAACATTAATTCCTTAAAGCCGGGTTAGAAATTGATTAAGGAAAAACAACGTGTTCGATTAATATTGATTTATCATTCGTTATTATTATCTTCGTTTAATCAGGAAAGTGATACTGAGTAAAATCCGGAAACAAAAAACAAATCAATCCAACGAGGAATTATGAAGTCAGTACTGTTAACATTCGTATTTGCATTGTTACTTCCACTCATTTCTGTTGCGCAGCCCGTTCAGGGAAGCAAAGAGATTTCACTACAGGGGAATGTTACAAGCCGGGATGAAAAAATAACCGAAAAAGGAACCCCAAATTCAGAATCTTATGACATGACAGTTGGAAGCCTTTACCTGCGCATGGGTTATTTTATAACCGATAATTTTTCAATTGACCCTGAACTAAACTGGGGTTTTACTGACAAAACTCCTCCCTCCTTTGCCTTTTCATTGAATGGAAGTTTTCATGCACCTCTCAAAGAAAATATTTTTGTATTTGTGACGGGTGGGGCTGGTCTTTCAAATTCCGTTCCGTTTTTAAATGTTTCTGTAAACAGATATACTGAAAAATTTGATATTGCCATGTATAATTTTGGCGGTGGAATAAAATATTATCTGACTGAAAATCTTGCATTAAGAACTGAATTCAGATATCAGGTTTATAGTTATGAAGAAAAAGAAGAAGCATGGGGTCCATTTCCAGGCTATACTTTAGAAACAACTATAAAGAACAGCAGTTTGCTTGTTGGTTTTTCAGTTCTGTTATAAAACCATCTGTCAGGTCCGGCACTCCAGACGGACCTGACAGCCTTTTTCACCCGTCAAAATCTGCTTCTTTCCTTCCCTATTCCTCATTCAAGTTGCGTGTTTGTAATTAATTAAACATTTTTCTGTTTTAAAATTAAAACCGGATTGAAATGAAAACCTTTCTCGGCCTTTTACTTTGTTTTCTTTACTCAAACGTTACTCTGGCAAACCCCGGCGACTGGAAAAAAATTACAGGAACTTACTCCTGGGTAGAATATCTTGAAGGACAGGAAAAAACTGCAGATTCCCTGTTGAAAATTGCCGAACTCTCTCTTCCCCGGATTTCTAAAATGGTTGGTGTACCTCTTTCAGATTACCAACGTGAAAAGTGCAGGATTGTACTCACAGATGCACCCGATGTGACCAATGGTTTTGCAATTGACAATACGGTTGTGATTTATGCAACGTCGTCAATGTATGTTCCGTTCTGGACAGGTACGATTGGCTGGTACCATCAGGTTCTGACCCATGAACTCGTTCACCATGTCACTTTCAGAGCGGTAAGAAGACAATTGTCACCTTTTACCGGCATAATCTCAATCGCTGATGTTCCCCGCTGGTTCTGGGAAGGAACCGCACAATATTATTCTGAATATTGGAACGCCTACCGGGGCGATTTATATCTGAAAAATGCCGTTTTTGACGGAAGTTTTAATTTCAACAGTTTAAACTCTCTTGATGACGGGCGGCTTTTATATGCTTCAGGTCATGCTTTCATCCGGTTTCTGGCCGATCAGTATGGTGATTCTTCTCTGGTCAAACTGATGGCATTTGAGAAGAACGAGTATTTCTATGATTTTGATAAGGCTTTTAAATCCGTTTACAAAAAAAGTCCGTCAGACATTTTTCCTGCATTCCACAGGCACCTTGTTCTGTTCTATGGCAGTAAGTTTGCCGATTACCCGGTAACAAAAATACCCTTCGAACTTCCTGATTTCGGTTTTTCACAAGCACAGATAATTCCCATTTCTGGAATTGATTCAACCTGGCTAACCGTAAGTCAGGTTGCGAAAAACCATCAGTATGCTACACTTGCCAAAATCAGGCAAACGAAAAATAAGTTACTGGCTGAAGAAGTTTTTTCCACCGACATTTCGACTGAAGTTATTATTTCGGATGACCGTGAATGGATGGCCTGGGGGCGTTCTTTTACCGGAACAAAAAATGATCAGGACGTTACCACCACAACCTGGACAGTGAAAAATCTTGACAACGAGCTTGAACGGGTACTAG
>Ga0209460_1001050_pt1 | contig 18618 bp, 18 predicted proteins | sample EBPBio132013_DNA_FD_185868 | JGI IMG/M metagenome (GOLD analysis project Ga0209460, IMG submission 185868) | Wastewater treatment Type I Accumulibacter community from EBPR Bioreactor in Madison, WI, USA - Reactor 2_5/13/2013_ DNA (SPAdes)... | ecosystem: Engineered > Bioreactor > EBPR >... | reverse complement strand
CTCGGCTCGCAGCGCATTATGCCCACACGACCGACCGAAGCAGATATACGCCAGTATGTGCGCCGTTTGAAGGAAGATCCAGACCCTAACAAACGTGCTGGCGCAGCCCATAACCTCGCCCGCGTGGTCAATAATTTGGATGCGCTGCCAGAGTTGGCAACTGCATTTATCGATGATCCGAAATCGACCGTCAAAGAAGCTGCCCAAGCAGCCGCGAAAGAAATCTACTGGAATGCGGTTTATTGGGAGATGGAGCAGGATGGTCGAATGAAAGCTGAGATTCAAAAGCGTACGGGCGAGACCGCTCAAACAACGGCTGCCGGTACCGCTACTCCTTCTCAATCCGTTCCAGCAACCGCGCCGCCCAAACCATCGTCGAAAGAAATTTCGGACATTTTGAAGAAGGCAGAAGCGCAACGCCAGAAGCGCAAGCGTTTTTAATTGCGCTGGAGAATTAAAGGTCTGAATAATGCAAATTCCTATCGCTAAACCTTTCATCGGTGAAGAAGAAAAACAAGCTGTCGTGCAAGTCCTCAGCAGCGGACAGTTGACCTCCGGCCCCAAGGTGGTCGAGTTCGAAAAAGCCTTTGCCGCGTATCACGGCGCAAAACATGGTGTTGCCACAAGCAATGGTACAACTGCGCTGATGGCGGCGATGATGGCGCATGGCATCGGCCCCGGCGATGAGGTCATCATTCCGTCATTCAGCTTTTTCGCGACGGCTTCGTGCATCCTAAGTACTGGCGCACGTCCAGTGTTCGCGGACATTGATGCGGATACGTTCTGTATGTCGCCGGAAGCTGCTGAAGCGGCGATTACCCCCAAGACCAAGGCGATTATGCCGGTACATCTTTATGGATTGCCCGCTAATATGCCGGCTTTCGAGGCCATTTGCCAGAAGCACGGGCTGATCTTGCTCGAAGACTCGGCGCAGGCGCACGGCGCGGCGATTGGCGACCGTCATGTGGGGACGTGGGGAACGGCTTCGTTCAGCTTTTACCCGACCAAGAACATGACTACGACCGAAGGTGGCATGGTGCTGACCAACGATGATGAGATCGCGCGTCACCTGCGGATGATCCGCGCACAGGGTATGAACACCCAGTATTATCATGAAGTCGTCGGTTATAACTACCGCCTGACCGATATGGCTGCCGCGATTGGTATGGTGCAGTTGGGGCGCTTGCCGGAATGGACGAAGGCCCGCATCAGCAACGGCGACTACTACAACCAGAAGTTGGAAAGTGTCGTCACCCCAACTGTCCCCGAAGGTTATAAGCATGTGTATCACCAATACACGGTGCGCGTGCCGGACGGTGTTGACCGCGATGCGGTTGCCAAGCGTTTGAATGAGAAGGGCATCGGCGTGCGCGTGTATTACCCGATCCCCATTCACCAGCAGCCGGTGTTCCAGAACATGGGCGGTTACGAGAACCTCGATTTGCCTGTGACCGAGAAACTCACCAAGCAGGTGTTCAGCTTGCCCGTATTCCCCTCACTGACCGCAGAAGAACGGGATTACGTCGTGCAGGAGGTCAACGCAGCATGTTAAAGGCAGCCGTTATTGGGGTTGGCAGCATCGGGCAGAACCATGCCCGTGTGTACCGCGAAATGGATGGGGCGCAGTTGGTGGCGGTGGTGGACGCGAATGCCGCCAGCGCCGCGCGTATCGGCGGGCGTTTGAATGTGCCGCACTACAGCGACATTGACAAGATGCTGGAGGAGCAGAAGCCTGACCTCGTGTCGATTTCGGTTCCGACCAGTTTGCACTTCAAGGTCGGCATGGATTTGATCGCGAAGGGTTTGCATGTGCTGGTCGAAAAGCCGATTACCAGCACCCTTGAGCAGGCCGAGGAACTCTGCGACGCGGCGAAGAAAAAAGGCGTGCTGCTGGCTGTTGGTCACATCGAGCGCTTTAACCCTGCCGTGATGGAACTTCGCCGCCGCTTGCGCGAGGGCATGGCGCTGGGCAAGGTGTACCAGATTCACACGCAGCGCCTCAGCCCGTATCCGTCGCGTATTCAGGATGCCGGTGTGGTAATCGACCTTGCGTCACATGACATTGACCTGATGCGCTACTTGACGGGCGAGGAAATCACCCGCGTGTACGGTGAAACCTTGCAGAGTATCAACTCTGATCGTGAGGATATGTTCAACGGTTTGATGCGCTTCCGCAGTGGCACGGTCGGCGTACTGAACGTCAATTGGATGACCCCCACCAAAATTCGCCGCTTAACCGTTACCGGCGCACGGGGTATGTTCGACTGCAACCTGATCTCGCAGGAGTTGTTCTTTTACGAGAACGAAACCGCTCCCAGCCAGTGGGACGCGCTGAGTGTGCTGCGCGGCGTGAGCGAGGGTAACATCGTCGGCATCAAGCTGCAACGCCACGAACCGCTGGCCGCCGAGCTGAACGACTTCGTGGCGGCGGTACGTGATGGACGGCAGCCGACCGTGACCGGCTTGGACGGCCTCGAAACCTTGCGCCTCGCGCTCGATTTCGTGCGGTCGGGTGCGGATCACCAAGTTGTCGATGAAGTGAAGGTCATGCCCTAATTCCATAAGTGAAAACTTTTAGGGGCAGGCTATGAGCTTGCCCCTCTTATTACTGTCTAAATTGGGAATTTGCTAATGAAAATCATGAACGTTGTCGGCGCAAGGCCGGAGTTTATTCAAACCGCGCCTGTCACCCGTGCCATCCGCAAACGCCATACCGAAATACTGGTGCATACCGGACAGCATTACGACGATAATATGTCAGCGATCTTTTTCCGTGACCTCGGCATCTCCGCGCCGGAGATCAACATCGGAGTGGGCGGGGGCAGCCACGCCAGCATGACCGGGCAGATGTTGATGAAGCTCGAACAGGCGATGCAGGAACACAAGCCGGATTGGGTGCTGGTCTTCGGTGATACGAACTCGACCATCGCGGCGGCGCTGGCAGCGGCAAAGATTCATATTCCGGTGGCGCACATCGAGGCGGGCTTGCGAAGTTACGACCGGAAGATGCCGGAAGAAATTAACCGCGTGATGACTGACCACCTCAGCACCTTGCTTTTCCCACCGACACAAGTTGCCGTCGATAACCTCAAAAAAGAGGGCATCACTAAAGGGGTGCATCTCGTCGGCGATGTACGGGTGGATGTGGTGTTGGATACCGTGCCGCGTGCCAAGCCGCGCCAAGCCGATTTGTTCGCGCAGACAGGTTTGAAGGCGGGCAAACCGTTCGCACTGGCGACCATTCATCGCGCCTCAAACACCGACGACCAAACCCGCCTCAACGACATCGTAAGTGCCTTCAACACGCTCGATTTGCCAGTGGTACTGCCGGTACACCCGCGCTTGCGGAAGATGATGGACGAGTTTGGCCTCAAATTTAGCGGCAATGTGCGCCCGATTGAACCGATTGGCTTCCTTGATATGGTGGCGCTGCTGGATGCTTGCACGATTGTCATTACGGACAGCGGCGGATTACAGAAAGAAGCCTATATGATGAAGCGCCCCGGTGTCACCGTGCGCGACACGACCGAGTGGGTGGAAACCGTCACCTCCGGTTGGAACCGCCTGACCGAGCCGAATGCGTTCAAAGCTGCTGTTGCCGAGGCGCTGAAACCGCCGCCAACCGATCACCCCGACTTTTACGGTGCGCCGGGTGTTTGCGACCGGATCGTCGACGCACTGGAGGCGGGTAGTTAGCTGCCGAAGCCTCACAAGTTTAGTATTTGAAAGGGCGCTGACAGGCGCTCTTTTTATTCCTTTACCTTTGCAAACTTATCTACGCAAAATGATCACACTTGTACCTTATGCTTAAACTAATCCTAAAAATCCGTTGATCACAACCACAAAAATCCTGTAATGCATTTCTGAGATGCAAGTGAATAAAAACGATAGCACCTAAAAAAACTCATTTTAGGAGTCCGTTAGGATGACCGTGGCAAAGTGTATCCTGTAGCACATACGTGAGAGGGTAGAAAGCATTCATGAGCAACATATTATCCATTGTTGTCCCAGCTTATAACGAAGAAGACGGTGTCGCAGCCGTTATCGACCGCACTTTAACCATTGAACCGGAACTGCGTAAACTCGGCTTGGATGGTATGGAACTAATCATCGTGGATGATGGTTCCAAAGACCGCACCGCTGAAATTGTTAAGAGTTACATCGACCGGGGTGTCGTACTGATCCAGCACAAGAAGAACCGCAACTATGGTGGTGCGCTCAAGACGGGCTTCCACCACGCCAAGGGCAACCTGCTGGCGTTCATGGATGCCGACGGTACGTATCCGCCGGAATACTTCCCCCGTATGGTGCAGGCGATGTTCGAACAGAACGCCGACCTTGTTATCGGGTCGCGTATGGCAGGTGTCGAAAGCGATATGCCGCTGACCCGCCGTATCGGTAATACTCTGTTCGCCGGTTTGGTGACGATGATCGGTAACATTCGTATTACCGATAGCGCCAGCGGTCAGCGTATCCTCAAACGTGAAGTGCTCGAAAAACTCTACCCGCTGCCTGATGGTTTGAACTTCACACCCGTCATGAGTACCCGTGCGCTGCACGAAGAACTCAAGATGATCGAAGTGCCTATCCGTTATGAAGAACGCGACGGCGAAAGTAAGTTGAGCGTCGTGCGTGATGGCTTGCGCTTCCTGTTCACCATTCTCGGCACAGCCGCGACCTATAACCCCGTGCGTTTGCTCGGTGGGTTGGCGGTCATCGCCATGATCCTCGCGGTGCTGGCGCTGATCCCGTGGTTCATCGCCTACAACAGCGGCGTACAGGATCGCTCCGGCTACACATACTTCGTGTTCATCGCCATGACCGGCATCATTACAGCGGTCAACCTGTTTAGTATGGGTACGGCGTTTAACTGGATTGTCGGTTTGTTCCACCGCCGACCTGTCCGTCAGGGGTTGTTCGGTCGCCCGATTTTCAGCAAGCCGATGGAAATGAAGTTCGGCACGATTGGTGCGGCACTCATTGTGTTCGGCGCGGTGCTGTTCATTGTCGCGCTCATTGCGAGCCGTGGCGGTAATCCTGAATGGGTGCTGCTGGTTCCAAGTGCGATGTTCGTCATCACCGGTGTTCAGTTGGGTACTGTGTGGATGATTATCAAAACCCTCGCTACCTTGACCCAGCGCGAGATCAAGGCTGCTGGTGATCTCATCGCCAACGATGAGAATGACGAAAACGCGGTGGTGATCCGCCGTACGAACGAAGTCCGTAAAGTAACTTCCGAGATTAACAAGGCGTTGGTCTAACGCCCCATTTTTACCAGTGTCGAAGAGAGAACATCCTAGAGAGATTAGGGGAGTAAGGCGTTATGGCTAACATTGATTACGATAAGCTGAGAGCAAAGTATCCGAAGTCACCAGAACCGTTTATCGGTGGTGAAATTTCGGGACGGCGCGATCTGCCCGATGAACTGCGCGAGAACCTTGGTTCCCGCCGCGTTCCCAAATTGAGCAACGTGCGCTTCCCTGATGCGGATGGTGTTGTTGCCAAGTTCACCGAAGAATATCGCCAATACGGTGTGGATATTCTGTTCGTGAACCCACCCTCGCCGGATGGTGGCATCTGGATCCGCAGCCAGCACCGTGTAGGCCGCCGCAGCCGTGAAAACATGATTTGGGGGCAGGTGTCGCTGGCGCAAATGGCCGCCGTCATGTACCCGGACTACAAGGTCGCGGTGATTGACGCGATTGCCGAGCGCATGAGCTGGCCGGATTTCGAGAAGAAGCTGCGCGAATACAAGCCGCGCTTCTACGTGACCCAGATGACCGCACCGACCTTGACCAACGATAACTATGGCTGCTTCCTTGCGAAGTCCATTGGCGCGATCACAATTGCCTTTGGTACGCACGTTACGCCGCTCGCGGTCGAAACCATGCGCCCGCACCCGTCGCTTGACCTGTGCTTGCGCGGCGAGCCGGAAGTGACCCTGCGAGAAGTCGTGGACACCATCACCGGTCGTACTACCTTCTCGGAAGACACGCTGAAGCTGTATAAGAGCTGCGACCCTGAATGGGAACCGAAGACCGCTGAACGCCTGCCGAACAGCGACTTCTATGATCTGGCGCATGTTAAGGGTTTGGTGTGGCGGCGCGGAATGGAAATCGTCCGCAACGTTGATCGCAACTTCATCCCCAACTTGGATGATCTGCCGCTGCCGATGCATCACCTGCTGCCATTGGACAAGTACCGTACCGCCGTTCTCGATGGTTCGTATCAGTTCATCGTCACAAGCCGTGGCTGCACCGCTGGCTGTGTGTACTGCATTAAGCATGTGAGCTACCAAGCCGGTTTGCGCCTCCGCAGCCCGGAAAATGTGGTTGCCGAAATCGAAATGCTGGTGAGCCTCGGCGTGAAGAACATTCATATGTACGCCGACCTGTTCACCGCCAACCGCGACCAAGTGTTGGGCATCTGCAAGCTGATTATCGACCGCAACATCAAGATCGGTTTCACTGCCAACAGCCGCGTCGATTATGTCGATAAGGAAATGCTCGACATGATGGCGAAGGCCGGCTGCACGGTTCTGTCGTGGGGTATCGAAAGTGCGAACGAGGACATCCTCAAGAAGGCACGTAAGGGTACAACTGCTGACCGCGCACGCCAGAGCGTGACGTGGGCGAAGGCGGCTGGCATCCGTAACCTCGGTTACTTCATCGTCGGCTTGCCCGGTGAAACCCGCGAAACCATTCAGGAAACCATCGATTTCAGCAAGACGCTGCCGTTGGACTTGGCAATCTTCCACATCGCCGCGCCGTACCCCGGTACGCCGTTCTTCTTCATGGTCATGGAGAACAACTGGTTCAAACCCGGCACCCGTTGGGAGCAGGTCGATATGGATCAGTCAACCGTACTGCAATACAGCAACCTCAGCGCGGAAGATCTTGAGAGCGAAGCCCGCCGTGCGATGCGCGAATGGATGTTCCGCCCCGGCCCGGTCATCACCTACCTGAAGTCGCTGCGGAATATCGGTGCGCTGCGCTCGGCGATCAACGTCGGTATGCAGCAGGTGAAGTGGACACTGTTCCCCAACGCCGCGCATTAATTTTATAAGCTGATATAATGAAGAGGCGCTCTAGCAGCGTCTCTTTTATTTTACATGGGTTGCAAAGTCGTTTTTCAAGTATTGCACTTAGACGAATATCTGATTGATGATTTAAGGGATGATGAATATGAAGAAATCGTCATCACCTGAGAACGAACCCATGCTCAATGGGGAAGCCTTTAACGCCCTCACCAGTTTTTATAGCAGTGTTTGGGCATACATGAATACGTTCTTTGGCGATAACCGTTGACCCTGATTGACCCTTATCATGTGCTAGAGAAAAGTCTTGAGCGTATCCGGCACGATGAAATTGATGGCGTGACCTATAAACAGGCGATGCGAGATTTCAAGAGCGTTGAAAAACTCCGAAGTGGTTTGAAAGAACAGGATAATAAGCCTGATGCATCCTGGTTCAAGCAAGCGGAGAAGCTGCGTACTTACTCTCAAGAATTGGGGCTTACGCTACGCCGAAATGGCAACCAAACACTCATAAATCCAATGAGGGTGTGGGCAGCGTATACCCTTTTAAAGAGGCATTTCAAAGGGGAGAATAACAATGTTCGCTATCGTGAATCATCTGCATTTTAGCAAGCCTGTCGATGACTTGCGTGAGTCGGTGGAGCAGGAAGGCGCACCGCTTCTAGCCAGTCTGCCCGGCTTCAAAGGCTTTCACTTTATCAAAGTCGATGATACCCATGCTATCGTATTGATATTTTGGGACACGCCCGCTGATGCGCAAAATGGCGCACAGGTCTTCGGCCCAACCTGGTTTGCTAAAAACTTTGCACCCTATCTCGCCAGCGAACAGCAGCGCAGCGCGGGTGCAGTCTTGGTTAGCGCCTAACCTGACGGAATCCCAAATTAACCCAAGTTTATCCCAAACGGGAGGGCATGACCCTCCTGTTTGCTACAGCCACCTCGCGGTTGCCAGCGCCGCGTGTGCCACCCGGTAGGTGCCTTCGTTGTCGCTGTTGACCGCGCTTTCAAGGTATGCCCGTTCCCCCAGCCGCAGCAAGGCCAGCGCCGCGTTATAGCGCACATCCGGCGACTCGGTTTCGTCAGCTTGCACGATGTCGAGCAGCGCGGGAATGGCTGCGCGGTCACCAATTTGCCCTAACCCCCAGATGCCGTTGTACTTCAAGGCGTAATCTGCCCCCGCGCTGGCTTGCACGATTGCCGGAATGGCTGAAGAGTCGCCAATCCATGCGAGGGCTGCCGCTGCCCGCCAGCGCATTTCCTCGTCGTTGGAGGATTCGAGTGCGGGGGTGAGGTCGGGTAGTGCTGATGCACCACTTTTGATGAAGGCTTGCATCGCCGCATAACGTACTTGTATTTCAGGGTCGTTCAAGCTGCTGATGAGTATCATGCGTTACCTTCAATCGCTACAATGGCACGGCGGCGATGGCTTCAACTTCGATCAGGATGCCTTCACGGAACAGCTTCCGCACTTCGACCGCGCTGCTGGCAGGGGGTTGGGCGGTGTTGATGTATTGGTCTCGCACCGTTCGCACGACCGGAATTTGGGATATGTCGAGCAGGAAGTAGGTGAACTTGACGACATGGTTGAAGTCGGTTCCGGCAGCGGTCAGCGCACTTTGAAGGTTTTTAAAGACCTGCTGCGTTTGTTCGAGTAGGTTATCCGCTCCCACAAGGTTGCCTGCCAAATCCAGCGGCACCTGACCGGAGATAAAGATCATTTTGCTGTTGGTGACTTCAACGACGTGGGTGTAACCATTCGCGGGAGCAATCTCCGGCGGGGAAATGAAACGGGAAGGCATAAAATTGTAACCTCAGTGTTGATAAACGCGGTTACAATCCTACCATTAGTTATCGAAGTAGCCCAATTGGTGCAGGGCGTTCTGTGCCGCCTCACGGACGAATTTGCTACGTCCGTGGCTGGCTAAACGCAGGGGTGTAATCGCGCGAATATCACCGAGATGCCCCAACGCATCCGCCGCGCTGTAAGGAACCCAGTCATCTTTATCGCTCAATAAGTCGAGCAAGCCGTCAACAGCGCGAGAGTCGCCAATCCAGCCGAGTGAGACTGCGGCTTGCATCCGCACTGTGGCCTCGCTGTCATAGAGTGCGCCAACGAGGGCATTAACCGCGCTGTGCTTGCCCATCCAACCGAGCGCAAGGGCAGCCTGTCCGCGCACCTGCGGGTTTATGTCGTGCAGGGCATCGGTGAGGGCATCGAGCGCCTCGTCATCTTGCAGCCACGCCAACACGGAGACAACTTGCGACCGGACGCGGGCATTACCGGTGTACAAGGCTTCGAGAAGTGCATCAACCGCCTCGCCGCCGATTTTCACCAGTGCCATTGCTGCGTCGAAGCGAATTTTCTCGGTTGGGTCGTTGAGTGCCTCGACTAGATACGGTATCGCGTGTGTATCTTTAAGGTGGCCCAAGCCCCATGCCGCATAGCGCCGGATTTTGCGGTCGCTGTCGCTCATGCAGGTGATGAGCGCCTCTGCGACGTGCGGTTCATCTGCTGTGTACAGCACCCACAGCAGCCGCTGGCGTGTGAGCGTAGGACAGGTTTCGATCAACGGCAGCAGCGTACCCGTGACTTCGCGTCCGAGCTTCCGCAGAGCATAAGCTGCTAGCACCTGACACGTTTCGTCGTTTTGGTGAAGGGCATATATCAGCGCGTCTGCCGCTACTACACCTAAAGCCGCAAGTGATTGCGCGGCCCGTCTTTGCAAACGCGGGTTGCCAACAGTGCAAAGCTGCGTTTGTAGTTTGGCTAAGGTTTCAGAAAGCGGTGGTTCGATATACTCAGGTAAGGTTTGCACTGGCTGCTCATCTTGCAGCAGCCATGTCATGACTTTTTCTGGCGGTGGAAGCTCAGGTACAAGGGCAGTCTTCTCAAGTTCAGCCATGACATTTTACCTGTTAACACTTAATAATGAACTTCATCTCTTACCGTACAATATGGTTTAGGTTTTATATGGACGCGAGAACCTTGCAATTTGTTCCCGCCGCCACCCACATCATAATTAGAATGACGTTGGCAGCGCCCCCTACGAATGAGGGGTTGGTCGCATATAACAACAATAACCCCCTGTTTGTAGGGGGTTACGCTTTGCGACCAGTTTGAGAGGCACTAGCCGGAGAAGATTAGCCAGAGACGAGCGTTAACATTTTGACGACCGCGAACAGGCCAAAGGCCATGTGTGTTAGGATAGCTGCGCGTGTTGAGCCAGTGTAGACCCGTACCGCATTATAAATCGTGGCACTGATGAACGGCGACAGCACCCAACCCCAGAGTAAAAAGCGGTCATCGTTGGTGACGGATTGATAAGCGACAAAGTGGAACAGGGTGTAGGCAACCGCAGTGAGGATGAACCCCGCCCACGGGGATATTGTAGACCGCAGTGACGGCAGCAGCATCCCCTGAAACACCAACCCTTCGGCAATGGGTTGCAGAAACACCATGAAAAGGACGATCAGTATCCACGACCCGATTTGCACGCTTTCCCCATAAATTTGGGTATAACCATAGAGGTTGAGTAGTTCAGGATCGGGCACGATTTGCCCAACCAACCCGCGCCCGATGATGTCGAGCAGGATCGCGAGGCCGACACCGATCAGCAGATACCAGAATACATTCTGGAAGGGTGTATCACCCGCGCCGTTCGCGACATCGCCCAACTTGAGGGCAGGCCAATAGCGCGGCGAGCGGCGGGTAAACCACACGAGGGCAATCACCAGCGCGGCAGCAATCGCCCAACCCAGCAGCACGCTATTCTGGGCGGGTGGCAGCAGTAAGGCGACCGTCGTCCCAAAGATGACGGCTACGAACGAGGCGACCATCGCGCCAATCGCGCCCCAGATGCTCCATGGTGGCTGCGGTTCGGCGCTTGCGATGCATTTCATTAACTGACTAAACATGCCTGACCTCTTTATGCTTTGGGACGATCCAATAACAGCAGTCCCATCATGTAGACATCAATGTAACGGCCTTCTTTAAAAAGTGCCGCCCGTTTGCAGCCTTCAAGTTCGAAGCCGAGCTTCTTGTAAACGTGAATGGCGCGTTCGTTGTGGGTCATCACTGTTAGGCCAACGCGGGTGATAATGCCCGTGCTTTTTGCCCATGCGATCAAATGCTGAATGAGTGCTGACCCCACGCCTTTATCACGCCATTCGCGGTTCACGCTGATGCCAAAGTCACCGTCGTGGCGGGTGGCACGCCGCCGCCCACCCTGAAAACCACAGATGCCGATGACTTCACCCATAGGGGTAATGGCGATCAGCATCACCCAATTATCGGTCGCGCGGCAGGTCTCCAAGTAGGCGACTTCCTCTTGCAGAGTCATATTCTCGCCGGGTCCGCGCGTGATGCCGTTATCTGGCTCATTTGCAATCAGGTCATTATGGACGAGTATTGCTGCCGCGTCTTCGGGTGTGGCTTCTCGGATGATATAGGCTGACATTGGCTGCCCTCATGGGGGCGCACAATAGCGTACGCCCTTACCCTAATCCGATTATTGAATGTCACTGTACAGCACATCGACTAACAGTGCGTCATATAAGCTCCCACCAACGAGTTCGGTCAATACTCGGTCAAGCATGTCCGTACCCTGTACCGCATCGGCGGGCCAAACGACTTCCGCTGTGACAATGAAGATGCCGCGCCGCCAAGAGGTCATGGCATGGATTCCTGTCTTTTCGCAAGCAGTGGTGTCCGCTTTATATAACGGCGCGGTTAAGCTGACAGGCGTTTCTTTGGTGGTAAATTCGCTTTCGGTCGCTACCGTGTCCATCAGCGGGTCATCAATCGCCGCTATCGCATCCGAAGCGGTCGCAAACGCATCAACCTTATAACTGGCTGAGTAGAACGGAATTTGTGAGGTATCACAGCTCGTATTGTTCAGCAGACTGGAAACCCGATACTGATGGTTATGGCTGGTCAGCAGCGTTTCCAGATCAGCGCGGGCTGCTTCCGGCGCAGCAGCAATGACTTCTTCGGTTGACTGGTTAGCCTTCTGGTTTTCGAGCAACTCTCCAACGGCTCCGGTTAACAGGGCATCCATGCCGTCAAAGGCTGCAACAACATCTTCACGCGAAGGAACGGGCGCATCTGTCAGCAGGACGGTAGTCGGATCAGTCACAATAAGAACGGTGTTGATCTTGGTACCGGGTTCGGTCGGTGCCGGATCGCCGTCGGGATTACGCAGCGTAATCTTCATGACGTTGGCTTGACCTTCGACTACCTGCCCGAACAGCGTGTAACCACCGTCAAGGTTGGGGGCAGGGCCAAAGGTGATAAAGAACTGGCTGCCGTTGGTATCCGCACCGGCATTCGCCATCGCCAGCTTGCCGGGGGCATCGAAGCGCAGCGCGGCGGTCACTTCGTTGGCGAACTGGTAGCCGGGGCCGCCCGCGCCTGTGCCTTCAGGGTCGCCACCTTGCGCCATGAAATCGGCCAGCACACGGTGGAAGGTTAGACCGTTGAAGTAACCCTTTCCGGCGAGGAACACAAAGCTGTTGACGGCTAGCGGCGTTTCTTTTTCGGTCAGGTCAACATAGACCGGCCCGACTTCGGTACAAACGATGGCGCGGTAATCGATGCCATCTTCAAGCACCTGCTCGGCTTCGGTGAAGGTGCGGGTTTCCGGCTCGACCGGTGCGGCTGCCGCGCAGAGTTGGTCGGGTGTTTGGGCATCCGCAGATGGTGTGTATTCGGCGATCACCACCGGAATAATCGGCGCGGGTGTTGGCGTAGGGGTTGGCGTTGGCGCGTTTTGGGTCAGCACAACGCTGGTCGCCAGATTATTCGCCGCTCCGGTACTGGTGGCAATCGAGGCTTCATTCGTACCTAAAATGGCAACGGTCGAGGGATTGGCGTTGGCGCAGGCTGCAAGCAGTACAACCAAGACTACCGCCAGCCCCAAAGATAGACGTTTCAAAATTCATGCTCCTCACATTAGAACAGTCAAACGTAGAAAGAAAAAGAGGCAAGATATTTTCTCGCCTCTCTTATACCACACTCTACCCAAAAGGGTGAGTCGTTACTTTACCTTATCGGGGTAAACCTGCTTTGCCAGTTCGAGTTCTTGGTTCACCAAGTCTTGAATGGCGGCTAACCCTTCGTTCCAGAAGTTCAGGTCGGTTAGGTCAACGCCAACCTTCGCCAGAATCTTTTCCGGCCAGTCGGAGTTACCGGCTGACAGCACATCCTCAAACTGCGGGACGAAAGCCGCGCCGCGTTCACGGTAAATATTGAACAGCGCCAGCACCAGCAGTTCGCCGAAGGAATAGGCATAGACGTAGCCGGGGGTGTGGAGGAAGTGCGGCACATAGCTCCACCAGCGCCCGTAGTTTTCACTGAGGTTCACGCTGTCGCCGAACATGGCCTTTTGCGAGTTCATCCAAATCTCGTTGATGCGGTCAGTGTTCAGTTCGCCTTCGGTGCGGCGAGCGGTGTGCAGGCCGTCCTCGAAACGGTTCATTGAAATCTGGCGGAAGACGGTGGCGAAGGTGTCTTCAACCTTGTGCGCCAGCATCGCGAGGCGGACTTCGGGATCGGTTTCCTTGTTCATCAGATCGGTGAAGACCAACATTTCGCCGAATGTGGAAGCCATTTCAGCGGTGGTTAGCGGTGTGTGCATCCCGAACAAACCGTGCGCTTCGGAGGCGAGGTAGGCATGAACACCATGACCGAGTTCGTGGGCGAGGGTTTGTACATCACGTGCCTTACCCTCAAAGTTGACGAACACGTACGGATGAGCGCTGGGAACGGTGAAGGCGCAGAACGCACCACCACGCTTGTTCGGCAGTACCGGCGCGTGAATCCAGTTCTCGTCAAAGAAGCGGCGGGAAATTTCGGCGATGCGCGGGCTGAAGGCGCTGAAGGCCGTTAGTACGATGTCCTTGGCTTCTTCCCATGTATAGAAGGCATCGCTTTCCTTCACCGGAATAGGCGCATAGCGGTCGTAGTCGGTCAGTTCGTCCAAGCCGAGCAGTTGGCGCTTGAGGTTGTAGTGCTGCGCCACAATGTCGTAGTTGGAGGTTACAGCCTTGATGAGCGACTCAACCACCTCATCCGGCGCTTTGTTGGCGAGGTTACGCGAGGATACCCACGTCGGGTACTTGCGGCGCTTGTCGTCCGAGGCTTTGTCGGCTGCCAGCACATTGAAGATATAGGTCAGTTCCATCGCCTTATCTTTGAGGCCGGCGGTGATCGATTCAGCGGCTTTGCGGCGTGTTTCACGGTCGGCATCGTGCAGTTTGGTCAGCACCTGTGTCATGGTCAGCTTTTGACCGTCGAAGTCGAGGCGGATAGCGGCGATCAGTTGGGTGAAGAAGCGCGTCCATGCGCTGCTGCCAGTGACCGACTTCTCAACCAGCAGTTGTTCCTCGATCTCGCTGAGTTGGTAGGGCTTGTAGCGGCGGGTTGCCGAAAGCATGTGGCTGTAGGCTGCGAGCTTCGGATCAGCGACCAGTTTGGCGGCCAGCGCGTCATCAGCGTTGTTCCATTCGAGGTCGAAGAACACGAGTTTCTGTTCTTGCGCCGAGTCGTACTCGGTGACTTTTTGGATGAGCGCCCCATACTGCGGGTTCGCGGCATCGGTGCTGTAGAGGAGTGAGGCGAAGTTACCGATACGACCAACCCTGTCGTAAATGGCTTCAAGGGATTGGACGGCGGTCAGAAGTTCGTCTACGGACAAGCTGGCGACGCGACCTTTATAGGTGGCGGCGAAGTTGTCGATCTGGTCGCTTATGGATTTCATGTCGGTTTCAATCGCGGGATCATCGACACCGTTATAAAAAATCGACAAATCCCAGATGACATTCTCCGCGCCAGTGGTTCTTTCGAGGGGCATATCGACCATGTTGAATATTCTCTACTTTCTTTACTCACAAAAGGACTTATGCCATTACATCACTACCGAGTTCAGTTACGCGACAATCGTACCGGATTAGGGAGCAGCTTTCAATCGGCAGCGTTCGGCATATAATGTTACTGGGGATGCCTTTCAAATGTTCACAAATTGGAGAATACCGGATGGCGACCGCGACCAAAACTAAGTCCAAGAAAAGTAAGAGCGAAGCCAAGAAACCCGCTGCGCGTGAGGCGATGACCGAGGAGGCCGTCAAGAAAGGGTTGAAGAAGCTCGACGGTTGGGCGCACAAGAACGATATGCTGGAGAAGACGTTTGCTTTCGACAGCTATCTGGCGGGGGTGGCGTTCGCGGCGACTGTGGGAACACTGGCGGAAGGGTTCGACCATCATCCCGATATGCTGGTGAAGTGGCGGAAGGTGACGGTTTCCTTCACCACGCATGATGCCGACAGCAAAGTGACCCAGACGGATTTTAAGATCGCCGCCGCGATTGATGCGCTGCCGTATCCGCCGAAAGGCTGAGGGGCGCAGCGTTGACAGGTCAGCAACGCACCAGTACACTTGACGCGGTACTAGATTAGGAATTGACGCATGTACTGGTGGATTAACCCGTTCAACGATATTTTATTCATGGGGGCAGTGGGGCTGCATAGAGAAAATGCGCCCGACGCTCAGTAAGTAATACACTAACATTTTTCACTTCTGAAACGGCTGTGGACGCGCTTGTTCACAGCCGTTTTTTATTTGCCTAGAGAAAGACACAACATGACAAAACGCATCGCACAACTGACCGGTATGCAAAAGTTCACGCTCATCTGGTTCGGGCAGATGCTCTCGCAGTTCGGGACGGCGACGACCCGCTTCAGCCTGATGATCTGGGCATACCAACAAACCGGACAGGCGACACCGCTGGCGCTGCTCGGTTTTTTCTCGTATATCCTGTTTATCCTCGTGAGTCCGGTGGCGGGGGTGCTGGTTGACCGGCTTGACCGCCGATTGGTGATGATCCTCGGCGACTTCGGGGCGGCGCTGATGACGCTGTTCCTGCTTATTCTGTACATGGGTGGTGGGCTGCAAATCTGGCATCTCTATGTGGCGGAGGCGCTCACTGGCGCGTTCGAGGCGTTCCAGATGCCCGCCTACAGCGCGTCGATTTCGACACTGGTGCCAAAGAAGCAGTACGCACGGGTGAGCGGGATGCGCTCGTTCGCGGAAGCGGCGGCACAGGTCATCGCTCCGGCGCTGGCGGCGCGGCTGCTCAGTGCGTTCGGGCTAAACGTGGTGATGATGATCGACCTCATCAGCTTCTCGCTGGCGGTGCTGCCGCTGCTGTTCATCTCGCTGCCGCGTGTGGCGCAGAACGTGACGGAAAATGCGCCGCGTAAGCATATCCTCAGTGATCTGGCGACGGGTTTCCGTTACATCAAGGAGCGGCAAGGGTTGCTGGGCATGATGCTGATTTACTTCGGCATCAACCTGACGGCCTCGCTGACGTACTTCGCCATCCTCGCGCCGATGGTGCTGGCACGGACAGGCGGTGATGAAATCGCGCTGGGCAACGTGCAGGCGGCGCTGGGCGTAGGCGGGATTATCGGCGGCGTGCTGATGAGTGTGTGGGGCGGCCCGAAGCGGCGTGTTCACGGCATTTATCTGATTGGTGCGTTCTCATTTTTGGCGGGTGATTTCCTGATGGCGGTTGGACGTACACCGGAGGTATGGATGTTCGCCATCCTGTTCGCGACGATTTTTGTGCCGATCATTGTTGGTTCCAAGCAGACCATCTGGCAGTCGAAAGTGCCACCGGAACTGCAAGGGCGGGTTTTCGCGGCGCGCGGCGCGGTAGAAATGCTGGCGATGCCGATTGGTTATCTCGCGGCGGGGCCGCTGGCGGATAAGCTGCTGGAACCGGCGATGCAATCGGGCGGCGCACTAGCGGGTATATTCGGTGGGCTGCTGGGAACGGGGCCGGGGGCAGGGATGGCGTTCATGTTTCTGTGTACGAGCATCGCAGGGACGGTCATTTGCCTGAGCGGATACTTGTTCCCCAAAGTGCGGAATATCGAAAAGGATTTACCTGACCACACGCTAGACGGCTTACCTACGGCAACATAGTACTAATGGAGGGGGGAAGCCGTAGGGTGGGCATCTTGCGCCACACCCGCTTACCGCGTAAGCTGAAAGTATTCTCGTAATTTAGATGAAAATTACGGCTAAAAGGAGAATAACGATGACACAAAAACTTCGTTGGCTGGGGCTGCTGTTGATAACAGCCATGCTTTCGCTGGCGGTGACTGTCTCGGCGCAGGGGACACTCACGCCGACACCCGTACCGGATCCGAATGCTCAAATTACATGGCCGCCGCCGGTGTATGTGGTACGCGGCCCGTTCACCGTTTATGGCTCGGCGAACCTGCCCAACATGACCGGCTGGTTCCTTGAGCAGAAGGAAGTTGATCTGACTGTCTCGGACGATCAGGGTTGGATTCCGGTGACACTGCCGACACGGACGGCGACGACCAACAGCGTCCTCGGTGTGTGGGATACGACCGAAGTTGAGGACGGTATTTACAGCCTGCGCTTGAACGTCAGCCTTTCTAACGGGACGCGGACGTTCGCGGTGATTAGCCCGCTGCGTGTGGAAAATGAACCGCCGCCATTCGGTGGTGTCGAGCAGCCGAACGGTGTGCCGACGCAGGGTGCATTACCGACTCTGCTGCCGACCCCGACCGCTTTTAGCAGTGTTCCGCAGGCAACCGCCCGTATTAACGGTAACGTTCGCCGGGGTGACGGAACCCAGTACGAAGTGATCGGTTCGATTACGGCGGGTACGACTGTGACGATTGTCGGTACGAGCGCGTTGGGTACGAACTGGTATCTGGTGGTGCTGCCGAACGGGACGCAAGGTTGGGTTGCGCCGAGCATCGTGGAAGTGACCGGTAACTTGGCGACAGTGCCGCGTGTGAACCCGCCGCCCCCACCGACCGCGACACCGGTTCCATTCACGCCGACCCCGATCAGCACGATCAACCTCGTGGCGGGTAACTTCCGCTTTGACCCCGGTTCACCGAACTGCGGCCAGACCTTCAACATCTACATGGATGTGGCGAACTTCGGGACGAGCTTTAGCCCAAGTGGCACGATTGCGGTTAACGATTACCGCCAAGCAGACGGTGCGTTCCAGACCAGTACGGTTGGCGCGTTCCCGTCCATCGCTCCCGGCCAGACCGTGAACGTTGGCCCAATCCCGCTGACCGTCAGCACGTTCTACAACGAAAATCACCGGCTGCTGATGACGGTAGACGGCAGCAATTTGATCTTCGAAACCAACGAGAGCGACAACACGAAGGAAGCCATCTACCTGTTGAACAAGTCAAACTGCCCGTAAGGGACAGGTGGAATGGTCGTAGAGGGGATTTAGAAGGTTTGTAACCCCCTCATCCCCAACCCTTCTCCCTTGCTTGCGGGGGGGAAGGGAGCCAATCTGCGGTATCCTACTGTTTGTGTAGAGCTGGATTAGGCGAGGAGCGTTTAGATACGCTCCTTTTTGCTTGTGGGGGATGGAAACGGGAACTGTTATCATATCGAGATAGAGGCGGGTTATTGAAAGCATATGGGTGATGGCTGAAGGATTTCTCTCGATTGATTTTGGTGGGACGCGGACGCGGGTTGGTTGGTATTCGCCGACGCTGGAACTGATTACCCGCGACGAAAG
>Ga0209460_1001047_pt1 | contig 18706 bp, 18 predicted proteins | sample EBPBio132013_DNA_FD_185868 | JGI IMG/M metagenome (GOLD analysis project Ga0209460, IMG submission 185868) | Wastewater treatment Type I Accumulibacter community from EBPR Bioreactor in Madison, WI, USA - Reactor 2_5/13/2013_ DNA (SPAdes)... | ecosystem: Engineered > Bioreactor > EBPR >... | reverse complement strand
GCGGTTCAACACCCGATGCGTGACGTGCGGGTGGACGCGGCTTTCCTGCTGGCGAAGCAAACCAACTATAAAGACGCAGCCGCCGTCCCCGGTTTGCTGGATGCCCTGAGCGATGAAGATGCACGCATTCGCACAGCGGCTTGTAAAGCACTGGGCGATATTGGCGACGGGGCAGCAGTCACCGAACTGCTGCGCGTGATGGTCAAGGACAACGACAGTAACATCCGCTGGCAGGCGACCGGTGCGCTGGGCAAGATCGGGGCGGATGCCGTACCGGGGTTGTGCGAGGCGCTGCGTGACGAGGATTGGAAAGTCCGCCGGAGCGCTGCCGAAGCCCTGTGGCCGATGCACGAGGCGCAGGCCATACCCGCGCTGGCCGAAGCGCTGATCGACCGCAACGATGTGGTGCGTCAGGCGGCATCCGGTGCGCTGGATGCGATGGGCGCGATTGCCGTACCGGGGTTGATCGAGGTGATGAAGACCAGCAAAGAGGCGATGGTCAGCCGCGCAGCCGCCGACATGCTGCAAAAGATTGGCTCGGCGCAGGGGTTAGAAGCTGTGCAAAAGTGGAACGCCAGCCGCACCGCCGGCACGGGTAACACGTCGCGCCTCGGGACGTGGTAAGCACAAAAGAATTGAACCGCAGAGACGCTGAGGAAATGCAAAGAATTAACCACAGAGGCACAGAGGACACAGAGTTCTGAAGCCAATACAGGAAAACCGCCATGACCGATATGCTGGTGAAGCTGTACACGCTGCCGCCGCTGGAACCGGAATGGGCGGCTATGCAGGCGCAGGGTGTCCGCGTCCGGCGGGGGATGCCACCGGAGAAGCACCGCGTCACGTCATGGGTACGGCACGAGTTCGATGAAGTATGGCAGAGCGAAACCGAGGTGGCTTTCGCCCACGTCCCCGTAAGCTGCTGGATCGCGGTGCAGGCGAATGCGGTGATCGGGTTCGCCTGTTATGACACCAGCGCCAAAGGGTTCTTCGGCCCGATTGGCGTGGGCAGCGCGTCGGGGAAACGCGGCGTGGGGCGGGCGCTGCTGATTGCCACCCTGCACGCCATGCGTTCCGAAGGCTACGGTTACGCCATCATCGGCGGTGTAGGGCCGGTCGATTTTTACCAGAAAACGGTGGGCGCGACGCTCATCCCCGACTCCACCCCCGGCGTGTATGACGGGATGCTGGGCGAAGACGAACATTAACGCCCGATTAAATTGATACCGGTGGGCGCACAGGCGTAGTCAATGAAATGATTCGGTAATAGCGTACATGATGGACGCGATGTATTGCGTCCCTACACACATGATTGGAGGTAGGGACGGCATACATGCCGTCCGCTGCCCCTAATACCGAATTTAATTATCAACGGTCAATATATCGCGTCCGTTTTCTCAAAATCCCCTTCCCACACGCCTATTTCCCGCCGTACCAGAAGCCGCGCATCCAATTGTGTTCCCGCAGCTTGAGCATCAGGTCGTCCGAAAGGGCTGGCAGGTCGGATACGGCGATGTTGGCCTCGGCCTGTGTGACGTTACGGATGCCGGGGATAACCGTGCTGACGGCGGGGTGCATGAGCGCGAACTTGATGGCGGCCTGTGGCAGGTTGAAGCCGCTGCCGTCAATATCGGTCTTCACCTTATCGGCCCGTTTGATCGCCCGTTCCAAGCGGTCGCCCTCGAAGTAGCCGCGCCGGAAGTCGCCCTCGGCGAAGGCGGTTTGTGGGGTGAACTTGCCCGTCAGCGAGCCTTCGTCAAATACGACACGGACGATGATGCCGGCGTTGGTTTCCCCCGCGACCGGCAGGAGTTCAGCCGCCGGTTCTTGCTCGAAGATGTTGTAGATGACCTGCACGGTGTCGATCCAACCGCCGCGCATCAGGTCGATCACCGAGTTCTGATCTTGCTCCGGCGTGGAGACACCGATGGCGCGGATTTTGCCCTCAGCTTGGAGCTTCCGCAGGGTTTCAAAGGGGCGCGGGTTCCGGTTCCATGCGCGCGTCCATGTGTGGAGCTGTAGGACATCGAGCGTATCGACGTTCAGGTTACGCAGCCGCTGCTCGACGTTCTCGCGCAGGTACTTTTCGGGGTAGCGTTCGTCCATGTCGCAGTAGGGGCTGGGCGGCCAATGACCGGGCAGCGGCGGGGTTTTGGTGGCGACCACGATCTTTTCCGAGCGGGTTTTGAGGACTTCGGCGATGATGCGTTCGCTCTTACCATCGCCGTAGCCAGCGGCGGTGTCGATGAAGTTGACACCGAGGTCGAGCGCTTTGTGCAGGGCGGCAACTGAATCACGCTCGTCCTGCGGCCCCCAACCACCGCCGATTGCCCACGCGCCGAAACCGATTTCGGACACATCCATGCCGCTGCGACCTAATTTGCGATATTCCATGATTGCTACCTTATCAATAACCTTTTGTGGAGGATGATTATAACGCGAAGCTGAGGGATTGAATGTAGAGGTGAATGCGACAACTAAGATGGATTGGCGCGAGTATTGAATGCGTGCAGCCACGGTGGCAGGCAAACAAAAGAGGGCGCACGCAGCACCCTCTTTTCGGTTTCGGTTGTGTAAAGCCGGTTAGGTGTTCTTGGCACGCACGACGCGCGAGATGCCGATTACACCGACTAAACCGAGCGCCAGCAGCGCCACCAAAGCGACGTTATTGCCCGCCCCGACATCATCGAAGAAGCCGCTGTCCGGCAAGCGGGTGGGGACAACACCAATGCCGCCACTTTCTTGGGTGGGGATGCCGCCATTGCCATTCAAGATGGCCTGTGCCGTTTGGGTTGCGGCGAGATCACCACCTACGCCACCGAGTAAGGCGGCCAGCGCCGTACCGGTCGCGTTGACGGCATCGACATTCGCCACAGCGACGGTGGGCGTGATGAGCGCGGCAGCAGCGGTCTGTGTAGCCTCGCTGGCGACCTGCGTCAGGAGGATGTTGGCGGCTTCGACCGTCGGGTCAAGCGTCGGCGGCGCGACTTCGGTCGGCGTGGGCGTGACGGTTGGTTCGCGGGTCAAAGTGGGAGTCGCCGTCGGGACGCTGGCGGTCGCGGTTTGGTCTTGCGCGATTAAAACCGCTGCTGTTCCGGTTTGCTGTGCGAGGAGCAGGGTTTCGGCGTTCTGGGTTTCAATTGCCGAGCGCGTCAGTTCTAATGGCGTTGGGCCATTGTTCTGGGTCGCGAGGAACAGCACCGCGCCCAAACCCGCGAGGAACAGGATCACCATCAAGGCAGCGATGATGATGAAGGTGCGGTTGGAACGCTGCGGCGCGGCATCTTCGTTGAGTTCGGGCATATCGTCCGACTCGAAGCCGAAACCCGCGTCGTTATCGCTATCAAGATCAATATCCGGCGCGTCGTCATCAAACTTGAAGCTGTCGCCGTTAGGCTCTTCATCAAACTTGAAGTCGTCGTCAAAATTAAAATCGTCGTCGTCTTGCAAGTCTTTTCTATTGAAGCCCATTTATTATTCTCCCCTCAAGGCTGACGCGGCGTTATTCTACTATAACGCACTATTATCTACCAAACACCTCTAAATTCGCCAGTGGTACGGTCAACTTCTCACCCGTGACACTTTCGACCTCGGCGCAAAGCACTTTTAACCCATTCTCTAACAGAATAGGCGTTTTTGGCAAGTTAACAACCGTACCGATGTCACCCGCGTGCGGAATGCGGGTCATACGGACATTCGTACCGACGGTTAACGTCTGGTTCAGGTTGGGGCGGATGGCGCGTGCCTGCCCCCGTCCTGACGGGTTGATGATGACTTCAGGCCGCCGGGTTTGCCAGCGATTGGGCTGCACGGCTTCCAGCGTGGCCTGCCGCCCATTGAAGTTATTGAGCATATTGTACACGAGACCACTCATTCGCAGCGAACCGAAGCCTTCGGTGAGCATGACCGCGCCTTTGACCGCCAGTACCGAGTCGATCAGGTCGGCTTCGATGCTGGGGGCGATGATACCGCCGAGGTTCTGGTCCTCCATTACGTCGAGGCCGGTTTGGCGCAGCGGGCGGCGGGTGATGACAATCGCGCCGCGAAATTGAATGTCGAGGTCTTCGCCGTACAGGCTTTCGAGGCCGGAGTTCGGTTCGGTTTTGAGCGTGCCGATGACGCGGCGACTGTTGCCCCATGCGCCCTGCACGACCGAACCGTAGGTTTCGATGACGACACCCTGCCCCTGCTGGATGCGAATGACCTGCCCATCCAAACCGGCTTCCAGTTCAACGGTTTCCGGTTCGATTTGCAGGATAATCTGCCCGTTGTTGATGTCGGCGACGATGCCATCGACCGGCGCGACCACACGACGACGGCCTTTCGGGGCTTCGGCCAGCACTTCTTTGGCGGTGACGAGATCACCGACGCTGACCTTGAGGATGTCGCCCAAATCCTCCGACTTTTTGAGGCGCATCTGCCCGGCGGCATCGACCATGATATAGCGCGAGGGGAGGATACCGCGTGCCACGATGTCGCGCAGGTTGACGCTCGCGCCCTGACGGACTTCGACCGAGCCAATCGCATCTTCGGGGAGGGTTTGTTCGCGCTGAATGGTGGTCATTTCCAGCGCATAACGTTGATCGGGATAGTAGGGCATGGTTATCGTCTCAGATCATCCAAGTCGTTGCGGACAGGCAATTCTTCTTTCGGTTCTTCATCTTTCAAACGCAGATCGGGGCGGAGTTCCACTGACTTTTCGGCTTTCGCGGGTGCTTTACGCCGCCCCCCGCCGAACAAGCCGCCGCGCTGCTTCGACTTGCGGATCGTTTCCTCGGTTTCCATGTCCAACCCCATCCCTTCGTCGACCGCATCGGTTAGCCAGTCGTCGGCGATGAGGATGGGCGGGTTGCCGGTGATTTCGGCAATCCACAGCGGGATTTGGGCAGCACGTCCGGCGGCATCGTTGGCGAGTGGCAGCGGTCGCCCACGCCCGTCGAAAATCAGGCCGACGGTACCGCCTTCCGCCGTGACTTTGACCCGCCCTTTGCCGTTGATGCTGAGGCCGCGTCCGGCGCTGACATCGACGGTCGCGGTTTTGCCGATGCCCAGCGGATACACCCAGATATGCCCACCTGAAACGTGATGCTTAATCACCTGCCCATCCGAGGTTTTGATGCGGACATGCAAGACAGGCCGGTTGAGCGCCGGAATACCGGAGATGCTAAAGACCGTACCGGCGGTTTCCAAGCTGCTGCTTTCCAAGACCTGCACGACGGCTTCGGGATTGGTATAGGCCAGCGAACCGAGCGCGGCGATCACGCCGTAGGTATCCAACTGGACGCGGGTCACGCCGGTGGCTTGAATGGCATCAATCAGCAGGAGTGTGCCGAAGCCGGACGAACCGGTTTCCGTCAGTCCCGCACCCGCGCCGATGATGGTGTCGAACTGCGGGGTGAGCGTGTTCTGGGCGAGGTTCAGCCGTTTGCCCCATGTCGGGCGTGAGGCTTCGACCAACGCGCCGATGCCCGCGCGGAGGAAGGCATGTTCGAGGAATATACCCTTGATGGTTTCCGGTACGCTGCCGGGGACGAGGGTTTTATTCAGGGCATAGTGGCGAATCTGGTTAGTACTCGTCACGAATGGCAGCCAGCGGTTGATGGTGGCTGCGCCGACCGTTGATAACAGACTGTCGGCACTGTGACCGAGGCCGATGTCGGTACGGATGCTGGTGGTAACGTGATCCTCGACGTAGGCCGAGAGGATGCCGACCGCGCTGCCAATATCGACGGTCAGCACGTTTTGCTCGGTCGATTGCCCGATGTAGTCGGCGATGAGGTTGTAACTCTGGGCGGTGGGCAGCACCCCGTTGCGGCTCATACGGGTGAGTGCGCCGAAACTGCCGCGTTTGGCCTGCTGGTCGTTATACACGAGGGCGAGCTGCGCCTGTGCGCCTTCAAGTTCTTCTTCCTCAAGATTGGGGCGGATGTTGGGGGCGATGAATAAGGTTGCCAGAGTGCCGAATAAGTCGCGCATGGTGGGGGCAAGCACGGAGTTACCCGCGTAAAGCAGCGCCGGTTTGCGTCCGCCTTTGATGAGGCGCAGGGCTTGCTGCACAGCACGCGCCTGCCGCAGCACGGGTTCTTCCGCGCCGCCTTCCATGCCGCCGGTGATAAAAATCAGGTCAGGGCGACTGCCGATGATGGCGTTAATCTGCTGCTCGACCGAGCGTCCATCCTCAAGCGAGAGGACTTCCACGATTTCGACGTAGGTTCCGGCGAGCGCCCGCCGCGCACTGGCGATGCTGACATCTGGCACGAGGCCGACGACGACGGTACGCATGGTGCGCCCCGTGCTGGCGGTGGTCACAAAGGTATCGACACCCGAACGGTCGTTTTGCTCAGGCGTGATGATTTTGCCGTCGTTGGTCAGCAGCTTGCGTCCGGTGACGGCGGTGATCTGCTCGACGACGCGGTTGAGGCCGAGCCGGGCATCGTTCGCCGGAAAGCCGGCGGTGGTGCGGGTGTCGCCGCGCGCGACCAAGCGGTAGAAGCCGTCCACAAGGTCAATCAGCAAGGCGCGGGTTTGCACATTGCCGAAATCAACTGCAAGGATTGAGCCGGAATGTTCTTCTGACACTGATTTCAGCCTCCCGTAATCCGCGCCAGTAGAAAGGCGATGCGTTCACTAAAGATGGTCAAGCTGGTGAGGATAGCCCCCGCGTAGAGTGCGCCGAGGGTGACGACGATGAAGCCCTGACCAAGCACACCGATTGAGCGCAGGACGAAACCGCGCTGAACGGTGCCATCGGGACGGCGGCGTGCCAGATACCAGAAGTACAGCAGGGTACTCATGACACCTAGCGACACCAAGAAGCCGTTCAACGGGTCAAGCGCAACCCCGCTTCCAGTGGCGTTCGCCAGCGGAATGAGCGTACCGGCGATTGCACCCGCCAGCGCGACGGCAGTGCCGACGGCGATGATGAAGCCAATGGCGATGTTGCCCAAACGACCGAAGCGCGGCGAGGCTTTCAGCAGGAGTAATAAGGCGAGGATAAAGGGAATCAGACCCAGCGCCCGCCCGCTGATGTCGCCCGCAGAAGCGATAATCGTGCCGCGCACCCACGGCAGGATGACGCTTTCGACGGTGATGAGCGTGACATAACCCGCCGTGAGGCCAGTGAAGACATAAATCGCCAGCCGGTAGAGGAAGTTATCCCCCAGCAGGTAGCTAAATACCATCAGCGTAAAAACAAATCCGGCCCAGAGGCCGATCTGGTCACCGGTCACTTGCGCCCCCTTCGCAGCAGCCCGCGCACGATATTGATGATCGCCCCCAAGGTGATGATGGCTATGATCGCCAGCAAGCCGAGCGTGGTGGCGTACCAGCGTTGGTCACGGTAGGGCGTTTGTACAACGGTCGGTCCCTGCGCGGGCAGCGGAGCCGCAGCCGGGGCTGCCAATGTATTGGGTACGCCGAGTGTTTCGGTTAGTTCCGGTGTCGCTTCCTGCCGGATGGATACCGGACGGTAGCTGGAGTCGGACATGAGGTCAACCACGGCGTTCGGGTCAACATGGTAAGCCACAGGTGTCGCCGTCACCGGTTCGATGATGCGGATGAACTGCGCCGAGACCCAACCTTCGCGGTCGTCTTCGAGGCGCACTTGCAGCCATGTGCCGTCCTCGTTGCGCCCGATGATTTGAACGGTTGAGCCACCGGGGATAGAGGCAATCGGTGTACCGGAACGTGATGGGTTATCGCGCACGTTGAGCGACTCGGATACGTTCACCACACCTTCGATGGTTAAGCCTTCTACACCCACATCGGAACTACCACCGGCTTGGGTTGTCGGTGTCCACGTCGGCGGTAGATCAGTCGCGCGGATGTTGGTCGGCGTGAAGGTGGGCGTAAACGTCTCGGTCGGCGTGAACGTGACCGTCGGTGTATTCGTAATGGTCGGCGTTTGCGTGATGGTCGGTGTCAGGCTGGGCGTAAACGTCGGTGTGATGGTAAAGGTCGCCGTGGGCGTGACCGGAGTCGGTGTGGCTGTCGGCGGCTTGGTCGGTACGAGCGTCGGGATGTCGGTCGCACCGGGGATCGGCGCAAGCGGTGCCTGGGCTTCCAAGATGGCGCGGTAGGTATAGGCATCTTTGTAGCCGACGAGCATCCCGTCACCGCTGGCTGCGGCGTACGGCTGCGCGAGCGGCCCCGCAGCGCTGCTGACGGCGATCAACATGGGAACACCTGTCAGCGGCATGACCTGTTCTGACCAGCGACGAATGTCGTCACTGCGTTCACCGATGACGATGAGGAGCGCGAAATCATCCAGCGAGGTCATGCCGATATCCGTCGGTTTGCCGTTCATATCGTTCGCCAATGCGCCGCCGATATTCTGGCTGAAGTTGCGTACCCCGATGGTTTCACCGGCGATGAAGGGCGCGATTACGTAATCTTTGATGGGCACAATGATCCGACCGAAGCGGTTTAAGCCGGTGCCGGGGTTAACAACAATGTTCCCGCTGCTATCCGTGCCGCCCGTTTTGATGTCGAGGCCGGAAACAACACCGCGTTCCAGCACGTTTTTGGCGTGGAGCAAACCGATGGCGTTGGTGCTGACAATAACAGGACGTGCGCCGCGCATGAAGATATGGCGCAGGAGGGTATCGAGTGTGGTATCCAGTTCGGCGGCATCGGTGAGGCCGTATTCCGCCGCGACCAGCACCGTATCCCCCGGCTGGAGGACGGCTACACGGTCGAAGGCGATTTGCTGCGGGCTGCCTGCCGCGAAGCTGACCGGTGGTAACTGCCCGATGCGGAGGCCGCGCACCACGAAGGGTAGGATAATGGCTGCCGCCAGCACTACCGCGATCAGGAAACGGTCGATTTTCGGGCGGCGGCGGCGAATGGGGCGGGTTGCCGCTGGAAGGGGAACGGGCGCGGCTCCAACCACATCATCGAGGTCGGGTGCGTCTTCCAGCGTGGCATCAATCGCCGAGAGCTGCGGCTTATTGGTTTCTTCAGTCGATACCAGTGATTGCAGCAGATTCACTTTTTCGCGCTGGGCGGCACTCAGTACGAGGTCTTCCGCCAAGCCCGGTTTACCGATCCGCACCGGCGCGGGCGGAATGATCTCCGGCACACCGACCAGCAGCGCTTTCATACTGTCGGGCGCATCGTCGCTGATGGGGTTCGGCAGTTCCAAACCGGCGGCGTGCAGGGCGCGCAGCGGTTCGGAGAGGTCTTCGAGGTCGCGTTCGTTTTGCGCTTGTTTACGCACGATGGCGGCGGCGGAAACATCGTCCGAGCCGACGCTGACACCGAGGTCGGACAGCCAGTCGGACTTTTCGAGGCCGAGGTCGTCCGCACCCGATGGTTGCCCTTCGAAGCCGCGCAGGTCGTTGAGCTTTTCCAGTTCGGCGGAGGATAAGAGGCTGTCCATGTCGAAATCCGCTTGACTGAGCAGTTGGCCTGTTTGGTCACGAACTCCGGTTTCAATGTCTTTATACGACGAAAGAATGTCGTCAATATCGCGCAGTTCGCCCGTTTGGAAGAATGCACCGGTTTCTGCTGCCTGTGGCATCTGCTGCGTGGGTTCGGCGGGCGGAATGTCACCCAATCCGGCGAAGAGATCTTCATCCGGTGGCAGTTCGTAGTCGGTTTGCGGCAGTTCATCCTGCGATTGAAGCTCCGCCAACCATTCGGGCGGGCCGTCGGCAGCGTCAAACGGTTCCGGTTCGCTTTGGTCGAACCAGTCGTTAGCGGCAGGGGCAACTTCTTCGCCCGGCACGACATCGAATTCGCCGGTAGAGGTACTGAACTCCGGCAGTGTATTCAGGAAGTCGTCCTGTTCGATGCGGGCGGCAGCGGCTTCACTCTCGCGCTCCAGCCAATCGGTGATGCGGCCTTTGGGCAGGGGTTCACCGGATGGCGGTGGTTCTTCAGCTTTCGGCTGCGGGAAACCCGCTTCGGCAGCTTCACGCAGCATACCGGTGTCGAACTCACCAAAGAGGTCGTCGTCGGGGTCGGTCGGCGCGTTTTCCATCAGCCACGGTGGTATCTCGGCTTCTTCTCTGGCTACCGGGACCATTTCCTCATCGTCATCTATCCACGACGCGGCAATTGGCTGCTCGGCTGGCGCGGACGGTTCGGAGTCGTCCATTTCCGTCAGCCAGTCGGGGATGTTGGCGGCATCCGTCTCGGCTGGGTCGATAATTTCTTGTTCGGCAGTTGGCTCGGCGGCGTATTCTTGCAGCCATGCCAGTTCGCCCGTATCCGGCGGCGCGGCGCTGGGCGATGCGGCTTCGGGCAGCGAGTCATCAACCGGCGCACCGAGCTGCTTCATCCAGTCGGGGGTATCATCGAAGGTGGGTTCGGGTTCTTCGTCGCCGAAGTCATCCTGACGGAGCCACGACAGCGAGTCGCCTTCAAGGATGTCATCTTCGGGTGTTTCATCCGGCGAGGGCGTGCTTTGCGCCAAATCCATGTGCGCCAGCCAGTCGGGGACTGCGGTATCAACGGCCTCCGGTTCGGCAGGTGGCGGCGCGACGGCGCTCAACCAATCGGGGGTGTCATCGAGGATCGGGGCTTCGTCAGCGGTAGGCTGCTCGTCGCTTCGCATCCAATCCGGTGTGTCGTCCAGAATAGGCGACTCGGCAGACGGAATGTCATCCCCACGCAGCCATTCGGGTGACTCGTCTTCGTGCGGCGCATCCTCGGATTGACCTTGACCGGAGGCACGCAGCCAATCGAGTTCGCCGGTAAAACCCAGCGAATTGGACTTGCCGGAACCGGAGGGTTTATCACCGCTGTCGCGCTGCCATTCGGGCGTGTCGGCATTATTGGCTTCGTCGAGCTGGTTTTCGAATGCGTCTTCGACATCCTGCCGCCAACTGAGTTCGCCCGTAAAGCCTAAACTGTCGCCGGAACGCTTCGGGGGTGAGTCCTCGTCTGACGTGCCGCGCAGCCAGTCGAGATCATCTTCCGGTTCGTCGTCCGGTGGACGCTTGTCAAAATCGTCAGTCATGCCGTGTCCCCCGTATGCCGGAGAAAGTCAGAAAGGTTCGTCATGTGTTTAGTCCCGGTAGGAGCGGTCTTGCCCGATGAGGACACGCGCTCCGGCGACCGTGACGGCGAGTGCGATGCCGAGCAGGATACCCCGCGCACCAGCGCTCACCGGAACAGCCATCAGCCAATCCCGGATGAGGCCAACCACGCGCATCCCCGGTGTGGTGAAGGGCAGCGCGGCGGTGAGCATGAGCAGCAGCACCAGCGTGAACAGTAAGGCGCTGCCAGTCACGCGGCGGCGCATCATGCGGTACGCGCCGTAGACCAGCGCGAACAGCACCAAGCCTGCCAGCGCGGATTCAATCGAAACTTGTACCCCTTCCAAGAGAACCGTTGTTGGTGCGGGTGAGCCTGTTAGCACGCCCGACCGTTCCAGTACGCCCAGCACGATGACACCGACCGCGCTGATGACCAGCACGAGGCTGTTGATGCGCTGTGAGAACGGTTTGCCGCTCCCAAAAACCCGCCCCAGATGCACGACTAGCAAGTTAAAGATACCGATCAGGACGGTGAGGGCGACGGTAATGACGGTGAGTTGTAGGAAGAGATTGGTGATCGAATTGAGTCGGATGCCATTGGCAAGGTCAGAGAGTGTACCCAAATCATTTCCACTGCCGATAACCAGCCCGAAGAACGTCCACAACCCGACGACGATGACAATGGCGGTAGCGAGCGCAGAGCCGAGGCGTGCCATCGGTTATCCCCCTCCCGAAAGGGTGCGAAGTGCATTCTGAATGATCCGGCCAAAGCTGCCATCAAAAAACGAGTTGCCGAGGGCGATGATCGTTGGTATCAGAATGATGAGTATAAGCAGGAAGCGCAGGATGTCGGTGGCGACGACGCTGCCGATTTGCGTGGACGAGCTGCCGAGGTAAGCGCCGGCTGTAAAGACTTCTTCGCCGATCAGCACTTCGTCGGACATGACACGGGCGACGGCTTGGCCTTCTAGCTGGTCGCTGGTGGCGATGATCGTCTGGTTGCGGCGGGCAGCGGCTTCCGCGACGAGCGCGAGTTCCGGCCCGAAGCTGCCACCGAGAATGTTCGCGCCAACGTGGTCATCCGCCAAGGTCGCGGTGAGGGCGGCGGCGAAGGCCATCGAATGCCCGGAACCGGGGTACCAGCGGGCGCTGTTATAAGGTGCGCTGCTGATGGTACTGCGAGAAGCATAGGCGCGGCGCAGGGTATCTTGTGCCAGTGGTAAGGCGCTGGTATCGCTGACGGTAAAAATCGGCGCAGCCGTACCGATGACGGCGCGGCGGGTGATTTGATAGAAAAGCTCGGCGTTGGCGACGGCGACCAGCGTACTCGTGCTGCCCAAGCCTGAACTGCCAAGCGAGACATGCACGGGGCGGTTCTGCTCAATCGCTTCACCGATCATGCCCGGTAAGCGTTCGAACGCAGGGATTTCGCGCAGGACGTATAACGTACGCCGTCGGCGCACGAATTGTGTGACGATGATCGTGATGACGAGTGCCAGCACGAAAATGATGATGGTCAGATACTGGGTTGTGCTATCCACGTTCCCCACCCGTGATGAATAGTGACTTCAACCATTATCGCCTATTTCTGCAAACGCGCGAATAGGCTTATTGATCTAAGAAATAGCGTATCTGTTCCAGTTCGCCGGGTGTTTCGAGGGTACGGGCGAAACCCTGTACGGTTTCCCGACCGACCCACAGGCTCAAAACCGGCTGCGCGACCCAAACCAACTGTGCTCCCAGTACGCCTAATGGTTCCAGTGCGTCGAGCGCCAAGCCGAGGGTGCTGCCTAACCCCCGCGCCTGAATCTGGATAACCCATTCTGGCGGTGTGAACTGTGGTTCAGGTTTCATGTTCGTGAGTATAACACGATAGTTGGTTTGGGAGAAACCAGAGTATTCGATTGGGTGCTGCGGTAGGGACTAGAGAATTGCCTGCTCAAAGTGTGTGCGTTCACGGGCGATGAGCGTATAGGCTTCGGCAAGATGAGCAACCCAGCACGATTGTATCCCTGCACCGGAGTAGACACGGTTGAAGGTTTTGATGAGTGCGGATACGAAGCCGCCCCCCGCCACAAATACGACGATGCGCGTGTTCGGGCGTTTGAGTGTCGAAAGCGTGCCAAATTGGGCAACGGCGCTGGGCGGGATGCCGAGACTGTTTTCCAGATTGACGATGGCATACACATTTTGGGTTGTGTCACTATTTAAGGTATGGCCTTCTTTTACCGCGTTGTAGAGTTCGTTCCAGCGCCAGCGACCTTCCATTTTGTAGTGCAGGATGGTTTGTGCTTCATCATCCCACGTTACTTGAACACCCATGTTATCTTCCTCGGTGGTTGGAACAAATGAAAGACATCCAACCAATAATTACAAATAATAACCGTATGACATTTTGATTATGCGCCTAAATGCTGGAAACAAAGATTGAGGTTGTGCAAGCAGTTCATTTTTGTTACACCGTCTACTAAAATGGGAGCAGTGAACATATTTAATGAAGATGACAGGTCACGATTGATGATTACGATTTGCGAAGTCCCTGCTGGAACCTACCCGATTGGCGATAACATCACGGCAATCAGCCGCCCCGCGCATACCGTGCCGCTGGCAGCGTTCGGCATCGCCCAAACGACGGTGACGAACATCCAGTTCTTAGCGTTCATCGCCGCCGGTGGTTATCAAGAACGCCGCTTTTGGAGCGAGATGGGGTGGCACTGGCAGGAGGGTAAGGAAATTACCCGACCCTTCTTTTATGACAATCCTCTGTTTAACGCGCCTGACCAACCCATTGTGGGCGTAAGCTGGTACGAGGCAGATGCGTTCACCCGCTGGCTGGCGGAAGCCGAAGGGCTGCCGTGGCGACTGCCGAGCGAGGCCGAGTGGGAAGCCGCCGCGCAGGGGCCGGATGCCGAAGCGCCACGCCCGCGTGTGTATAACACCGCCGAGCAGAAGATAGGGTATCCGTGGGCGGTGACCGAAGCCGGAAATACCTCGTGGTGCGGGGCGCAGGATATGTGCGGGAACGTTTGGGAGTGGTGCAGCACGCGCTGGGGCAAGAACTGGCAGACGCAGGATTTCCGCTACCCGTATAACGGCGGTGACGGGCGCGAGGATTTGAGCGGCAGTTTCGCGCGGCTGATGCGCGGCGGCTCGTGGTTCGACCCGATGTCCGAATCCAGCCCGACCAACCGTGGGCGTTTCCTCCCCGGTTCGCGTGGCAGCAACATCGGCTTCCGCTTGGCGCGGCGTTTGTAAGCTGGAAAAATTGATCCTTAATGCGGGACTTGCCAGCGGCAAGTCCCTACAACTGACGATCATTGATAATAATTCGAATAGGAGCTTTTACGGTGCAGTACTTTAAACCTCAAGACCCGTATTTCGTGGGCGACTGTATGCCCTTCTACCATGATGGCACATTTCACCTTTACTACCTGCAGGACGAGAACCACCATCAGGCGAAGGGCGGCCTCGGTGGGCATCAGTGGTCACACGCTTCGACCCGCGACCTCGTTCACTGGGAACATCACCCGATGGCGATCCCCTGTACCGAGGATTGGGAAGGCTCGATCTGCACCGGCTCGACCTTTTACCATGACGGCATGTTTTACGGTTTCTACGCGACCCGCATGGCCTCCGACCGTACCGAGAAACTCAGCCTCGCGGTGAGCAGCGACGGCATCACCTTCGAGAAAACCTTACCCAACCCGTTCGCTGAACCCATCAGCGGCTACTCACCCAAGCATTACCGTGACCCGTTTATATTTCGGGATGAAACTACGGGCGAGTTTAATATGCTGGTCACGGCTTCGCTCGACCCGTATCTGCTCTATGGGCGTGGGGGCTGTCTCGCACGGCTGACCTCACCGGACTTAAAGATGTGGACGGTCGCCGAACCCTTCATTATCCCCGGTGGTCGGGAACATTATGCCAATATCCCTGAATGCCCTGACTATTTCCAGTGGAATGGCTGGTACTACCTCGTCTTTAGCTTGGATGGCAAAGCCCATTACCGCATGTCACGGCAGCCGATGGGGCCGTGGCTGCGTCCGGCTGTTGATATTTTCGATGACTCTAACGTGGCGATGGTCATGAAAACCGCCGCGTTCACCGGCAACCGCCGTATTGGTGTCGCGTACCTCGCCTGCCGCCGCGACGAGAAGGATAACGGCGAGCGCATGTACGCGGGGCATACCCTGTTCCGCGAGATCATCCAGCACGAAGACGGCACGCTCGGCACCAAGTTCGCACCGGAGATGGTTCCCGCCTATGGCGATAAGCTCGATTTGCCCTACAGCCCGATGACGATGGAAGTAACCGGCAGCGCGAGCAGCATCGACATTCGCGCCGTCGAGGGACAGGCAGTCGCCGCGTTGGATAACGTCCCGCAAAACGCGCGCATTAGCCTAACCGTGAAACCTGCGGCAAATTCAGTTGAGTTTGGCCTGTGGCTGCGCGGTTCGGGCGATATGGAGAGGGGCTACCCGCTCACCGTTCTGCCCTACGAGCGCAAGGTGACACTTAACCAGCAGTCGGTGAGCTGCGTCGATGGCCTCGACCAACCTTTTACGCTGGAAATTATCCTGAAAGATGACATCATCGACGTGTGCGTGGATGGCCGCCGCTGCTTGATTGACCGCTGCTACGACTTGAACGGCAGCCGTCTATTCTTCTTTGCCCAAAATGCTGAGGTCACGTTCGACAATATCGAGGTCGCGCCGCTGGTATGAACGCCTTCTTCCGCCGCGCCATACCCGCCCATCTTGATACGCTGGTTGACTTCATGCGGGCTTACTACGCTTTCGACGGTATCCCGTTTGATGCGGTCAAACAGCGGGGCGGCCTGAGCGGGTTGATGGCGAATCCCCAGCACGGTTACGTGTGGCTGATCGAATGGGACGGCGCGGTGGTGGGTTATATGGCGGTGTGCTTCGGCTACAGTTTGGAGTTCGGCGGGCGCGATGCCTTCGTGGACGAGATCTACCTGCTGCCGGAAGCGCGGGGTAAGGGCATTGGTAGGCAAGCGATGGCGGTGATGCTCGAAACCTGCCGCACGAACGGTATTCAAGCCGTGCATCTGGAAGTCAGCGCGGAGAACGAAGCGGCGGTTGCCTACTACGAGAAGTCGGGCTTCACCCGCCGCGACTTCTCGCTCATGTCGCGGGTGATCGGGGGTTAGAGTTATGAAAACAATAACCGTATTTGAAAAATTTTGTCAGTTACCTGAGAACTCCGAACGCTATTTTGAGCTGATTGATGGTGAAATTGTCGAGAAGCTGATGGCTTATCCCTACTACTCGGAAAAAGCAGCCCGTATAAGTCGATATATTTTGGGTTTCGTGGATGAACATAGCTTGGGTTACGTTACGGGTGAATTAGCTGGCTATCGTATTTCTGAACAAAATGCTTTTATGCCGGATGTTGCGTTTATCTCCAAGGAACGCCAACCGGAATTTCCTGAAACGGGCTATAACCCTGTCCCACCTGATTTGGCGGTTGAGGTTGTTTCGCCAACCGACTCGTATAAGGATGTTGCCAAGAAAGTTCGCACTTACCTGCAAAATGATACCCGCATGGTATTGGTGTTCGAGCCGGAAACCGAAACAGTTACCGTTCATACACTGGATGGGCAGTACACACTCGACATCAATGATACATTCGACGGCGGTGATGTGCTGCCCGGCTTTAAACTCCCACTGAACAAAATCTTCGGTTAGCACATCAACTAGGTTGGTCAGAAGCCTTCATTTCCCAATCACGACTTCAGTTGGCATATTATTGGAATAGAGAAGTGCAAACCACTATTGGTCTGAATCCTGAATTAGCAGATTTTCTAAAACTCTTTCAAGTGAGGTAACTTCCAATGGATAATATGAATACTTTTGGATATGCCAACTATGTATTTATAGCCAAACCAGAACTAGTGCAATTCATAGGTGACGATGTTGTTGCTGCTTACATACTTTGTAAACCAGTGATATGGTCATATCCATATGGTGGCGTGAAAATCTTAATTCCTGACGATGAAGTCAAGCTATTAAAGCTGCTCTTTTTATCCGATATACAGGTACGTTCACGTAAATATAACGGGCTTCTTGCCACACTGGATAAGGTACTAGGAACACAATTACCGTATACCCCAGACTTATTCGACAAATGGTGGATTTTAACGAAGGCCGGCGATAGTAAGTCATGGGACACATTAACCGACTCCTTAAATACAGAAACCATGTCATTACTTTTGCCCGCTGAACCCTCAGCAGTCGATAAACAAATCCGAAGATTAGTCGATATAGCCCTTAGAAAAAAGAGCCAAAGCAAATAAGGAGCAAAAACTATGCCAATTCCAACTCGTCCTGATACAACCCCCTATGAAGACCGCGATCAAGCTGCGCCCACCATGTCCATCGGCACAGTGTTGGGCTTCGTCACCGAGTTCAACGCCAACACGCAGATTTTCAACCTGAAATAAGAGGCTAAATATCCTGTTTCTGCGGCAGCATCACGAGGTCACGGATAGTGACGTGCGGCGGCTGCGACAGCATGAACGCAACGGCGTTCGCCACATCCTCCGACTGAATGTACTTGCGCTCCTGCACCGAGAGGCGCTCGATCTCTACTGGATCGTCAATGCCCCACAACTCGTTTGCCACCGCGCCGGGGCAAACCGCGCCCACCCGTATCCCATACTTCGCCACCTGTCGGCGGAGGGTATGGACGAAACCTTGAATGGCATGTTTGGACGCGCTGTAAACGGGTTCCCAGTGAATATCGACAAACCCCGAAATCGAACTGCTCACCAGAATATCACCCGACTGCTGGGCTTTCATGTGCGGCAGCGCGGCATGGACGCAGCGCATCACTCCGTTGATATTCACGTTCATCAGGTTGGCAAAGGCTTCAGGGTCGCCGTCCTCGAACTCGCCGGGGATATAAATACCGGCGTTAGCGAACATCACATCAATCCGCCCAAACTTGTCTATCGTCTGGTTAATAAGGCTGGTGATGTCCTCGGCTTGGGTGATGTCGGTCGGGACGACCAGCGAGTCGCCCTGTAGGCTGCTGGCGATGGCTTGCATCTTATCGACCTGCCGCGCCGCCAGTACCACTTTGCAGCCATAGCCGGAGAGCAACCGTGCGCTCGCCGCGCCAATACCCGAACTCGCGCCGGTGATAATAACCACTTTTCCTGAAAGCCGTTTTTCCATTATTTTTCACCTAAACGATCTTTATATATGAGAGCCAATCATAACGTATCTAATCTCCCCTGCAAACTTAAACCAAATGTCGGTTATTTTGTTCACATCGTCATCAGAGCTTGTATGGTTCCCCTCGCCATGAGGGAGAGGGGTTAGGGGTGAGGGTTGTAGATAGCACCACGCCCGTGCAGGGGTTTTCAAATCCGTTTATACTCTAGCAAAATTTCTTGAGAAGGATGTTTATGAACAGCCAATATATCAACTCATTACCTAAAACCATGTCCGCGATTGTGTGCCACGGGCCGCTGGATTACCGCCTGCAAGAGTGGGATGTGCCGACGCTCGAACCGGAAGAAGTGCTGGTGCGCGTCAAATCGGTGGGCATCTGCGCCAGTGACCTCAAGTGCTATCAGGGTGCGCCGCTGTTCTGGGGCGATAAGCACCGCACCGGCTACTGCCAGACACCCGTTATCCCCGGTCATGAGTTTGTGGGTGAAGTCGTCGGCTTGGGCGAAGGCGCGGCGGAAA
>Ga0209460_1001044_pt1 | contig 18796 bp, 9 predicted proteins | sample EBPBio132013_DNA_FD_185868 | JGI IMG/M metagenome (GOLD analysis project Ga0209460, IMG submission 185868) | Wastewater treatment Type I Accumulibacter community from EBPR Bioreactor in Madison, WI, USA - Reactor 2_5/13/2013_ DNA (SPAdes)... | ecosystem: Engineered > Bioreactor > EBPR >... | reverse complement strand
CCGACCCATCCGTTTGGCATCGTGTCTGTGATCACCTCAAGCAGATTCTCGCTGGCACCGAGGGGCCACCAACGCGTCCGTTGCTGGGAAACTATGCCGATGAAGTCGCCTAACTGCGGTTTTTAGGGTCATTGAAGTCTTTAAATATCGTCTGACAAGAACGGTCGGTTGCGCATCGCATTGTTGCCGTGCGGGGCGTAAACCTATCTGGCAGCAGTTCGGCCCAAGCAGGCAATGAGACACGCCACAAGTCGTCGACTGCCGCGCTGGGTCTAGCGCTGCTCAAAGCGGTACCGAACGGAGCCGCTTCGCACTACGCGAAACTGGTCGCGCGTTTTGGTGCCGGCCGGGTTAGGCAGGGTCATTACCATCCAGCGGGTCGGGTCGAATACGAACGGCACGTACAGGATGCGGTACCTGCGCTTTCGGTCCTCTCGTGCACTGCCGGCGACCTCGAGCTCTCGCGCCGTCAGCTCGAACTCGCCGCCGGCGTCGAGCGCCGACTTGACCTCGTAAAGATATTCGTGGCGTGCGGTCAGGACCTTAAAATCGTAGCCCAAGGTGTCGTCGCCCACCAGGCCGGTGCAGAACTTCTCTCGGTTCGACGAGACCCAGCACTCGTCCGACATCTCCTTCGGATGGCGCCGGAAGAGCAGTTTCCACACCAACCACTCGCTCGCCATGCCCATAGCAGTGCGGGTTGCCTCAGACGGCTGGTTGCGCCAGGTTCCGCCCCCTCCGCCTCCGCTCGCTTGCGGCCGCGATTTGCCCGCTTCGCTCTGGTGAAGCAGGCGCGCGACGCGGCTGCGGGCGAACCATTCGTCGCTTTGAGCAATGGCCGCGTCGGCGAGGTTCTCGAATTCCAGGATGAATTCTGGGCTACCAGTGTCCAGCGAGCGTCCCGCGAAGGGGATGCTGCGGCGAACCGCCTCGGCCTTCACGCGGAGTTCGCGAGCCTCCTGCTCCTCGTGCTTCAAGTCGTCCGCCGTCAGGCCCAGGTCACTCGGGGCCTCGGTTATCGGCATGCTCGCCGGCCACCAGCCGGCGCGAAGCAACAGCACCGGCAAGGCGCCTGGAGCAATCACCTCGAAGTCCAGCAGGCCCGCCTGATCCAACTCCCGCACGAGCTGCTGGGCATCGGCCGCGCCAGCGCCGTTCGGTTGCTGAGTGCCGTTCTTCCGACACCAAGCGCGCATTAGGTTTGTTAGATCCGCGTACCGCGCTGTCACCTGCTTTCGATTGGCGGCTGCAACGACCTCCAGGGCCTGAAGCTCAATGGAGGGGTCGTCGGGGCCTAGCCTTGCCTCGACCGCTAGATTCACGTGGGCGGCGACGCGGGCCCGATCGAGCTGCTCCAGCTGCAGCGGCCACTGGGAGTCGAACTGGACGAATTTAAGCGTTCGCAGGTCCACGTACTCGTCCAGCGGCGCAGCGGCCCGCCATGCGGGTAGAAAGGCTCGCCTGAGTCGAGCGCGCAGCAATGAGGCTAACTCAGCGACATACGAGCTGAACAAGCGGCGAAAGTCCGCCTCGTCGTTCATCGGCGGGTAGCCGAGATCGGCGAGCGTGCTGCCGAACGCGGCGAACTCCAAGTTGAGTCGTACGCAGATCGTTTTCTGGTCGTCGGTCTCGTCGATGACTTCGAGCAACTGGTCCACCACCTCCGTCCGGAACTCGCCCGCAAGCCAGGCGCGGAGCTGCAGGGCGGGGCCGAACTGGGCGTGCCTCTCCCTAAGCCGCTTCGCAGCCTCCCCGCCCTTGAGGAAGGCCACAGCCGGCAGGACCGCGTCGACCCGGCGCTGAACGCCGTCCTTGGTTGCAGCGAAGTGCTCGCGCACGACACCGACGTCTCTGCCGATGGCGTTGGCCAGCATGTCTTCCGCCGGGCCCCCGGTGGCGCCGTCGTAACCGTCACGCTGAAGCACTCCCCAGTGCCCACTCGATGGTGTTGCGGCGGGATCCGAGCAGCTTGGTGATCGCCTGCGAAGCCTCCAGCAGCAGGCGAAGGTCGATGGGGCCGGCGGTCTGCACAAGCAGCGTCGGTACACGGGCGTGAGGCACGGCGTGCGCGCGCTCCCTAGCCCGTACCATTATCTCTTGGCCTGAGATTGTGAGGGCGAAGCTGCAGCACCGCCTAACGCGAATCGCTCGCAACCGGCGGTCGAGCTCTTCCGCCGGAAGCGTTCGTATCTCCAGGGGGTCGCCCAAGTGCTCGTGCGCAAGCACAGCTACGTCGCTCAGCCATGAAAGATCGCCGGCCAGCAGCAGGGGATCCACGGGCGAGGGCTCGAACGGCAGCCCGTCCACGACGAGCTGCACATCGCCGGTGTCGGCAAGCCTCGGAGTGAAATGTCCGGTCGCCTTGAGCAGCTCGCAGAGCAGCGTTGCGTTGGTTTCGCCGACGTCTAACACCGCTTCCCCAGCGTCGGTCAGGGTACGAGCTGCGAAAGCCTGCGGTTCGGTGGTGACGTAGACGGCCGGCGGGTCGTCTTCGCTACCTGAAAGCAGCTCGAGAACGCCTGCCCTGTCCACGACCAGGCGAAGCGACACGGGGAGTTTTGCGCGTCGTTCAGTGACATCGGACCATGCGCGTCGGAGCTGGTCGCGCAGGTCGCGCCTCTCGGCCGCCGACAACTCCGGCAGCGATGCGGCCAAGGACGCCAGTCGGCCCGGTGCACTGGAAGCGTCCGACCAGTTGCGAAGCCCGATTCTGGGGTCGAAAAGAATCTGAGGCAGCTCGTCGCGGGCACCAGGCTCTGACTTGAATCGCGCCACGAACCGCGGAGGATGCTGCTTCGCCACGGTCGTGGACCAGCTGTCACACGGCCGGGCGAAGACGATATTGTCAGCGCGCGTGCTCGCGGGCCAGCGGCCGCGTCGAAGGAAGACCTGCAACGGCGTGGGAAGTGTGACGGTCTGGTTCCCGCGCCAGTGTTGAACGCTGAACTGGAAGTGCGCGTCGCCGTGGGCCTTCAGGTAGGCGACTAAGAGGTTTGACAGAAGCTCCCTCGTCGACTCCGGAAGCTGCTCGTGCTCAAGCTGCCCCGGCACCCTCCAAGCTTGGCCACGCATCTCGTACTGGGTCTGCGGGTAGTGCAGAGCGTGCTGGGGAGCGATCTCGGTCCAGTTCGCGTCGAATCCGTGCTTGGAATCTCCATACCGCAGAAGCACGTTCCAGTATCCGTTGGGGGTGCCTTCGCGCCGCATCGTCGCGTGGATGGGTTCAAGCCCCTCTCCTACACCTAGGATTTTCAAGAACTGCATCCAGTCTTCGCGGCGGTCGTCTGCGCGGGCTCTGGGCCAGGCCGAGAAGGCGACGAGCAGGCGATTGCGCTGGGCCCTGCAGTCCGCCGAAGCGGCGGCCGCCTCATCGAAATACTGCTCCAGTGTTCGACCGAGGGCGCTCCATGACGCGGACATCAGCGCTTCTTTACCGCGCATCCAACCGCCCGAGCACGGCACCCTCAGGTCGGCTGCGCACAGCGCGGCTTCCACGGCCTTATCCCCGTCGGCGCGCCATACGCGGAAGGCCCAAATCAAGGCTTCGCGCCGCTGATTCTCCGTCGCGGATTCCAGCGCGCCCTTCAAGGCCTCCAGGGCTTCGACGGGGTCGTAATGCCGCAAGAGGCCAACCTTCTCAAATTTGTGGACAAACTCTTCGGGGATTCCGATGCCTTGATTCAAGAAGCGGAACTTGCGTGCGATAGCTGAGGGGGGATTTGGCGGGCCCTCGCCGCGCCTGCCGCGTGAGCCTGCACTTCGCGCGAATACGGGTGGGGCGTCGCCCAGCGCGTCCGCGGTCGCGACAAGAAGCCTCTTCTCGTCGCTGAGGAGAACCTTCCTACCCACCAATTCCTTGAGGCTGATGCTAGAAGCGGCGAAGAGCGCGAGCACGTCCTCGTAGAAGTCCCGCCAAGCCGTCGCGCCTGGCTTGGACTTCTTTACGAGGTGCTCGGCCGTCGCTTCGGCCCACTCACCCAGCCGCGCCGCGGTAAGGTCGAGCGGCAGCCCGACGGCAGCCGCGAGCGCCCTCACCCGCGCAAGCTGCCCCTGCGAGACGTCGTACAGGATGTCGGCCTCAGCAATCGAACTCAGAAGCCTTGGCGAGAGTTGCTGGGTTCGGATGTCCGGCCAAGCGTAGAGCGTACGGAACGACGCCCAGCGGGGGCCGTCGCTGGACGCGGTGGGCCAAACCGAAGCGTCGGAGAGTGGTCGCCCGATCGACTGAAATGCGGCGACTATCGTTGCAATCCGCGCATCCGACCAGGCGGCCATATCAACGACAGCGCTTGGCGGTACAACCAAGCCCTCGTCAACGATCGCAAAGCAGGCTTTCGCCGCAGTGTCGGCCGCGCCTTGGATGAGGAGCTGGTTCAGCGGGAGATCTGGTTTGACGGTGCGCCGGTCGATGTCCGCGAAGAACGGCGCGTCGATGTGACCGGCCATTGGCGAGACCGCATGGTCATCCATCGGAAGAAAGTTGTACAGGCGCGGTTCGACTACCTTGTTCAACCACACCGCAATCGAGACGACGGCATCGCCCTTCCAGGAAAGCCAGCGCTTGAGCGGTGGCGCCGCCGGGATGCTCTTCGCGACTGCAGCAAGCACAGCGTCCTTTTGCAACGTCTGCCTGACAACGAGAAACGCGCTTCCGTCGCTCATCGTTACGCGTTGCATTCGAATGCTCGAAGACGAATCCCTCAAGAGCGGTTCAACTGCGCGGGTAAGCGTCTTCTTCTCGACTTCGATCCCGGCGCGAACGATTGAGACCTCAAGCGACGCGAGGCGATCGAGAAAGAGCTGGACAGGCACAGCTGCGTTGGTTAGCGCAGCCACCTGCTTCTCAGCCAGTTCGACCTCGCGCGAGGAAGCCAGAGGCAGGCAGACAACCGTGGCGTACCCCAGTTCGGCAAGGCGGCGCACCTCGTCCGGCTGTTCGTTCACGGCGACGGGAACGAGGTAACGCGGAATGTCCGCAGCGACCTTGGCAGCCACCTCCGGCGAAGCGCCAATCTCCTCCAACAGCTTTGCGATCTCTTCCATTGACGCGAACCGGAAGCAGTAGCCGTCGAAAGGGGGTGCCGGCTTTTGAGCGCCAGCGGAAAAAATGTGGACGTCGTTAGTCAGCGCCTCGACGCTTCTAAAGCCAAGGCCCTTGTTTCCGATTCCTTCGCCGATCTCCTTATCGCTCGTCCCAATGTTGCGGACCGCCTCAAAGTTCGAGCTGGAAAAGGGGCGCCCCTTGTTGGCGACGAGCAGTACGCCTGTGTGAACGCTGGTGATCACCAGGTGGATGGCGACCTGGCCCTTGTCGCCGACGCCGTGAGCGTCGTGGGCGTTTTGAAGCAGCTCGAAAAGAACGCGGTCACCGTACTGAGTGCCGATGATCTCGTTGAGGCTCCTTAAGCTCTCGTACACCTTGAGACCGCGTCGCTGCCCGTCCAAAGCGTGCTCCAGCTGCGAGCGAGTGATGCTGCCGATAAGCTCCGCCGCTGACGCGAGCAGCGGCGCATCTGTGCCTGTCAACTGCTCGACGCAGCCGTCGTCCGTTTGTATCACCGCTTCATCCATACGTGGCCCCCTCGGTCTGAGCTAAGTAGATAGCGCTATGCGAGACGAAAAGCTAGATTTCAATGCTGCCCATGGGACTTGCAGCAACAGGAGAGCCGATCCCTCGGTCCTTACCAGGCGCGCTGACCGCTTGCCGCCGAAGGATAGGAAATCCAACGGCACCATCGACAGTATATGAGCCTTCATCAACTGGGCGTCAATCTCGGATTTCGCCCTGGTGGCCCTTGAAAAGTCATCCGAATCCCGCCGCGCTCAGTGCTGGTGGCCATCCGCCTGGCCGGTCCGGCCGGGCGGATGGCCACCAGTACGAGTCGTCCCACGACGGGCGATGGCAGCTCGTCTTGCTTTGGCTTCGAGCGTTGCGCGTTGGCACTCTGCACTTTCAGACCGGCACCTACCAGGCGATGCGCTGATCGAATTCGTACTCCGGCGCCGATTGAGCCTGGGGGTCGTTCTCGCCCATGGTGGCGCCCTGCATCTCCCAGAGCGGCGGCGCACGGGCGGGCATCAGGCGTGGCGGCGAGGTCGGTTCGCCCAGATGGGTCAGGATGTCGCGCATGGCACCCGCCTCGATGATGAAGGCGATGATTCGCATCTCGCCGCCGCAGCGCGGGCAGATGAGCGGAAAGACCTCATAGATCCGCGCGAGCAGCAGCGCCCAGGCGTAGCGGGCGGCGCGACGCAGGAGCGCTTCCTCTTCTCCCCGTGCTTCCGCTGTCCCCATGGACGAGGGGCTGAGCGTGTTGATCGGCGGAGCGGTCGTGGCGATGGGCTCAGGTGGATCAGTTGGATCAGTCGCTGCTGCACGCGGCGTACTGTCCGGCACGCCGGCAAGCGCGGTGACCTGTGCGCGTAGCGGTGCGTTGGGCGCCAGCACGCCGTAGTACCGATGCCGATATCGGCGCGGCGGCGGAATCAGCGCCGCCAGACGCTCGATCAGTTCGAGCGGCGTGAGCATCAAGCTGACGCTGCCGCCGGGACCCGGCTTGACGCTCTCATAGACCAGGTGTTCGGCGTCGATTTCACGCAAACGCTCCAGCGCAAAGGAGGGTCGAGCGCAATACCGCCACAGCCGTTCCAGGCCCTGGCGGTCGGCCCCTTCGATGCGCACGCTGGCGTCGAGTGAGAAGCCGCCTCCGTGCTCCCAGCTTGCCATCGTCTCGGCATCTTCCGGTTCAAGTACACCGCGCCGGGCCAGCGCGCGCAGCAGACGGCGGCGGACCTTGGCCTGCACTTCGTCGAGCAACTTCTGGTCGGGGGCACTGCTTTCGTGAAACGTCGCCGCTCCCGAGGCGTCCGCCTCGAAGACACCCTCGATGACGATGCAGTGGAAATGCTCATGCGGATTGAGCAGCGCACCAAAGCGGTGGATGAAGGCAAGCGCTCCGATCCGGGAACCAGGACCCGCGGCCGGGCAGTTCCGGCACAAGGCTTGCTCCACCGCGCTCAGGAAAATGCGCAGCGCCAGCGTCTCGATCGCCGGATCGTGTTCGAGGTGATAGTGATAACACAGGCGCTTGGGAACCGACAGCACCCACTGACGGACTGGCAGTCGCGGCAAAACGTGGTCGGCCAGATGGGCGGTGGTTTCGACCATTCGCCGGGTGTTACAAGCGGGACAGACGCCACGACCTTTGCACGACCAGGCGATGAGAAAATCGTGACCGCACCCGGCGCATCGAGTGCGCGCAAAGCCATGCGCGAGAATGCCGCATTCGAGATAGCGGGGGAACTCCCGCTCGACATACGTCGGACCCGCAGCGCCCTGCCGACGGTCACAGGTGAGTTCGAGCCAGGTGGCGAGGTGCGTCTGCACGGTGCGATAGAGCACGGTGCGTTCGGGCCGGCGACGACGATAGACAGCAGTGCGAGCGGGCGCGCAGGCGGTAGCCGTGGGGATTCGGGTCGAGCACTCGAGACGCCAAGACTGTATGCGCATACAGCTTTTGGCGCAATGTCCTCTGGCGGCAGCACGCGCCCCCTCGAACGCTCCTTGATCTCGGTCTTCTCGAAGAAGGATTGTCCGCCCGACAGCAGGTAGGGGATGCGCTGGTTGCGCAGAAGCTGTTCGAGCGCGCGCGCCTGGAAGTTGCCGCGGTAGAGGATCGCATAGTTACCGTCGAGCGGTAGTTCTGTTCGAGCTTGATCACCTTCAGGTTCGGGTAGTCGCGCGGCAGCCCGCGCAGGTTCTCGATGTCGGCGCCGCGCCAGCCGTAGATCGCCTGGTCGTCGTCGCCGACGGCCGTGAAGGCGGAACGCGGCCCGGCGAGCGGCCTGAGCATGCGGTACTGGCCGGCGTTGGTGTCCTGGTATTCGTCGATCAGCAGATAGCGCAGGCGGTTCTGCCACTTGTCGCGCACCTCCGGATGCTCTTCGAAGAGGGTGACGGGCAGCGCGATCAGGTCGTCGAAATCGACCGCCTGATACGCCCGCAGCGTTGCCGCGTAACTCGTGAAGGCGTTGGCGGCAAGCGTTTCCGTTTCGTTGCGGGCGTCCTTGCGCGCCTGGTCGGGTGAGACCAGCGAACTCTTCCAGTTCGACATCAGCGATTGCAGCTTGCGGATACTGCCCTTGTCGACGCTGCCAGCCAGCTCCGAGACGATGGCGAAGGTGTCGCTGGCGTCGAGGATGGAGAAGTTGGGCTTGTAGCCGAGCGCTTTCGCCTCCTCGCGCAGGATGCGCACGCCGAGGGCGTGAAAGGTCGAGATCGTCAGGCCCTTCGCGGGTCGGCCGGCGAGCAGCCGGGTGACCCGTTCCTGCATTTCCCTGGCCGCCTTGTTGGTGAAGGTGATGGCGGCGATGTTGCTCGGGCTGAAGCCGCAGGACTCGATCAGGTAGGCGATTTTCTCGGTGATGACACGCGTCTTGCCGGAACCGGCGCCGGCGAGAACCAGCAGCGGACCATCCAGATAGCGGATCGCTTCGCGTTGCGGGGGATTGGGGATGGACATCGAGCGACGGGGCGAGAGCGGGGCGCGATTCTAGCACGGGGCGCCGGAGCGGTGCCGGCACTGGCTGGCTGAAGGGCTTCCTACCGTTGCAGGATCATGGCAGGTTGGGTAAGGTATAGGTATTGCGGGCGTCATGTTCTTGTTCTCGACGAGTCTAGCGACCAGCCGTGCCTGAAGCGTCTGCTCAGCCCGCTGTCGTCGCGACCAGCAGGCGTGAATCATCTCTGCCGCATACAACTTTGGATGAGGACAAGACCGGAGCTGACACCACAATGACCTTCGTCGACCTCTGCGATACACCGGAAGACCATGCGCGGCTTGCGCGCTTTTTCCATGAGCTCTTCGTTTCCGGGTTTCCCGATCCCGACGAGCGGGAATCGCTGACTACGCTGCAACAGAACCTGATCAAACGCACCGAGGGATTCTATGGAGTGAACAACTACCGAATCGTCCTTGGTTTGGACGGCGACGTTCCCGTGGCCGCGTGCATCGCCGACTACATGGCGGAGTCCAACTGCGGCGCGATCGAATACATTCTCGTTTCCGAAGACCGGCGCGGTGAGGGATTGGGGCGACGCATTCACGACTACACCGTCGGACTCTTGTTAGGAGACGCAAACGCTGCCGGAAAGACGGAGCTTAACGCGATCATGGTCGAGATTAATGACCCCTACAAGGTCTCCGCCGAGTCGGACAACGCGGACCCATTTGACCGGGTGATGATGTGGCACAAGTGGGGGTATCAACGCCTGCGCTTTCCGTACGAGCAACCTGCCCTGTCGAAGGCGCAGGCCCCCGTCACATGTCTCTTACTCGGGATCAAAGCGCTGCACCCGGCACTGCAAGATATCTACCCCGCCACACTGGCAAGGCAGATGGTCGTCGACTATCTGGTGTGGGCCAACCGGTTTGACGCCTTCGACACGGACCCGTTCTACCGCCAGATGACCGCGTATGCAGATGCGCGCAGCAGCGTACCGCTGGAGCGACTTGATACGTATATCGGACGCAATCCCGACAAACCGCTCACCGTCCGCGCGATTGTCGAGGTCGACGATCCCGAGTACGGTGCGATGGTCGCTGTTTATCTCCGTGCCTTCGGCGAAGGGGAAGAAGCAGTACCGCCGCAGCACTTTTCCCGTGCACTCGATGCGTACCGAAAACAACATACTCGCTACCACATCTGGACATTCTCGGACCGGGCAAACAGGTCTGCAGCCGGAATGGCGACTTTTTTTGCGATGCCTCAGGTCGGCTTTGTCGGCTATCTGGTCTTGGAGGCCCCGCTATGCGGACGCGGCTTGACGCGCGTGGCGCTAAAGCGGATAGAGCAGCAGATGATCCGCGATCATGCCGACATCAGATACTTGTATCTGGAATGTGCGCGAGATTCGCCGCAGCAGGCGGTTTTCCGCGCAGTGGGTTTCAGGGAACTCGATGTCGCGTACCACCAACCTCCACTCTGCGACGACGCAAACCGTATGACGATGGTTGGACCGGCAATGGCACTAATGTGCAAGGCAATGGGTGACTCTATTAATCAGGATCTGCCGGGCCAGGAGGAAACACGGAAGCATGTCGCACAAATTCTGCGCACGGCCTACGGATTGACAGACCCAGAACAGTCTCTTTGCTACCTATTGATGTTTGGGGACAATTTGCACCGCGACGGTAGGACTTCGTCAGACAGATCGCTTGGCCAAGGCTAGTTGGACGGAAGATGCATGGAAGATGGGCACGAACCGCAAGCAATACGGTGCGCAGTTTGAGGCGCAAGTGGCGGAAGTCGCTTGCTCAGGAGAGCATACGGTGGCCGGCGATGGCGTGATAACCCAGCCTACCCAAGAGAAGCCACCCTCACCTTGGTGAGGTCTCTGCGGCAGAGGAGCTCAGGCCAAGGCACGAATCGTCTGGAGCGGCGCGTGCCACCACGTTTTTGAAACACAGAGGAGTTAACTTGCCTACCATCACTACTGGGGCAGCATCCCCATTTTTGCCAGGAATGGTCGCCGACACCCCGTCTAGCAAGCCAGTTTCTTGGACCTGCGACGACCACGTTGTTCACCTCGTATTCGCGTTTCGCCTACCCAATGCGGACGACTTACAACCGGATACGTTGAACGGGACGGCGTCTGCGCTGCGTAAACACTTGCTGTCTCTTCGATGGGGCGACGTGCTTGAACAGCTTGCTGGCCAGAAGAAGGCTGCTCGAAAAAGGTGCGAGGAGGATCTTCGCAAGTTGCAGGAAAAATTGAATGCTGACCCAAAGGACCGGCCGACTCATGCAGCACTGGCGAGAGCCAACAGCGATTTGATGCATGCGCAGCGTGTCGAGTTGGCCCTGACCAAGTTTGCCAATTCTCAGCCCGAGGCCCTACACGAACCGGCTTCCGCAGGCACCGATACTGAAATCAGCGAACGGAACCAAGCGCTAACCCGCGCGCCGTCCGAGGTATGGCGTGCTATCGAACCTAACCAAGCCCACAACCAATTGCATCACGACTTGGTTGCGGTGGTAGGCGAGCTATTGCATGGGGGCAAAGTTGAGAAGGATTCTAACGCCAACGTGTTTCTTGGGCTGCCTCCGATCGAGGTACACCTACCACGCCTGCTGAACAGCCAGAAGTTTGCGGTCTCCCTCAGGGGCGCGGCGCTCGATCGGCTTGACTGCGCAGGAATCAGTCGTGAAACGGCTGGCCGCCTAGGGCTAACCGTTCTAAGCGTCAAGCTGTATTTCATGGCCAGTGGCATCATCATCGTGGCGATGGGTTTACGGTTTTGTGAACTTGGTAAGCAGATGGTAAAGGCTCGGGATTGGGAGTCGATGCCGAATGACTCCGAGCAGGAGAAAGCAGCGCGATCAGCAGCCAAGAACAGGGCCGACAAAGCCGCAGCCCACGCAGTCTCAAGCGTGCCGCACGCTTTGCTGGAGGAGGGGCTCTACGCCTTGGGGCACGCGCCTGACCGCGGTCAGGTGCTGACCGCGGTCAGGGTACTTCGGCCGAGAGCGGTGACTCAAGAACTGCCGGCTGGTCGTGACGCCGTCTTGGACCCGCGCCTTGGACACGCAGCCCGTTTGGCTGGCGAAGCGGACTACAATGATGCAGATGGAACGGGCGCCGTAAAGCAAGGCGCGCCGCGGGAGGTGCTGCAAACCGTCAATCCCTACGCTTGGGGGTCGAAAGATACTGCCCCCGGCAGCGCAGACCCACGACCACCATTGCTTCTGGTAGACGATCTCGGACGCCTCGCGCTTGGGCAATTGCTTGAGGCACTGATGGACTTTTCCGTGTCCGAAAGCTCCGATGTGACTGAGCGAGGTGAACACCGTGGCGATGGGTTGTTATCGCAATTGCAACCAGTCGGTGATCGAGACCACGGGCGCGTGTTTACGTTCTGTGCGGCGATCTACGGTGCCGAAACGCCAGACTCCGAATTACCAACGCTGGCCTACACGTTGAGTCGTCGCTTCGGATCCGACTACCAAATTGCGCCCGAGGATGTCACTCAAACGGTCGTTCGGACCTTCGAGAATGTGTCGCATGCGATGGCAACTCAGGGAGCGGCAATTACGCTGAGGCAGTCGGGTGCCGCTTTCATTGAAGCTTTTTGCAGTTCGGCTGTGCCGTCAACCTATCTGCCATTGGCCATCCTGAACTATCATGAATACCTGCACCTGCTGCACCTTACGCAAGAGTGTGCGTTCATGCCGAATGTGAAGGAACCCAAGTGCGACAAAGACAGACTGGTGCGAATGCGGGTGGCACTGGCTGCCTTCAGGCTGTACTTCCGCTTCGGACATGTGAGCGATTTGGCCCACCACAACCAAGTGCATCGTGCTTGGCGTAATGCTCTGGAGCTCGATCGTATGCTGCAGGATCTCGTGCTGGACGTTCGCGAGGCGGAACAGGTTCTAAGCCAAATCCACCGCACGGCAGAACAAGAGCGGCACGACAGGGAAGCAAAGGCAGAACAAGAGCGGCAAGAGCGGGACGCAAAGACCAAGGCACATTGGCGCAGAGTGACAGGGATTGGAATGTGCTTGCTGTCGACGTCGGTAGCTATGCACGTTCTAGAAGCCGCGCATGAGCTTTACCATCCATCGCGCGCATGGATTCTACATCTGATGAATGTTGATGTTTTCGCCAACGCGGAGTCCTGCCGGGCGATGGGCCATTCTCCCTTAATATGCAAGGCGGTCGAGATTGTCCGGGAGGCCCACCACCTTGAAGGTTGGTCCTTCCTTCTTGCCGTGGTGGTGGGAGTTGTCCTAGGTACGGCTACTTACCGGTCGGGCGGCAAGGGCGGCGAAGGCCATTGAGAGCGCCAAAGAAGCAACCGATCACGGCCGCATGTCCCATAGAACTATGCCTTTTCCTTGCGCCAGAGCCTACTCTCGTCTTTTGTGTGGTCTACGCGCATGACTTCTCGCTCTAAACCGTACAGATCAACGCGATGACACACGACAACGATCCATCCTCGACCATACACACTCGCAACATGCCACAGTCACCTGCTACGCGCCGGGTTCTGTCAATTTATGAGGGGGTGAGCACAGGCCGTGCGACCGGTCAATCGCCGCAGGTCGCGGTAATTGGCGCAGGGCTGGCAGGATTGTGCGCGGCCTACATTCTGGCGCGTGCGGGGGTTCAAGCCACTATCTTCGAAGCCGCATCTCGGGTCGGCGGCCGAGTCCGCACGGACCATGGCCAACAAGAGCACGGCTTGGTGTCCGAGTTGGGCGGCGAGTTCATCGACACTCAGCACTCTGACATGATGGCCCTGGCTCAACATTTCCGCCTACCCTTGATCGACACCGGGCAAGCGTCAGAGGATTCCTTGGCCACGGCTTTCCACTTCGACGGCCGTCATTATAGTGAGACTGAGGTACTGGCCGCGTACGGCGAGGTGGCACCACGGATCGCTCAAGACGTAGCCCGGCTGAGCACCCGTGTGTCGCGTCGCAGACATACCGATGTAGATCGCTGGTTCGATCATCTTTCGATCAGCGAATATCTGACTACATTGGCGATGCCTTCCTGGCTATCCAAACTGATCGAAGTGGCCTTCGTCACCGTCTATGGTGGCGAGGCGGGCGAGCAGTCGAGTGTCAATTTACTTTCGTTGATCGGTACCGACACATCAGCAGGCTTCGCGATCTTTGGCAGCAGTGATGAGCGATACAAAATCCGCGACGGCGCCGATCGGATCACCGATGGCCTTGCGCGTGCTCTGGGTGACCGTGTTCACCTTGAGCACCGTTTGGTGCGTCTACGCAAGCAAGGTCAGGCCTACCGCCTGGCGTTGCAAACCCCGTCGCGTGCAATAGAGGTCGACGCTGACTTCTTGGTGCTGGCACTGCCATTTACTCTGCTGCAGCAAGTGGATGTCGGCGATACGTTGCCCGCGTACAAACGCAAAGCCATCAACGAGTTGGCATACGGCAGCAACAGCAAACTACTACTTGGCATGCGCCAACGCATCTGGCGCGACCAAGGCTACGAAGGCGGAATCTATACCGATCTGCCGTTTCAGTCGGCCTGGGATGGCAGTCGCCTACGCGCCGGTGAGCGCGGCATTTTCACGTGTTTCTTGGGCGGGCGCCAAGGCCAAGAGCTAGGTGTGGGCAGCCCACAGTCGCATGCGAGCTGCGCAGTCGACTCAGCCGCCAAGGTTTTCCCCGGTCTTGACGCCGAGTTCACCGGCAGTGTCACGAGAGCGCACTGGCCAAGCGAGCCGTTCGCTTTGGGTTCTTATACGTGTTACCGACCGGGCCAGTGGACCAGCGTAGCAGGCGACGAGGTCACCCCAGTGGGCAACGTCTTCTTCGCAGGGGAGCACTGCGCAAAAACCTCGCAGGGCTACATGAATGGCGCCGCAGAAACGGGGCGGCACGCTGCGCAGGCGATCCTGCGGCGCTTGGCGTAAGAAGCCACGCTCAGGATGCCAGCGGGTCCCTCTACGGGTTCGCACACCATTCATCACGCCGAATGGCCTCTATGCGTTCGAGGAACTCTTGGTGAGTGCATAGATAGAACGGCTTGCTACCAGCCAAATAGCGGCTAAGGTGTTGAGGTCGAGGTAACACGTCATCGGGATTGAACGTCAAGGCGTCGTCCGCATGGGCTTCTCGCAAGAATCGGTGCAGCAAGTAGACGTACTCAAGAATCCAGCTGTCCGACGCAGTCTCCGTCCAGCTCATAACCAAGCGCCGAATTTGTGGATCAGCAAGAATGCTGTCGCGTGTGGGTCGATCAGATAGCCGCAACCACCCAAGAAGGTCGTCGGCACAAATGCCCTGCACACGACAGTTCATTCGGCGGTTTGTGACGTTCCACGAATTGCTCATGAGGAGCAATTCGCGGAACTTCTTGAACTGATCCGTTTGTCCGGCGTTGTACGCTGCGTCGACGGCCCCGTATCGGAGCCCCCAGTGCTTGTCGCCGGCCTCGATGAGTTCGTCGATGAGGAACCACCGGGCACTGTTGCGCACGATTAGCTTGGTCACCAGCGACGATGCTTGTTCAATGAAGTTCCACAGTGGGTGACACATCAGCAGCATTATGAAGTCGATGACGACGCGCCGTTTGCTCCCGTCGAGCGCCAGTCCGAGATCGGTAATCGAGCCATCGAGTTCTCCGATGTGTTCCTGTTGTGCAGCATAATCGTCTAACAGCGCACGCAGGTTCTTACGAGATGGGTCTAAAAAATATTGGTCGTCCCGTAGACGACGGCGCAGTTGGTCTGCGAAGTCGTGGCTGCGAACGCATTGCTTGAGTTCTATATCGTGCATGCCGGCTCTCAAACGACGGAGCCGCAAAAACTTGACATTGTCAATGTCAATCTTATGGTAGTCCCAGTAGGGGCTCCAGAACTCTTGGTGCTGCACCCAATCACTAGTGTCTACCCCGCGGATCTCCAAGCTCAACAGAATCTCTCCAGCGACCATCCGATCGACCAAGTGAGTGCTCGTCGAATACGTGCGAAGCATTTCTCTATCTATCGCCTTTGGGTTTTCTTGGTAAATGTGCTTGAAGGCATAGGCCGCGATTTCGCGATCATATGGGTGCTCTGCGCTCTTGGCCATGGCCGTCAATATCCCGGTCCACTCACGGCGCGTCTCCGTGTCGCTGTCGTCCCAAATCCCGGCATAGGCTGCACCGGCATCGTGCCGAAAGACTATGTCATACGGGGATTCGAGCCGTTCCCTCTTCTCACGCGTCCAAGCCTCCGGATGGTACTCGATGAGAACACGTATCGCCGAGGTGTAAACACCGGTTTCATAGGTCTGGCAGACGAACTCACGCAGGTCGTCTGAATCAATGCGCTGCAGGGCCTCACGCGTAGCGATAGCTTGGTCGCCAGCCGTCTCCCGTACAGTCTGAACCGCCCGATCCAGCCCTTGCGCGGCACTGTTGGCAAGTGCGGCCAGCAGGCCAGGCGAGATGACCGGGTCGGGGCCTTTCCAGTCGCGCAGGCGAGTCAGGAGGCGCAAGGCGTCGGGGTACCTCCCGACATCAAGCAGATGGCCAACACCGAAGCGAGTCGAATAAGAACGAAATTCGCCTGCGGTCTCGATCCCATCCTGGGCCACCTTGGAGCACATGTGTGCCATGATTCGCTTGGCATTGGCGATCCAGACATCCAGCGGGTTGCCTTCCTGATCACGATGTCGGGCACTACCATGGTCGTCACGCGGCGGGTCAAGATGTTCGCGCAGCGAATGGTGGTAGAGGCTATAGCCAATCTTCAGTTCCATGTTTGGCTGGCAGCGCAACATCGATCCCATGACATCAAGTGCATCGCACAGCAAGACCCTACGCTCCTCGTCCGTGCTGCCAGGCAGCCTATCTTTGACGAACAGATGGTCAAGCTGCGCGACAGTAAGGGCGTCCTTGGCGATCGCGATCAGACAAACCAAGTCCGTGGTTATCGGTGCCAGCCTATCGATGCGGTGGCGCTTGAGGAGCCTGTCATAGTAGCGCGCTAGATCACGCGGCAGCCTGCCGCGGTTGAAGCCCTCGTATTGGCCATCGCGGATGTCGTCGATCACCAGTTTCACGTAAAGCGGCAGCCCTTTTGCTCGCTTGGTCACTTCGGAAATGAAGTCGCTGCGTGAGGTCTCCGAACAAACAATGATGCGATTGTTGTTTTTCCTGTGGGTCACGATGAAGATTTCTGGGTTTTCCCCACCGGTATCGATTAACCAGCGTTTTTCGCGTTTCTCGCAATTGCCCGTTCCGGTCTCGGAGGTGACCGTGGGCCGCAAACCGTGCTCATTAGTCTGCGCCGCCGGCTTAACGACGTGCAAGAACACTTCAGGGAGGATACCACTGTCGAGTTTCTTGATTACATCGTCGGAAGCGGCCACGAACGGTTTTTCGGGCCGCGTGACCGTTTCGCTCAGATCATCACGGATAATCCCTTCTCGTTTTCGTCCAATCTGATCCAGAATCATCGCTCGGACGTCCCGCTCGTCCATGGCGGGCAAACCCTCGGAGCCAAAGACAGATGTGGCGCCAGCCGCCTTGTTAATCTCCTTGGTGATCTCGTCGCGGCCGGCTAGCAGCCAGGTGACACGGCCCCGACCCTTAGGCTCTTCTGCCATCAGGCCGAGCAGGATGTTGGGAATAAAGTCCGGCTCTGTCGCGTGGATCTCGTCAAGCCCGTCCAACACGAACATGCAGTCGATGCCGTCATTGCTGGCTTCGCGCAAACCCCGCTTGATTGCCAATACCTCATCCGTTTGCTGCCCTTGCTCTTGCCCGGGGGCAGACACAGACTCGCGAATCAAGGTGAGAAACTTCGCCGTTGAACAACGCGAGTCCCCGGCGCGGAAACGATAAGGGATAATTCTCAGCGGACTATGCTCGTTGGTCGCCGCCACGTCTGATCTTGCGGACTTCCGACTGCTTAACGTCATAACTACCTTGGCCATCAAGCTCGACTTGCCGCAACCGGCTGGGCCATGGATCCAGAACTTCTGGTTCGGACGGTCTTGGCAGCACGCCAGCACTTTGTTTAACACGGCGCTACGCCCCATCATTAACTGCGCCTCTGCGTCAATCTCTCGGCGAAAACTCTGCCAGGCGCCGCGTGCCTCGTCTTCCTCGCTTTGACGCAGCGGTTTGACGAGCTTCATGAAGGCGATCGTCGTTGCCTCATCGGCCTGACTCCAGAGCACCTCCTGCTCGCCGCAGCCGATGGGTGTGAAATAGATGCGCTTGCTCTGGTTGTCGAAGCTTGAATAGACCTGAACAACCAAGTCTTCGTTGTTAAGCTCAAGGCCCACGCACTTGGGTACACCGAACAGCATCAGCGGCCACAGCTTGATGGCAACGCCGGCTCGTTCGACGAACAAATCAGCGCCGGGCATCACCGCTTCCAGAGAAGGATCGTCGACCGTTGCGGGGTGCATGCCCTGGAGAAGAAAGAGATCCTTGCCGGAACGCCCACATAGCTTCAACTGACGCAGCCACGAACTGACATGCCACAGCCATTCGTCAACCCCGTTCGCCCACCTGTCTAATAAGAACCTTGCAGTGGGCTCCTGAAGTCCCGCTCCATGCGCCAAACAATTGCGCATGCGGGTAAACTGCCAGAGATATGGTGGCTGGCCCGTGCCGTAGAAGACCTTATCGAACAATTCCCGGTGAGGCTTGGCGGCCAGTTCCTTGAACACCGCCGAGTCTGTGGGAAGGCGGTCAATCAGGTTCTTGAACAGATTCGTCCACTGGCCCAATGTGGGCTGACGGAAGTTGAAATCCTTGAGTGCTGAGTCGAGGTCCACCACTTTACCGCGCGCCAGCACGTCACTGAAGAGCATGGTGGCCACGAAGCGTACTACCAACTCCACACCCTCACACATCTGCCACACGACCAGCCGCGCCATCGCCGATGATTCGTTGGATAGTTCGCTAAGTGTATGTGCGATAGGCGTTGGCAGTACCTTGATCGTATTCGGGTCAAAACTCAAAGCGCGCCTGACGGCCATGATTCGTCGCTCCTTACGTTGCCTTGTGAAATACGGCGCAATTGTTTCACAGAAGAGCTTCGCAACCCAATGGGACTTGCACGGCTACCATCCACTGGCCGTCGTTTGTCCGCCGCTCGGTTTCCCTACCCGCCGCGCAGCACTTGCCAGTCAGGTGGTTTCGTCGGACCATAGCGAGCCTCGATGCCGAGCATCCTCCACGATCCCGAGTCCCGCCATGCTGTCGCCCCTGCTCCGCCGCCTGCTCATCGCCCTGGTCGTCGTCCTTCTGCTTGCCGGT
>Ga0209460_1001039_pt1 | contig 18857 bp, 18 predicted proteins | sample EBPBio132013_DNA_FD_185868 | JGI IMG/M metagenome (GOLD analysis project Ga0209460, IMG submission 185868) | Wastewater treatment Type I Accumulibacter community from EBPR Bioreactor in Madison, WI, USA - Reactor 2_5/13/2013_ DNA (SPAdes)... | ecosystem: Engineered > Bioreactor > EBPR >... | reverse complement strand
GCCAAATACTTCCTCACCGAAGTGTTGCGTATTCAGCGCCGGCCCGACAATCGACAAGGCGATCAACCACGCGGCGATGATACCGCTGAGACCGACGATGATCGTCGCGGCGCGGCTGGCTTGGCTGGCGACACCCACATTCAACCCGAAGTAGCCGGGGTGATTGTGGTCACTGTACTCAGGGCTGGTCGCCGGAACGATCTTCGCCCGATTGGTTATCAGGGTAATAATGAAGAACGCCAGCAGCGGCCCAAGTGGCACAAGCCACGGCAGCAAATCTGGATTGCCTATAAAACTAACATTTGCTTCCATAAATTCGACCTTCGCTCTCTATCCGTACCCACACAACATGCGGGCGGCCCGGTGGCTCGCCCTTGATACTTCGGATAGGTTCTACGCTACCACTTGAGCATATCCACATCTTCGACACTGACCGAACGGCGGTTACGGTAGACCGAAATAATAATCGCCAAACCGACCGATGCTTCTGCCGCAGCGATGACAAATACGAAGGCGGCAAACGCCTGCCCTGCCATATTTGAAGGCTCGATATAGCGCCAGAAGGCAACCAAGTTAATGTTGACGGCGTTCAGCATCAGCTCGACGCTCATCAACACGGCAACAGCATTCCGGCGCGACAGCACCCCGTAGGTGCCGATGCAGAACAAGCCTGCTGCTACTGCCAGATACATCCACAAAGGTATCATCGTCATCACTCCGTTAGTGTAGGGAATGCCAGCGGCAAACCCCGACTATTCCCGGTCATCCCGTGCAATTACAATCGCGCCGATCATCGCCGCCGTCAGCAGCAGCGAGGCCACCTCGAACGGCAGCACATATTGATTCTGGTCAACCAGCGCGATACCGAGGTCAACCGTGGTCGTCACCACATCCGAAACCGGCTTGCCAACATGCGAACCGTTGATGCCCCACACCGGCAGGATGACACCAATCATCAGCAGGAGGAACAGCGCCACACCCACGACACCACTGAGCAGCCATTGGCGGTTATACAGTTCGCGCAAGCGGGTCATACTGCGGGTCAACATCACGGCGAAGACGATTAAAATCGCAATCGCGCCGATATAAACCAAGATTTGCACCGCCGCCAAGAAGGGCGCACTGAGCAGCACGAAAAATCCGGCTGCACCAAATAGGCTCAAAATGAGGTAAAGCGTTGCGTGAATCAGGTTGCGGGTCGTCACCACACCGAGCGCACCGCCCAAACTGAACAGTGCGAACACGATGAAAGCAACACTTTGGGCATTAAATTCCAGCATAATCTCGTCCTACTCGTCATGGTGCAGCGCGGCGGCTGCACAACCAAAACGGCTTGCTTGTAAACTCGTTAGTCACCCACCGCAGGAACCGGTGAATGATCGTCATGATCGGTATGAATTTGTACGGCTTGGTCAGCGGCACGTTGGGCGCGTCCCACCCGACCGATGAACCCGAACACCACCACACCCAGCAGCACATTACCCACCAACAGAATGATGGTTTGCGGCAGTGCGGCGATCAAATCACCACTTTGCGGGGTCAGGCCGAGCGCCTTTATCACTTGCAGCAGGAAGGCGGTCACAATCACGTTCGCCACCGAAATCGGCACAAGCCACTTCCAGTTGAGCGTCATCAGTTGGTCGATGCGGACGCGCGGCACGGTGCTGCGGAGAACCAGCGCGAACAGATAAATGACTGCCGTCTTAAGCCCCAAGTAGATGAAGCCCAGAACCGGAATTTGCTCGACACCCGGCCCCCACCAACCCCCGAAGAACACCACGACGGTCAGCAAGCAGGCGGTGAAGGCGTGCATGAATTCGCCCGCCATGAACATGCCCCACTTGAAACCGGAATATTCAATGTTGTAACCGGCGATAATTTCGGATTCCGCTTCGAGGAGGTCAAAGGGGGCGCGGCCTGTTTCGGCGAGGTTGGCGATGAAAAACATGATCGCCGCAACCGGAGCCATGAAGAAGAACCACATGCCACCCTGCTGGCGAACGATCTCTTGCATACCGAGCGTTCCACCAATCATCACCGGAACGAGCAGCGAAAGAACCAGCGGCACTTCGTAGCTGAGTAATTGAGCAATCGTGCGGAACGCACCCAGAAGCGCGTATTTGTTATTGCTCGACCAACCCGCGATCATAATCTTAATGGTACCGATGGAGGCGACCGCCACGAAGTACAGAATACCGATGCTCAGGTCAGCACCAATATGCAGCGGCGTAAAGGGTATGACCGCCCAAATAAGAACAACCGACGCGAACGCGATAATTGGGGCGAGGTTATAGATGAACTTATCCGCGCCCTGCGGCGTGATGTCTTCCTTAGTAATCATCTTGACGGCATCAGCTACCGATTGCAGCAAGCCGAAGGGGCCGACACGGTTCGGGCCGAGGCGGTCTTGAACACGGGCGGCAACCTTACGCTCGATCCAAATCAGGAAAATCACGGTAACGAGGGGGACGGTCGCTACCAGCACCACACCACCGAGCGCCGTCAGCAGATTCGCCAGATCGGGATTCATGCCACTTTGCACAAGGCAGGCCACTAAGTTATTGATACTGCATACGTTTTCCATAAATCTTTACCTTACTCGGCACATCAGCCAGCAGCGGACTTAGACCCACTCAAGCGCATCTTTGCGCCAAGCGTAAACCAGCGCGTCGAACAGGAAGAAGACGAACAGCAGCCCGGCGAAAAAGCCGAAGAAATCCAACTGTTTATACGCCAGCGCCCACGGGAACAAGAACACGATTTCCACATCGAAAACCATGAAGATCAACCCGTAGATGTAGTACTGAACCTTGAACTGCACCCACGTGTCGCCCACGGTTTCAACACCGCATTCGTAGGTCGCTTGCTTGATGCTGTTTGGCTTGTGGGGTGCAAGCAAACGCGCACCGAGAATTGGTAAGAATGGGAATAACCATGCGATGGAGAAGAACACACCGATGAAGGCCCATTCATTTAATACTGCCATTGGAGCGCACTCCTGAGCTATGAAAAGTTTTGTTTACATCTGTGTAAAAAATTATTGCAACACGTTAATTGTGACAAACTACACAAGTATAGCATAGACCCAAACCATGATGCAAAGATTTGGGGTGACTTCCATACAGATTTGTGATGCACGAAAAATCGCCGATAACTCACGCCATTCTAACACACCGTTTTCGATATAACAAAGCCCAGCACGCCTATATTTCATACCGAAATGAGACCCATTTTTAACCGTCTATAAGCCTTGCTTTTCTAATCCACATCCTCTACAAATAGCTTTCGGGTTAAACTTATGCCCTGTGCCTTTAGCATTGAATGGTGATTGATGACAGATCAATTTCAGGTTTCAGCCGTCTCCCCTGCCCAATGGGAAGCCTTTATCGCCGCTCATCCCCGCGCCCATGTGTTGCAGCAGTGGGCATGGGGCGATTTGAAAGCCGCCTACGGTTGGCAAGCGGATCGCATCGCCATTACCGACTCGCAGAATCAAATCGTAGCGGCAGCACAACTACTATTCCGCCGTCTGCCCTTCCGCCTCGGCACAATGGCCTATCTAGCAATGGGGCCGTTGGTGAGTAGCAAGTTACAAGTTTCAAGTGACCGGTTAGAAGCGGTGTTGTGGAAGGCGATTGACGAAGCCGCGCGAAAGCATCACGCGGCATTCCTGAAATGGGAACCGGGGATATTCTCAGATTTGCCGTATCAACCCCATATGGATATCTCAGCACTCAGCACTCAGTACTCAGCACTTCCTACTGGCTTCAAACTCAGCCCGCAAACCGTCCAACCGCCGAATACGGTGATGATTAGCATCAGCGGTGACGAGGAAGCCATCATGGCGCGGATGAATCAAGGTACACGCCGCAAAATCCGCCAGTCGCTGAAAAATGGCATTACCTACCGCGAAGGTAGCAAAGCGGATGTCAACATTTTTACGAGCATGATGAACACCACCGGCGAACGCAACGAGTTTGGTGTACATGAACCGGCTTACTATGCGAAGGCTTATGACCTGTTCGTGCCGCAGGGTGATGCGGCGCTCATCCTTGCCGAGCATGAGGGCGACCCCCTCGCGGGGATTATGGTGTTCGCTAAAGGACAAACCGCGTGGTATCTGTACGGCGCGTCGTCGAATGTCAAGCGCAATTTGATGGGTGCATACGGCGTACAGTGGGCGGCGATTCAGTGGGCGAAGGCCAAAGGCTGCACCGGATATGATATGTGGGGCATCCCCGACGCGGATGAGGCCACGCTGGAAGCACAGTTCGAGTCGCGCTCGGATGGCTTATGGGGTGTCTACGGCTTCAAACGTGGATGGGGTGGCGCAGTCGTGCGCTCACTCGGCGCGTGGGATAAGGTCTACAATCCGGTGATTTACGCCGCCTATCAGTTGGCGCTCAAGGTACGGAGCTAAATACGGTGCTGCATCCTCTCTTTGACTTAACCGGACGGAAAGCGTTGGTGACGGGCGGCAGCCGCGGCCTCGGCTACGGCATGGCGGAAGTGCTGCTCGAAGCCAGCGCGGAAGTCGTCATCATCGGCTCGTCGGATAAAACGCTCACGTCCGCAAGCGAACTCGCGGCTTCCACTGGCGGCACGGTTCACCCGCTGCAAGTTGACCTCAGCAAGCGCGAGCAAGTGACCGAGGCGTTTAACAAGACGCTGAACATCTTAGGCACGCTGGACATCCTCGTCGTCTGCCACGGCATCCAGCGCCGCTATCCTTCGGAACAGTTCCCGCTCGAAGTCTGGGACGAGGTTTTAGAAGTCAATCTCTCATCAGTATTTATGCTTAATCAGCTCGCGGGTCGCGTGATGCTGCCCAAAGGCAAAGGGAAAATTATCAACGTCGCTTCCTTATTGAGCTTCAGCGGCGGCTTCACTGTGCCGGCTTATGCGGCGGCGAAAAGCGGCGTGTCGCGGTTCACCATGTCGCTGGCAAACGAGTGGGCCGCGCGTGGGGTAAACGTGAACGCCATCGCACCGGGGTATATGGATACCGACATGAACACCACCCTCAAGGCCGACGGCAACCGCTACCCGGCCATCCTCAGCCGCATTCCGGCAGGGCGCTGGGGAACGGCAGCCGATGTGAAAGGCGTGACTCTGCTTCTCGCCTCGGACGCATCCGACTACATCAACGGCGTAACCATCCCCGTCGACGGCGGCTGGATGGGGCGGTAAACACATCGGCTTTGGTTTGAAAACTCGGTGATGCACCTCTAAAGAGTTGGTAGTTATTGTTTTGAGTGAGAACTCGCTGATAATTTTCTCGCTTACCAACTCTCCATAGGGCCATCACCGAAAACTCAAACCCTTTTCGGTTGACAAGGTTTGAACTTTTGTTCTACAATAAGTTTGTATCTTTGTCTTGGTAGCACCACACGAAGCGGTGGAAATTCATTTTGTGTCGATTTCATCGCAAAATGAACCATAAAAGTCTTTAAAGTCCCTCGCCCTGAGGGAGAGGGCTGATGGTGGAGTGAGCCTGCGAACGTACCATCGTGGGGGTGAGGGCTTAAAATAATCATCCACCGCTTAATGTAGTCCTACCTTTGTCTTTAACTTGGCGTTCTTGGCGACTTGGCGGTTCAATCTGCCTTTGCATTTCTCTTCTTTCTTTGTGCCTTTGTGGTAAAAATGTATTGCATTTGCCTTTGCACGTTCGGCGGCATTCTCCCTCACAGCCGCCATGCAACTGCACAAATTGCACAGCGGTGGATCGCTCCCGTAATTCCGCTGCACTCGTGTCATTTCAGCGCCTTGCTCCCTCGTTTCCGCCGCCATAAAATGACCATTCAGCGGAGCTAGCCGAGATTCCCGCCAGCCATTTCAGCGGATTAAGTGCAATTTGTGCAAATAGCGCTGCCCTCCACCCTCGCTCCCTCAACTTCGCCCATATTCCCAAATCAGCGTAAGATGAAGTGTAATTACTTATTTACGCGGAGGATCATCATGCGAAAGATTGCGTTACTAGCGCTCGTCCTGCTAACAGCCCTTATGGGGGTTATGCCCCTACGTGCCGCCGACCAGATCACCTACATCAGCCAACCGGACGAAGTGTACATCTTCCTCAACAACATCGCCTTTGCCCGCGACACTATCACCCTGCCCTCAGGGGTCAGCGCCAACGTCACCCTCCCCGCCTCCATCATCGACAACACCTTGATCCTGCGCGAGGATAACACGCGCGTGAAGCAGTACCGCCTCCAGCGCGGCGACAGCGGCCTTTCGCTCTCGTGGGAAACGGGCAGCGGCGAAGGGGCAAAAGCAATCACCCTCGAATATTTGCTGGGCGGCCTCAGTTGGACACCCCGTTACGATATGTGGCTGGGCGAAACCACAACCGAAACGGTTGACCTCAGCTTCTTCGCCGAAATCCAGAACACCGCCTTCGACCTTGAAGCCGTCACCACCCACCTGATCGCAGGGCGCGTCGATACCTCACAGCAGGTCGACAGCATCTCACAGGTCACCATGAATCAGATGATCGTTGGCTATGATGAACCCTCAGAGTCAGCGGGTGAAGTCGGCGCGGCCACCATCCAATATATCTACGACATCGGCGCGGTCACGGCAGACACCGGCGAAACCGTTTACCTCAGCCAGTTCGAAGGGCCATTACCCGCCCGCCGCACTCTCATCTGGAACGCCGAAATCGACCAGCAGGTCAGCGTCATTTATAAGGTACGCAACGACTCGGAAGTTCCCCTGCCGGAAGGCATCGTCCGCTCCTATCAGAACGATTACTTCATCGGCAGCGATTTTGTCGAAGTCACCCCCGTTGGCAGTGAGGGCAGCATCACCGTTGGGCAGTTGCAGGATGTGCGCGTCAAACGCACCCAGAGCCAAACGGCGATTACCGGCGTGTTCTTCAGCACCCAGTACAACGTCGAACTCAGCCTGACGAATTTCGGCGCTGATCCAGTCACGGTCGAAGTCGTTGACCGCCAAAACACCTACGCCGAGGAATTGGTTTTCTCGTCCGAACCCACGCGCGAAACCGGTAACCTGCTGCGCTGGGTCGCCACGATTGAACCGGGTGAAACCGTCACCTATACCTACGAATACAAAACGCGCTAAGTCTTAAAAGCGGTTTGAACTAGCGAGTGCGGGTCGGTGCTTGTAGACTAGTCTTCATGATAACAGTCAAAACAATCACCGACCGCAGCCAATGGAATACCGCCCTCAGCACCCTCCCCTTCGCCCACGTCCTCCAAACGTGGGAATGGGGTGAATTCAAACGAGCGACAACCGGCTGGCAGCCGCAGCGCCTCGCCTTCGAACGGGGTGGACAAATCGTGGCGATGGCCTCAGTCGGCGTACGAAGCATCGGCCCGCTCAAGGTGATGTACATCTCGAAAGGGCCAGCCCTCGACTACAGCGACACCTTATTGGTAGCCGAGGTGTTTGACCACCTGCAAACCCTCGCGCGGCGGCAGCGGGCGATCTGGCTCAAGATCGACCCCGATGTCATCGCCGCAACCGGCATTCCATCGGGCGACGACGAAAACCCCGACACGCCGAACGCGACTGGTCAAGCTGTGCTGCAAACATTGAATACGCGCGGCTGGCGCTTCTCCGCCGACCAAATCCAGTTCCGCAATACCGTCACCATTGATGTAAGTCGCACCGAGGATGAACTGCTCGCGGCGATGAGCCAGAACACCCGCCGCAAAGTCCGTACCGCCGAGAAAAAAGGCGTTAGCGTTCGCGCGGGGACGGTTGCCGACCTGCCCGTCCTCTATGATCTGTACCGCACGACAGGCGAACGCGACCACTTCCTCATTCGCCCACCGGAATATTACAAACTGGCGTGGCAGACCTTCATCGAGGCGGGGTTAGCCCAGCCGTTGATCGCCGAAGTTGAGGGCAAGGCCATCGCTCACGTTATCCTCTTTCGGTTCGCCAAAACCTGCTGGTACATCTACGGTGCATCCTCCAACGAAGAACGCGACCGGATGCCCAACTATCTGCTCCAATGGGAAGCCATGCGCTGGGCAAAGGCACACGGCTGCACGACCTATGATATGTGGGGCGCACCGAACGAATTCAACGAGTCGGACTCGATGTGGGGTGTGTACGAGTTCAAGCGCGGCTTTCGCGGCACCGTCACCCGCACCATCGGCGCATGGGATTACGCACCCTATCCACTGCTGTATGCTGGCTATACGCAGTTGTGGCCGAAGGTGTTAGGTTTAATGAAGCGCAGAGCCGTATCTGAATAACCTTATTCGACCACAGTCAGCAACCAGAGAGGAAGACCATGCCCTACGCCCAGCTTGAAAAGTTCATCTTCGAAAAAATCAGCCAGACCAAACTTCCCGGTCTCAGTATGTCGCTGTTCAAAGGCGATGAGGTGGTGTGGTCGCGCGGCTTCGGTTATCGGGATGCTGAACGCGGTCTGCCAGCCACCGACCGCACCCTCTACAGCGTCGGCTCCGTCACCAAGTCGTTTACCTGCCTCGCCATCATGCAGTTGGCTGCACAGGGCAAACTCAGCATTGATGACCCGATTGAAAAATACATGCCCTTTGACATCCGCCCACACGGCGAAACCGTACGGATCAAACACTTCATGTCGCATACGTCCGGCATCGCGGCGCTGGCTTACGCCGAGCAGATCATCAGCGCGGGCATCGGCGCAACCGACGATTGGCTGCCCGTCGCGACTGCGAACGACATGCTGACCTTCATGCAAGGCGCGGAAGATTGGACGTGGGCGAAACCCGGTGAGCGCTGGTTCTACTTCAACGAAGGCTATATGCTGCTCGGCGGGATTATCCATCAGGTTTCCGGCATCCCTTATGAGGAATATGTCCAACAGCACATCCTCGCCCCGCTTGGCATGTCCCGCAGCTTTTATGCCAAAAGTGATGTGGATGCCGACGCGGATGTCGCCATCCCGTATGTCAATTGGGCGCAGCAGGGACGTACACCTGCAAGCTATATTTACAGCGGCGTAGATGCGGCTGGCGGCCTCATCAGTAACGTGCTTGACCTTGCCAAATATGGTTACTCCTACCTCAATAACGGTAAGCCAGTCGCCGACGAAAACATCGTCGCCGAGATGATCCAGCCGCGCGTCAAAACCCCTGTCACCGAAAGTCCCTTCGGCGAAGAAGGCTACGGCTACGGGTGGGGCATTAAGAGCAATTTCTGGGGGCATCCGATTATTAATCACGGTGGCTCCGTCGGCGTAGCGACTGCTTACCTCGCCTTCATACCCGACGCAAATATCGGTGCGGCCGTGTTGACCAACGGCAGTGGTTACGGCACAGGTTTGTTCGCCATGTACGGCTTATCCCTGCTGCTGGGCGAAGACCCCGAAGCCCTGCCATTCGTCCGCAACGAACGCCGCTTGGCGAAGCTCGAAGGGGTTTATCACACGTTCAAAAATACCATGCGCCTCGAAGTCCGCCGCGCGGGCGATATGCTCGTCGTATCCGAAAAAGACAAGTTTGGCACCAACTCCGTCACACTCATTCCCAGCCACATTGACGGAGACAGCCATTACTTCTACGAATTCATGAACGGCTATAAGATTTATACCGAGTTCCACGTCACCGACAGCGAAACTAAAATGATCCGCGAACGCTACTTGCTCCGTAAAACGGGCAGCGTAAGCTAAATTACAATCAAACGCGAGCGTACCAATTTTACCGGTACGCTCGCGACCTCAATCAGCCTATACCCGTAGTATAATCACGCTATGAATAGTTGGTTGTGAGGGTTGAATATGTCAGATATGATGGTCATCAAACAGCAGGTTGGGGATGATGGCACAGTGACGCTGCATCTCACCCCCGGTACACAGGTCGAAATCACGGTAAAAGAAATTATCCCTACACCACCGCTTGATCTCACGCCGGAAGAAGAAGCGGCGCTAGATGCCGAGTTCCAAGCGCTCATTAACGACCCCACGACTTTTACAGGACTCGGTTTAACTGCTGGCGAAATCGCAAAATCACCAGCAATTGGTGCATGGGCACACCGAACCGACATTAAAGACAGTGTTGAGTTCGTAAATAATATGCGTAAAGAGCGCAAGTTGCGACGAGCAAATCGTAATGAGTGATGCGCTTATCGACACAAATGTCATCATCGACTTGCTCAACAATATTCCACAAGCAGTGAATTGGCATCAACAACAAGCAAATCTCATCTTAGCAATTACGCCAGTGATATGGTTTGAAACGCTTGAAGGTGCTAACAACAATTTCGAGCGAAGTCAAGCGCTCAAATTGTTAAGACGCTTTCAAATGGAACACCCGACAATAAGCAATAACAATTGGGCGATGGCTCAATATAGCCAGTTTTACCTCTCACATGGGGTCGACTGGGAAGATTGCATGATCGCCTCAGTAACAGTCCGGCTGGCAATCCCACTGTACACGCGCAATTCCCGTCATTTCACGGTGTTACCCGCTCTCGATTTACGTCAACCTTATTGAGAAACAAATTCCACATGATCCTCTACGATCACGCTACCATCAAGACCAACGGTGTCAACTTACACGTCGTTCAAGCGGGGCCGCCCGATGGGCAGCTTGTCATCCTCTTGCACGGCTTTCCTGAATTCTGGTATGGCTGGCGAAAACAGATCGACTTTCTCGCCGAACAAGGCTACCGCGTGTGGGTTCCTGACCAGCGCGGCTATAACATCAGCGACAAACCAAAGGGCATCGCCGCCTATAAGCTGAATGAACTCGCGAAGGATGTCATCGGCTTGATCGACGCTGCCGGATGCGATACGGCTCTGCTCGTCGGGCATGATTGGGGCGCGGGGGTCGCGTGGTGGACAGCCTGTAGTTATCCTGAGCGGCTGTCCAAATTGGTCATCCTCAACGTGCCGCATTTGCGGGTGTTCCGCCAAACAGTCACAACCGATTGGACGCAGATGAAGAAAAGCTGGTACATGGGTTACTTCCAAATCCCATTCCTACCAGAAGCCTTATTTGAGCGGATGATCCCGCAGATGGCACGCGGCATTCAGGAAAGTGCCAAACCCGGCGCGTTTACCGATGAAGATATGCAAGCGTATCAAAGCGCATGGGCACAGCCGGGGGCGCTCCGAAGCATGATTAACTGGTATCGTGCCGCCGTCCAACAAATGCCTACCCCGGAACCCGGCCCCACCGTTAAAGTGCCGACGCTCATTTTGTGGGGCAAAAAAGACTTCGCGCTGAACGCCGAAATGGCACAGGAAAGCCTTAAATTCTGCGAAGATGGGCGGTTAATCTACTTCGAGAACGCCACCCACTGGCTCCAGCACGACGAACCGGAGCAAGTCAACGAGGCGCTTAAGTCATTCTTTAGCGAAACCTCTTAGGCAACACGGTCAACCAGCACCCAGTACGAGCCGGTACTCTCGCCGGTGATGCCGAGGATACGCACTGACCACTGTCCGGTTTCGTCAATGGTGCAGCTAAAGCTCACCGCGCTATCAGCACCCGAACTCGTGCTGCGTTCGCACCGTGAACTGGCGTTTTTGCCAGAAGCATCCACGATGGCGACGTTCTTAGTGACGTGCTTCGCGGTTTCATCTTGGAACCATACACCAATACCAAAGACCTGTCCTTTAACCGCGTCAAAAGCGTAGGCGGATGAAAAGCCATTTTCAAGCCTAGAGTTCGCCTTCTGCCCATCTTCAAGGGTCGTCCGTTCCTGTGGCAGGACTTGCATCACGGCATTCGGCACGTCCGCAATCGGCACCCCATCAATCTCCGTAACCGCGTGCCGTCCCTGAATGATATTGGCAATCTGGGTAGCAATCGGTGAGCCGGAGAGCATCAGATAAAAGAACAGAAGCGAAATACCCACCAGCACCACCCCGATCACAACCGCGTAAGTCCATGTGCTGCTTTTACGCTTATATGCGGTCGCTTTTTTGAGGTCTGAAAGATCACTGGCGGTTACGGCAGCGGGTTTGGGTCGTACCGGTGTGTTCTTGGGTACCGCCCCTTCCAATTGAAACAACAACCGGTTTGCCTTCGAGTGCAGCGGTTCGATTTCCAACACACGCTTGAGATGGCGAATCGCCTCTTCATGGTCAGTGGTCGCCATCGCTTTTTGCATCCAATCGTCCGCCGACTCGGTTTTCTTCGGCGCGGGCAGATCAATCCGCTTACCGGAAACGTCGGACTGCAAATCAATAATCGTGCTGCTCATCGAACTTTCGCCAACCACCCGCGCAAACGCCTCGACGAACATATCCGCGTTCGGGTAGCGTTCCCCCGGTTGCTTGGCTAACCCTTTAATCAGTACCGCGTCTAACCCTTTCGGCAGGTTAGTGTTAATGAGGCTTGGGGGTGGCACCGGTTCCGATAAATGCTGGTGCAAAATCGCCAGTGGGTTACTGCCATTAAACGGGTATCGTCCGACCGCCAGCACGTAGGCGATGACCGCCAGCGAATACAAATCCGCCCGATGATCCAGTCCTGCGTCCCCGCGTGCCTGCTCCGGCGCAATCGTCAGCGGCGTACCCACGACGAATCCGGTCGCTGTCAGCTTACTGCTGTCGTTCAAACGGGCGATGCTAAAGTCAGCGATAAACGCCGAACGCTTATCATCTAACAGGATATTTTCGAGTTTAAGATCACGATGGATAACACCCTGCCGGTGCGCGTAATCGAGGCCGCTGGCAATATCACGCAGCATCCGCACCACTTCCTGCGCGCCAATTTCCACCGGCTTGGCGAGGCGTTCGCCAAGCGTGCCGCCGGACATATATTGCAGTTCGAGGAAGTACCGCCCTTTGACCGCGCCGTAATTGTTCACCGCCACGATATGCGAGTGCCGCAGCCGCTCGGCGATCTTAGCCTCTTGCTTAAAGCGCTCGACCACATCCGCCTGTTCCATCATGGCGGCGCGTAAGATTTTGAGGGCGACCGTTTTCTGAGTTTCTTCGTTGAAGGCTTTGTAGACAACAGCCATACCGCCGCTGCCAATTTTCCCGTGGACGATATACGGGCCAAAACGGTTTACAGGGGGAGTCGCTTCCGCCATCTCACACTATACCTTATGCCACATTAAGCACTCTACGTTTAGTATAAACGAGATGAGCGCTGCCGATTCATTGAGTAAAAGCGAGGAAATCTTTACAAATGAACCGCGCAAAACGTTACATGCGCTGGTACGTCACGATGTAAACGCCGGTGCTTTCGCCGGAATGCCCGAACAACTGCAATCGCCAATTGCCGGTCTTGTTGATCTTACAGATATACGTGACGCTCGAACCATCCGTCAGGATCGAGCCGCGTTCGCACTGTGCCGAAGCGTTCAAGCCGTCGGGGTCAAGCATCGCCATGTTAGAACCGACATCTTTCGCAGTCGGCGAGAAAAACTGTACCGCGACAGCCAGCTCTTCGCCCGCTTTGGCCGCTAACACATATTCATGGGCAAAGCCGGGGTCAAGCACATCATTGACCGGTTTCTCCGCTTCCAGCGCCGCGCTCTTGTTGGGTTGCACCACAAATCCGCTGGCCGCCGCAGCCGCCGAATAATTCTCATTCGTCGCCGAAACAGGGGGTAACGGTGCGTTCGGTGTGTTAAGCTGCCCGCTGCCCGTCCGTGAACCGAAAATCGGCTGCCCCGTTTGTTCGACTGGACGTTCGCCGCTGAGAAGGGAGCGTATTTGTGCGGGAATCGGTGAGCCAAGCAGCGTCAGCACGAAATAGGCCGACGACAAACTCATGACGACTGTTCCCGCCACGCTCACCGCTGCCCAACGCCGCTGTGAACGGCGATAGTGGGTGTGGTTAACTGTAAAGGGATCGGGTTCTTCGGGGCGTTCCGGCTCCGGCATCGGCAGGTCATCCACCAGCACCATCAGCGGCGGCATCTCGGATTCACGGTTCACCTGCTGCATCTGCTTGAGTTCGACGTAACGGCGGCGGGCGGCCATATAATTGCGGTCGAGGCGCAGCGCCTCTTTCAAACAACCCATTTCTTGCTCAGGGGTTTCGCAAACGGTCGAGGCCAAATACCACAGTGCCGAAGTGGGAGTTTCTTCGAGCAGTACACGCAGAATCTTACGGGCGCGTACCACATGCCCTCTTGCGATTTCTTGTTGAATAATCGTCAGCGAGTCCGGCATCTCACTAACCTAATATCGGGAAAGATTAATAGAATATAAGACTATAATAACACGGGGGCACTCAAATGCTGCCCCCGCGCTGCCGTTGTATCAAAACTGTTAGCTTTTACGAATGTTATGTCGCTAATGATCGTCGATCAGCGCTGACAATTTGTCCACAACCTTCGTCCAATGGTCCTTCATCTGCTCCCGTTGTGCGCCGTCTTGCAGCTTTTCGTGGTGGAAGCTCAAAGTCGTTCCCTTCTTAGCCGGTGTCAGGCGAATTTGCAGGGTCGATTGGAAATCCCAGTTGTCCGGCTGCCACGTCATCCGTATGAGGCTGCCCGCTTCAAAACTACGAATGTCGCCGGTAGTGTTCTCCTTGGTCTTATAGGTATCGCCCTTTTTGAAATCGACCTCTACGCCATGTCCCAGCCAATACCCTAAACCCGGCTGCGTCGTCAACAACTCCCACAATTTCCCCGACCCAACCGGCAGCGTTCGGCGGACACCAATTTCCCAGCCCTGCGTTTTTGTTTTACCGACAGGTTTACTCTCAGCCATATTGACACCGCCTCACCTAGATAGCCGCTACAGCTTCAATTTCAATGAGGTATTTAGGATTCGCCAACCCTGCGACCATCAAACCGCTGACGGTCGGCGGTGGCAGCTTCGGGTCGATCAGCGGCATGATAGCGGCGTAACCATCTGCAAAGGAATTTCCCTGCACCATATAGATGGTCATCTTGAACACGTCAGCCATCGTCGCGCCGGCTGCTTCCAAAGCAGTCAATACATTTTTATAGGCTTGTACCGATTGTGTGGCAATGTCATCCCCCACAATCTCGCCTTTCGCGTTCACGGCGTTCTGTCCGCCCACAAAAACCAGTTTGGCGCTTTTGTCAACGACCGCCACCTGCGTAAATGCCGGATTCTTATGCAGAGTATCAGGGTTAATCCGTTTGATTGCCATCATGAATCTCCTTGAAGTCGGTGGATAAGACGGACTGATAATCCTATTGTCAACGCAATTTAGGTGAAAATCAGTCCTAATATCTTTTTCTTATGCACACTTAAGGATTTTCACGATGACAACCTCAAGCAAATGTGGATTACGGCAGCTTATTGCCTGCCGCGAGGTAAATTTCGTACCATTCTTGGCGTGACAGTGTGATGTCCGAGGCTTTGCACAAGTCCTTGACGCGCTGTACATTGGTCGTCCCCACAATCGGCTGCATCTTCGCCGGATGCCGCAGCAGCCACGCAATCGCAATCGCCGTATTCTTCACCCCTTTAGCCACTGCCATCGCGTCGATAACTCGGTTGAGTTCAGGGAACTTGTCGTTATCAAGGAACACACCCTCAAAGAACCCAAACTGGAACGGCGACCACGGCTGAACGGTGATCTCTTTCAGGCGGCAGTAATCTAAGATGCTGCCATCATGGTCGACGGAAGGCGGGTTCTCCATATTCACGTTAATCCCCGCGTCGATCATACCCGTGTTCGTGATGCTCAGTTGCAGTTGGTTAAAAATAATCGGCTGTTTGACGAATTTTGTTAGCAGTTCGATCTGCATCGGATTCTGGTTGCTCACGCCGAAATACTTCACTTTACCGCTGTCTTGCAAAATCGTGAACGCCTCAGCGACTTCTTCCGGCTCCACCAGCGCGTCCGGTCGGTGCAGCAGCAGTACATCCAGATAATCCGTTTGCAGGCGCTTCAAGCTGCCATCCACCGCTTCAAGGATATGTTCCTTCGAAAAGTCAAACATCCCTTTTCGGATACCACACTTGCTCTGGATAATCATCTTTTCGCGGAGTTGGGGGGTCATGCCCAGCGCTTCGGCGAACTTCGCTTCAGATTGCCCGCCGCCATAAATATCGGCATGGTCGAAAAAGTTAATCCCTTCATCCAGTGAGGTATGAATAAGAGTCGCGATGTCCGCATTCGACATCTCCCAGATTCGCATACACCCCAGCGAGATTTCCGACGCACGCATATCAAACTTGGGAATTTTAAGGAATTTCATTTGGGTTTCTCCATCATAAATTTTGCTAATGAAATTATACTGGGGCGATACTAACGAAGCGAACCAAGTGGTTCGAAGTGACGACTGACCATGTATAACCCGACCACACGTTTGTTAGCCATCCTTGAACTGCTGCAATCACACGGGGAAATGAGCGGCCTCGAACTCGCCCAAAAGCTCGAAGTCGAGGAACGCAGCATCCGCCGCTACATCATGATGCTGCGCGATATGGGCATTCCGATTGATGGCGAACGCGGTCGGCACGGCGGCTATTCCCTGCGTCCCGGCTTCCGCCTACCCCCGCTGATGTTCAACGCCGACGAAATCACCGCCGTCGTTCTGGGGTTGATGCTCGCGCGCGAATTGGGTGTGACCGCCCTACCCGCCATCGAAAGTGCCAGCGCCAAGATTGAGCGCGTGCTGCCAGAAGAACTGCGCCAATCGACCAACGCTATACGAAGCTCCCTCGTGATGGATGCGGTTCAGTTTGGCACTCGCACCGTCCCGAACCAGTGGATCACCCTGATTACCTTCGCCATTCACGAGAAGAATTGCGTGCATATCACCTACGCATCCGGCGATGGCGAACTCACCGAGCGGCAGATCGCACCCTACGGCTTACTGCTTCACGCGCGGACGTGGTATCTCCCCGCCTATTGCTTCCTGCGGCAGGATGAACGTCTATTCCGCCTTGACCGCGTACACTCCATCATCCGTACCACACAAATATTCAACCCACCGCCGGATTTCGATGCCAAACAGTTCGTTCTGCAATCGCTTGCCCGGATGCCCAACACCCAAACGTTCGAAATCTTGATTCACGCACCGTTCACCACCGTAGAAGCCGTCATCCCCAGCGGCATAATGGAACTCGAAGCACACGGCAGCGACACCCTCGCACGCTGCTACACGGATGATCCGCATTGGTTGGCGCGTTACCTCGCGCGTCTCGAAATGCCGTTTACCGTCCTCGAAAACGATACCTTACGCGCTGCCCTGCAATCCCTAGCCGATGGGATTCTCGCCAGCATAAACCAATAGAGAGAAGGGATCACCTTCTCTCTATCACGTTTGTTTTCATTCCCCTCTCCTAGCTGTACTCAGCGGTTGGGAGAGGGGCTAGGGGTGAGGGTATGGCTACGCTTCCGCTGGATTGATCGTAAACGTGCTGCCCGCGCTGCGCCCGTACACTTCGGGGAAGTAGAACTCGTAACCCGTCGCCGGAATAACGTTGTACGTCCCTGCCAGACCCGCGCGGATGCTGTACTGGTATTCATACGTCCCCGCTGGCAGGTAGGTCGCGTACAAGGCCACCTTCTCGTCGCGGAACTCGATGTTGCTGAACCACCACCAACCCCAGCCAGTACTCAACGGGTCATTTTCCACCAACCCCGGCGCGGTACCGACCTGCTGCTCGGTACTCAGGTTCGGGTTCACGCCTTCTGTGCCTGCCGGAATCGGGTCTTCGATCACCACATAGTTCAGGCTGTTCGGCACGATGATCGTCAGTCGTACCTGCACCAGATCGCCGACGGTCGCTTCCGTCACCGGTGTATTCGTCCCCGGCATGGTGTAGCGCCGTTCAATGATGATGCCGTTATTCAGGGCTTCGACTTCCGGCACAGGCAGATAGTTCTTCATGTGCGCCGTGTAATACAGCACACCATTGCCCTCAGTACGCCCGATCACCAGTTCATTCACCTGCCCCGCCAGCATATCCTTCACGTCGACTTGTAGCTGCACGGTATCCTTCACCGTTTCCGGCGAGGCTGTGCCTTCTGTCAGCGTCTCGCCATTCAACGAGGCCGAGTAACTGTAGCTAGGGTTCAGTTCACCGGTCGTCACCATCCAGTCGGTCAGCGACATCACCGCCCATGCGGTTTCCTGTGTGGTTTCCCACGCATCTGCCGACCGCGCCACCATCAACCAGCGCACAACTTCGGCGTTCAGCACGTTATCCGCGTCCAGCTTCACCAGCGCGTCCAGCACAATGGCGGTCGTGCGGGTGTTGGTGTTCCAGTTCCAGTAATCCTGTTCCGGTTCTTCCCAATGCACACCGGTCGCGCTCGTAATTGCACTGTTGTTCAAGTCTGAAAGCAGGATGTCAGTCCGGCGTGTATCTGTCGGGTCGATGACGTTAAAGGCCAGCGCCAGATACGCTTTGGCATAAATTGCTAGGCGGTCTTTGCTTTCAAATAAATTCGCCGTGCGGCTAATGTCTGGCTTGCCCGACCGTGCCAGCGCGTACAGCGTGAACGCCTGCCGGTTCAGTTCCCATTGTTCGCGGGTCAAATCCAGTGTGATGAACGTCGTCCGCAGGTAATTCTGTGCAGCCGTAATCACCTCATCGCCCACAGGGAAGCCCGCGTTCTTCGCCTCCGCCAACCCGATCAGCGCGTACGCCGTCGTCAGCGGGTTACTCGCGTCTTGCACGAACCAACCCCAACCGCCGTCGGGCTTCTGCTGCGCGTACAACCGTTGCAGCGCGAAGTTCACGCCGCCTTCAAGGTCGCTCCGCAGTTCCGCATTCGCCACGCCCAAGCTGTCCAGTGCGCGGTAGGTCATGATGTTCGGCAGGAAACGGCTCACCGTCTGCTCAAGGCACTGGTACGGGAAGTTCTTCAGGTACGTCAGCCCATCAAGCGTCGTCGCTGCCAACGAGGGGTCAATCTTGACTGTCAGTTCGCCCTGTGTCGCGTCCTGTGGCAGCGCTATCGCCTCTGTCACCGAACCCGCGTCACGCA
>Ga0209460_1001038_pt1 | contig 18889 bp, 23 predicted proteins | sample EBPBio132013_DNA_FD_185868 | JGI IMG/M metagenome (GOLD analysis project Ga0209460, IMG submission 185868) | Wastewater treatment Type I Accumulibacter community from EBPR Bioreactor in Madison, WI, USA - Reactor 2_5/13/2013_ DNA (SPAdes)... | ecosystem: Engineered > Bioreactor > EBPR >... | reverse complement strand
TTCTCGGCTTCGCGCTCGGCCACGCCGGCGCGGCGATCATCCGCCAGCTCTATCCGGCGTATCCGGCCTTTCCGCCCGACTGGGCGGTGCTCGCCGGGCTGGGAACGGCGTTGCTCACCGGCATCGTCTTCGGCGTCCTGCCGGCGCGCCAGGCGGCGCGCCTCGATCCCGTGCAGTCGCTGGCCAAGCGCTAGGTGCGGTGCTGACAGATGCCGACGCGACCATGAAGCACGCCCCGGGCCTCGAAGGAGACGGACTTCCGCGACTCGCCGCCGCTCCCGGCGAGCGGGTCCGAGTCCGCGTCCGCGTCTAGGGAGCCATGGTGGAACTTTCCCAGATCAGCCAAGCCGTTCAGCAGGATGCCGTCACGGTCGTGTTCGTGAATGTCCTGCTGCAACAGGTGGGGTTGCCGGTCCCGGCCCTGCCGACCCTGCTGCTGGCCGGTAGCCTGGCGGCAACCCCGGGGCATCTGGGCCAGGTGCTGGCGGCCGCCATCGTCGCCTCCCTCATCGCCGACTTGCTCTGGTACCGGGCCGGGAAATTCTTCGGTTATCGCGCGCTGGCCGGGCTGTGCAAGCTCTCGATCAACCCCGCCTCCTGCGTCAGCCAGACCGAGGCTCGTTTCATCCGCTGGGGGGTCTCGTCGCTCGTCGTCGCGAAGTTCATCCCCGGCTTTTCGACGGTCGCGCCCCCCATCGCCGGCGCGCTGCGCATGCACCTGCCGGGCTTTCTGCTCGCCGCCGGCGCGCGTTCAGTACCGATACCAGCCAACGACACGGAAAGCCGCGATCCATCAGCAGCAGATCGTCGGGGCGCAGACAGTCGATCGCCTCGAAGAACATCTGGCGCTCATCGCACAAAGGTTCATGCAGCCGGAAGTCCAGAAAGAGTTCGATCCCTGGCAAGTACAAGCCGAACGCCATACCCTTGACGATCGACCGGATCCCGTCCTTCTCCATGGTCAGGCGAACGTCGCTGCCATCCGCTGCGACCAGACGGAGCCCCTTCCACCGCGGGATCGGCAAGTGCTCCTCCGCCAAACGGATCAGTTCCTGATTGACGTCGCCAAACACCAGCGCACTGATCTTGTAGCGCGCCTGCGAAAAGGCTTGTGCCGTCACTTCGCGCACCGAGTCGGCGCGATTGCGCAGATTGGCGAAGAACTGATCGAGTTCGGACTGTACTGCGGCTCGGACCCCGGAGAGCAGAAAGCTCACGACGGTCGGCAAGGTCAGAGTCCGTTGGCGGGTGAAGTGTTTTGGGTCGAGCCTGGCAACATCCAGGAATTCGTTTGAAAACAGATACTTCGAGAGCGAATTAAGTATATTAGCATATTCAGGTCGTCATACGATTCTCCTTTATAAACAATGTGTTACGCGGCAACTATGCTATAGAAGTACGATCCGCGCAACGGCGCGCGAAACCTATGCTTTTGTGCTGACTTGTGAGGATTGGGTCTGAAGTCCCGGTGGCCATCCGGTAACGATCCCTGACGCACAAGCCAGCTTGATCACGAACGACAACGCCCCGGCCTGCAAGCAGCACGCCGGGGCGTTTCGGTCTTCCCATACGGTCGGGCGGCTAGCTGACTGCCCGGCCCTTTCCTCTCGCCAGGCGCTGCAGTACCGAGACCAGCAAATCCACCTCCTGGCAGGTGTTGTAGAACGCCAGCGACGGGCGGACCGTCGCTTCCAGGCCGAAGCGGCGCAGAATCGGCTGCGCGCAGTGGTGGCCTGCGCGCACGGCAATGCCTTCTTCATTCAGTGCCGCGCCAACCTCCTCCGGGCGGTAACCGGCAAGGACAAAGGACAGCACACTGGCCTTGTCGTCGGCCGTGCCGATCAAACGAATGCCGGGGATCGGTTTGACGCGCTGCGTTGCGTAAGCAAGCAGGTCATGCTCGTAGCGCGAGATGTTCTCGATGCCGATCCGCTCCACATAGTCGATTGCGGCGCCGAGCCCGGCAGCATCGGCGATGTTGCCTGTGCCGGCCTCGAAGCGCGCCGGCACCCCCTGGTAGAGCGTGCGCTCGAAGGTGACGTCGGCGATCATGTTGCCGCCACCTTGCCAGGGCGGCATGTCTTCGAGAATGTCGCGTTTGCCGTACACGACGCCGATGCCAGTCGGCGCGAAGACCTTGTGACCGGAGAAGACGAAGAAATCGGCATCAATCGCCTGCACGTTGACGCGCATGTGCGACACAGACTGGGCACCGTCGACCAGCACCCTGGCGCCCACCCGGTGGGCGAGTTCAACGATCTCCTTGACCGGCGTCACGGTGCCCAGGGCATTGGAAACCTGGCTGATGGCCACCAGCTTGGTGCGGTCGTTGAGCAGCCGCTGGTATTCCTCCAGCAGGATCTGGCCCTTGTCATCGACCGGGATGACCCGAAGGTGGGCGCCGCTTTCCTTCGCCAGTTGTTGCCAGGGTACGATGTTGGCGTGGTGCTCGAGCAGCGAAACGACGATCTCGTCGCCTGCGCCGATGTTCTGCTTGCCCCAGGTCTTGGCTACCAGATTGATCGCTTCGGTGGCGCCGCGAACGAAGATGATCTCCTCGGCGGAACTCGCGCCCAGGAAGCGCGCCACTTTGCTGCGGGCGGCTTCGTAGGCGTCGGTGGAGCGTGCCGCCAGTTCGTGGGCGGCACGGTGAATGTTGGAGTTCTCGTGCTGGTAGAACTGCACCAAGCGATCGATCACCGCCTGCGGCTTTTGCGTCGTCGCGGCATTGTCGAACCAGACCAGCGGTTTGCCATTGACGCGCTCGGCGAGGATGGGGAAGTCGCGGCGTACCGCCTGCACGTCGAAGGCCGGGAAGCGTGCGGTATCGGCCTGTGGAACCGGGGGTGACTGTTCGAGGAAGTAGTAGCCGCTTTGGCCAGGCGCAGCGGGCGGTGCCGCCGCCGGCAGCGAGCGTTCGCCGGCGAGTTCATCGAGCACGCGGCGCAGGGCGACTTCACCCGGCAGTTCGAAGGGGTGGGCGACGACGTGATTGTCCGCGAGTGCCGTCGGCGCCTGGTGGGCAGACGAAAGCGCAGTCGCTTCACCGAGAAAGTAATACGGCGACCCCGGTACACCCGTGGGGCCGCTGATCGGGGCGGTCATCGGCAAGGCGGCGGCATAGGCTTCCGGCACGCCGAACTCCGGCGCGACTGGCCCGGCTTCGACCGGCGCTTGGCCGACCGAGGGCGCGGCGACCGGCTGCAACGCCGGACCCGGCTCGCCGATGGCCAGGCCATTGAGCCCAGGCGCCGATGGCGAAGACGAGGCCTCGCTTCCTGGCAGTGTCCGGAACAATTCGCCGGCCAGGCGGGCGAGCGCCGCTTCGTCCGGCAGTCCCGGAATCGCCGCGACGCTGAAGGGCAATGCGCCGGGCAGCGAATCAGCGGTAGGTGTCAGCATATTCATGGTATTTGTCGATCTCCACGTCGTCGAGGACGGCCAGTGCGTCTTCCGTATGGACAGCCAGCGAGCAATAGAGCGAAATCAGATAGGAGGCGATGGCATTGCGGTCGATGCCCATGAAGCGTACCGACAGGCCGGGGCTCTGTTCGCCCGGCAGGCCCGGCTGATAGAGGCCGACGACGCCCTGGCGCTTGTCGCCGACGCGCAGGAGCAGAACTTTGGTCTTGCCTTCCTCGACCGGCACCTTGTCCGACGGGATCAGCGGGATGCCGCGCCAGGTCAGGAACTGCGAGCCGAACAGCGAAACGGTCGGCGGCGGCACGCCGCGGCGGGTGCACTCGCGGCCGAAAGCGGCGATCGCCAGCGGGTGAGTGAGGAAGAAGGCGGGCTCCTTCCAGACCTTGGTCAGCAGATCGTCGAGATCATCCGGCGTCGGCGCGCCGGTCAGCGTCGTGATGCGCTGACCGGCGGCGACATTGGCCAGCAGGCCGTAATCGCCGTTGTTGATCAGTTCGTTCTCCTGCCGCTCCTTGATCGTTTCGATGGTCAGCCGCAGCTGTTCCTTGATCTGGTCGTGCGGGCTGCTGTACAGGTCCGAAATGCGGGTGTGCACGTCGAGAACGGTGGTGACGGCGCTGAGGAAGTACTCGCGCGGCTTCTCCTCGTAGTCAACGAAGGTTTGCGGCAGTTCGGACTCGTCGCGTTTGGCGCATGCCACCTGCACGTCGCGCGGGTTCTTGACCTGGTTCAGGCGGTAGATGCCGGCTTCGACGGGCAGCCACTGCAGCAGGTGCGTCAGCCAGCGCGGAGAAATAGTCGAAAGCTGCGGGACGGTCTTGGTGGCGTTGGCGAGTTGCCGTGCGGCGACATCGCTCAGGGCGGCTTGGTGGGGACTATCTGCCATGGGGTGCTCCTTGCAATTGTGACAGGGGTTATAAGAAAAACGAATAAGCAAATAACTCTTGCTTAAAGAAGCAGACCTTACGCTTCGCGGGGTGGGCAGCTCAACAGGCTATAGCCAGCAGCGGGCCGATGTCGGTGAGTCCTGGCGAGCATTAACCACGCTCGCAACGGGCGACCAGGGTCGAGAGATTGAGTCCCAGCGCTCGTGCCAGCTTGTCGGCGGTGACCAGGGAGGGTGTGGAGAGGCCGCGCTCGATCTCTCCGACGTAGGAGCGGTTGAGGTCGGCTTGTTCTGCCAGGCGCTCCTGCGACCACCCGCGTTCGTGGCGCAATTGCCGGACGACGCAGGGAAAACGATCGTTGAGACCGGTCATATGCCGCCGCCGTCTCCGAGAATCTCGTTCCTGGCAAACGCCTGGGTGACGATACTGCCCGGCGGAACGCTGTGCGTCAGCCAGACATTGCCACCAATCGACGAGCCCCGGCCGATCGTGATGCGGCCGAGGATGGTGGCGCCAGCGTAGATGACCACGTCGTCCTCGACCAGCGGATGGCGCGGCGAGCCTTTCTCGAGGGCGCCTTCGGCATCGACGGTGAAGCGTTTGGCACCGAGGGTAACCGCCTGGTAGAGGCGGACGCGCTGGCCAATGACTGCCGTTTCGCCGATCACGACGCCGGTGCCGTGATCGATGAAGAAGCTGCTGCCGATGCTGGCGCCAGGGTGGATATCGATGCCGGTGGCGGAGTGGGCGAGTTCGGCGACGATGCGGGCGAGCAGTGGCACGCCGAGCCGATACAGGGTATGCGCCAGACGATGGTAAATGGTAGCCAGGGTGCCCGGGTAACAGAGAACGATTTCGTCGACGCTGCGCGCGGCGGGGTCACCACGGTAGGCGGCCTCGACGTCGCTGTCGAGAAGGACACGAATGTCGGGCAAAGCGGCAGCGAACTGGCGCACGACATCGACCGCCTGCTTCTTGATGCTCGTGGCGTCAACTTCCCGGTCGTGCCGGGCAACATGCTGCAATTCCAGGCGCACCTGATCGACGAGACTGCGCAGGGCCACGTCGAGGGTGTGGCCGACATAGAAATCTTCGCTGTGCCCCTGCTTCAGGTCGGGCGGGCCAAGGCGCATCGGGAAGAGTGCGCCGCACAGCCGCTCGACGATCTCGCGCAATGCGTCACGCGAAGGAAATTCGCGGGCGCCCGATTCGAGCGCGCGATGCTGCGCCAGACGCCAGCGCTCACGGGCAGCGCGCAGACCGCGGACGACGTCGTCGAGGCCCGCGAGCGCCGAGTTCGACGGATCGGAGAGGGAACGAAAGGGTGCGTTCATTGATCGGTCCTTCCGCAGTCCTCAGTCCTGAACCCAGGGCAGGCCGTGGTAGCGCCAGCCGCCGGTCGCGCCGCGCTTGCCGTCGGGAGTAATCTCCCCTTCGAAACCTTCGAGAACATTGAACACCCGGAGGAAGCCCGCCCGCGTGGCGGCTTCCGCTGCCGCGGCCGAGCGCTTGCCGCTGCGACAGATGAGGAGGATCACGTCGTTCTTGCCGGCCTTTCCCGCGAGTTCACGGGTGAAGCGCGGGTTTTTCGTCAAGGCCGCCCCGGATTGCCACTGCACGAGCGGAGTACCAGGTACGTGGCCGACGTATTTGTATTCTTCGGTGGTGCGCACGTCGATGAGAATGGCGGCGCCGGCTACGGCCAATGCCCAGGCCTCGTGCGGTGGCACCGTACCGGCGTAAGGGAGGTTCTCGCGAGCAGCGCGCGCGGTGGCAGCGGCCAGGATGCCCTGGAGGTCGATATCGTGCGCCACAACATCCGAGACGCATTCCGTGGCGATGGAGGCAAAGTCGGGTTGGGCGGTGGCAAGCATCGAAGTCTCCAGGAAAGGGAAAACCAGCCGTCCTTGTGATGGTTTCGGCCTGTGGGCAGCACTCTAGGGGGCGGATTGGCGGGCGCCAACGAAGAAAATCTACGTTGCTTATAACGGAATGGCGCTAATAGTCTGTGAGGTATAAGCAACGAAGGAAACTGTCGTTCTTCTCGCCTGCTGAGCGCGCTAGATTGCTCCCCTGAATTTCCCCACTCTCAGGAGAATGCAATGATGCAGTTGAAAAGGCTGCGCCTCTTGCTGCCTGCCCTGGCCTTGGCAACGGGCCTCGGCAATGCGGCGGCCGAAGCGCTCAAGGTTGGCTATCTGCCGGTTACCGGCCACGCGAAGTTCTTTGTTGCCAAGGAGCAGGGGCTGTTCGCCAAGGAGGGCCTGGACGTCGATCTGATCGAATTCCAGAACTCCGCCGACGGGCTCAACGCGATCGTTGCCGGCAAGCTGGATATCGGTGCCTTCGGTACCACCGCGCCGGTGGCGCACATTGCCAAGGGTGCGAAGATCGAGATCATCGGCGGCATCATGGGTGGCGACGCTGCGCTGATCGCGACGCCGGCGAATGCGGCGAAGATTGCCAGTGTGGCCGATCTCGGGGGCAAGAAGATCGCCACCGTGCGCATGGCTTCCGGAGACGCCGTGCTGCGCGGCGCCCTCAAGGACAAGGGGATCAATTGGAAGACCGACGTGCAGATTTTCGAATTGAAGAACCCGCCGGCGGTGATCGAGGCCGTCAAGTCCGGACAGGTGGACGCCGGACTGGTGTGGGGACCGCATGACCTGCGTGCCGAAGATCAGGGCCTGAAAGTGGTGATTCATTCCACCGATCTGCAGCCCGGTCATCCATGCTGCCGTCTGGTGGTTACCGAGGCCAGCCTGAAGAACCCGGTGACTTGGGAGAAATTCCTGCGCGCCATTCTGCAGGCCGAGAAGTTCGCTGCCGAGAACAAGAAAGAGACCATCGATTCGATCGCCCGCTACGTCAAGATCGACCGCCAGTTACTCTGGCGCGGCTACTACTCGCAGTACCTCGACCAGTCGAGCGATCCCGACGTCAAGGGCGTCAAGCATTTTGCCGACGTGATGGTGAACAGCGAATTCATAACCGCCAAGCCGGACCTCGACGCGGCCATCGACGTGCGTCTCTACGAAAAGGTGCTGAACCAGTTGGCGCGGGAGAATCCTGGCGATCCCTTCTGGAAGAAGTTGCAGAAAGAATTCAGGCGGAAGGACGCGTGATGAGCCCTGGCCTCAAGCTGGAGGGCGTTGGCTTCGCCTACGACACGACGCAGGTCCTGCAGGACATCAACGTCACCATTCCGGAAGGCCAGTTCGTCAGCCTGCTGGGAGCCAGCGGCTCTGGAAAAACCACCCTGCTGCGGCTGGCGGCGGGGCTCGATCCTGTCGACAGCGGCCGTTTGACCTGGAATGGCGCGCCGATAGTCGGCCCCAGCCTGGAGCGCGGCGTGGTCTTTCAGGACTACGCACTGTTTCCCTGGCTATCGGTGGTGGATAACGTCGAGATCGCGATCGCCAAGGCCAAGCCGACGGTCAGGAAAGCCGAGCGTCTGGCGGAGGCCGCCAGATACCTCGGTGGTCTGGGGCTAGGAGCAGCGATCGGCAAGTACCCGGGCGAACTGTCGGGGGGCATGCGCCAGCGGGCCGCGATTGCCCGTGCGCTTGCCCTGGGTTCCCCGCTGTTGTTGATGGACGAGCCCTTCGGGGCGCTCGATCCGGTGAACCGTGCTCGTTTGCAGGATCTGCTGCTGGAGGTCTGGGAAGTCGCGACACCGAGAAAGACCATCATTTTCGTTACGCATGACGTGGACGAGGCGATCTACCTCGGCGATCGCCTGGTCGTCCTCGGATCGTCACCGGGTCGGGTGATCGCCGACCTGGAGGTGCCACTGCAGCGACCACGCGAGCGGCGCAGCCTGCTCGACAGCCACAGCCTGCATGCCCTGCGGGAACAGGTGTCTGCGACGCTGGTGCAGGATACTCTGCAGCGGCTCAAAGCCGCCTGACGCCGGCCCGCTGCAATTCAACACGGCAACAAGGAGAAAAAAATGAGTGACTTCATTGCTCTGGTGGAGCTGCAGGTGCCGGCGGCGGTGCCTGCTGCATCGGCCGAGCCCGGCCTGGCACCCGGCTGGCTGGGTCGTGCGCTGGAAAGCGTCGTGGTCTGGATCGTACTGCTGCTGGCCTGGTGGGTCGCGTCAGTCCATCTGCCGCTGGGCGACAACCCACTGCTGCCGTCGCCGCTGATCACTGCCAGAGCATTGTGGGAATCGCTGCCCGAACTATGGGCGGGGACCCTGTCATCGCTGACCATCCTGATCCCCGGCTTCGCCCTGGCAACACTGCTTGGCATCGTCTCGGGGCTGACCGTCGGCACGTCGGCGCGGCTACAGCGGATCTTCCTGCCCTTCGCCAAGGTCGCCGGTCCAGTGCCGCCGACGGTATACATCCCGTACGCGATCGCCATCCTGCCTACCTTCAAGCTGTCGGCGATATTTGTAGTCTTCATCGGCGCCTTCTGGCCGATCTTCCAGAATGCCGTTGCCGGCGCGCATGCGCTTGGGCAGCGTTATCGCGACAATGCCCGCATCCTCGGCCTGACCCGCTTCGAGTATCAGCGGCGCGTCGTCTTTCCCGCGGCCTTGCCGCATATCTTCACGGGTATGGCGGTTGGCCTGGCCTTCTCATTCATCCTGCTGACTGTCGCCGAACTGTTCGGCGCCAACGCCGGCCTTGGCCGCTTTGTCCAGTATTACGCGGATTTTGCTGACTATCCCAAGATGGTTGCCGGCATCCTGTACACCGGTCTGGTGACATTCCTGGCGATGACGATTCTCGACGGCGTTCGCCGGCGGTCGCTGTTCTGGCTGAAATAACATGCGGCGTCACCCTTCTTGTCTGCTGATTCCGACATACCTGCCGGTCGCTGCCGGCCTGCTGTTCTTCCTGATCGGCGGCGGGTCGCAGGCGGCACTCTTCGAGCGAAACGCGGACAATCTGCAGCAGGAGGCGGCGGCAGCCCACGCGGAAGGAAAGCAACTGGCGGTCGTGCTCACCCTCCCGGATTGCCCCGGCTGCCTGGAAATGGAGAAGACCGTCTATCGTGACCGGCGCACGGAGAAACTGATCGAAGGCCGCTTCCGGACGGTTCGTCTTGACCTCTCGCGCTCTGCGCCGATCATTGACACGCTGGGGCGTGCCACGCCGGTCGCCGATTTCGCCAAACGCCTGCGCGCCGTCGCGACGCCGTCCTTCCTTTTCTTCGCGGGCGACGGCAGTTTCGCTTATCGGTACACCGGCACTCTCGATCAAGCCGGGCTACGCGACCTCGCCGATTACGTTGTGCGGGCGAAGTTCGAAGAGTTTCCGTTCGCCCCCCGGGACGCTGCCCGCGGTAACCTGGCTGCTCGCCAGGACAGGGCGCTGCACGCCTCTCCTCCCGCCGGCAATCTGCCGCTGTACCCGGAATTTGCGCTGGCGGCCAGCGATGGACGCGAGCGACGCCTGGCGGATTTCCGCGGCCAGGTGGTGGCTCTGTCGGTCGGCTACACGCAGTGCCCCGACGTCTGTCCGACGACGCTGATCGAACTCAAGGCCGCCGTCGAGGGCCTGCCACCGACACTACGCCGGCAAGTCCAGGTGCTCTTTGCCACAGTCGACCCCGATCGCGACGGTCTGGCGATGCTCAAGGAATATGTGGCCGCTTTCAGCCCCACCAGCGGGCGCCCCGTCCTCGGGCTGCGCGGCAGCGCCGAGGCGACGGCGAGACTGATCAGCCAGTTGCAACTGGTGGCGGAGAAAAGGCCGTCGGGAAGTGCGGGCTATACCGTGGACCACACGGCCGGTGTCTTCCTGTTCGATGCCAACGGTCGCCTGCGCGGCCTCGCCCCGTTTGGCCAGAGCGTCACCGCGTTGCGCAGCGACCTGGCCCACCTGCTGGCTGAACGCTCCGGCGGACCCGCAGTGGCGCCGCGACTTGTGCGTGCCAACTGAAGAGATGGACGAATGCCCGCTCACAAACTGATTACTCTTGCCGAGGCAGTTCGCCGCTACACCTGGGACGGCATGCAATACGCCAGCGGTGCGGCCCTGCCGGTCGGTTCTGATGCCATCGTCTTTGGGCGTGAACTGTTGCGTCAGCAGCGCCGAGATCTGCACGCCATCTTTCACGCCAACACCCAGCAACTCAACCTGCTGGCCGCGGCAGGCGCGGTGACCCAGGCGGAATGTGGTTTCAGCGGGCTGGAGGGCTTCGGCTTTGCCAACGGCCTGCGGCGGGCCATCGAGCAGGGCAGATTGGTCCTTGAGGACTTCTCCAATCTGGCGATGGCGCTGCGTCTGCTGGGTGGGGCACTGAACTGGCCTTTCGTTCCGGCGACGGTCAATATCGGCTCGGACCTGCAATATCGGCGCGCTTTCGAGCCCGATGTCCACCCCAATCCAAACAAGATACCTTCGGTCACCGATCCCTTTTCGGGGAAGCAGGTCGGCGCTTTCTCGCCGCTGCGTCCCGACCTGGCGGCGATCCACGTGACGCTCGCCGATCCCGAGGGCAACGCGATCATGCTCGGCACGGAGTGGAGCCGCTTCGAACTGTCGCGGGCGGCGAAACGAGTCGTTCTGCTGGCCGATGCCATCGTGGACACCGACTGCATGCGCCAGTATCCGAATCTCGTGCGCATCCCCGGGATCGTCGTCGAGGCCGTCGTCTACTGGCCGTTTGCTGCCTGGCCGCAAGCTTCGCCCGGTATGCACGACGTAGACGAAGCCCACATGAAGGCGATGAACGTGGCTCTCGGCAGCGATGATGGTACGGCCGCCTATGTCCGCGACTACGTCGAAAGTTACGCCGATCTCGATGGCTATCTCGACCTGATCGGCCGCGAGACGATCAGCGAACTTTCGAACGGTGCGACCGCATTTCTCCTCGACCCCTACCGGCGCTGGCTGCTTCCCCATGCCGAAGCGCTGGCCCTCACCGCGGAGGCTAGCGCATGAGTACCGATTACAGCCGCCAGGAGATGATGGCCATCGCCACCGGCCGCGAGATTCGCGATGGTGAACTGGCCATCTTCGGCGTGGGTCTGTCGATGCTCGCCGGCTACTTCGCGCAGGCCCATCACGCCCCCGGGGTGCGCGCCATGACCGAAGGCGGCGTCTATGGCGCGAGACCCGTTGGCGGCCTGCCCTGGGGAATCGAATGCAATCGCCTGGCGGTCAATGCGGTGAGCTTCACCAGTGCCCTCGACGCCCTCGGCTGCCTGGTCGCCTCGGGTCGCTGCGACGTCGGTATCATCGGCGCCGCTCAGGTCGACCGCTTCGGCAATGTCAACACGACCGGCATCTGGGATGGGCCCATCGGCACGCGCTATCGTCCGCCAAAGACTCGCCTGACCGGCGCCGGCGGCGCCAATGACATCGCCTGTGGTGCCAAACGTTATCTGATCATGGTCAGCCACGAGGCGAAACGCTTCGTGGACCGCGTGAGCTACGTCACCTCACCAGGTTTCCTGGACGGCGGCGATACCCGGGAACAGGCAGGTTTCGTTGGCGGCGGTCCCTCGGCAATCATTACCACCCTCGGCGTCTTGCGGCCCGACCCTCAGACGCACGAATTCCAACTCGACGCTTACTTCGCGTTTTCCGGTGTCGACGAGATTCTTGCCAACACCGGCTGGGACCTGAAGGTAGCGGCCGACGCCCGCGTCGTTCCCGAGCCGTCGCCCGAAGAACTCGCTGCCCTGCGGCGTGTGGACGAAACGGGCATGCTACGCCGGTAGCGGGGAGCAACAGGGCCAAAGGACCCTTGACGGTCCTTCACGTCGTCGGCGCTATCCGACTTATCAAACGGCGAAATTGAGACTGGACAGGCGCGTGGCGTGCCAGGGCCGCGGGGCGCTGGCCAGATCGTAAGAGAGGTCGAAGAAGCCGTTCGTGCCGTCGTTCAACAGGGTCAGTACCTCGGCTTCCCGCCGGACCAGTGTTGGGTTGCGCCGGTCGCGCGGGCGCTCAGCGTCGACGATGACCTGGCCGCTGATCCGCCCCGGCCGCTCGGCCAGGGCGATCACGCGATCGCTCAGGTAGACCGCCTCGCTGACGTCGTGAGTGACCAGCAGCAGGGTCGTACCGTGATGCCCGGCGACCGACAGCAACAGATCCTGCAGTCGCCGGCGGGTGAAAGCGTCGACGGCGCTGAACGGTTCGTCGAGGAGGAGCAGCGCGGGTTGGGAGAACAGACCACGGGCAATGGCCACACGCTGCGCCATGCCGCCCGAGAGTTGCTTCGGATAGGCCGTAGCGAAATCACCAAGGCCGACTTCGGCCAGCAACTGGGTCACGTAGGGATCATGTCGGCCCTTGCGCCCGAGTTCGAAGGCGACGTTCTCGGCCACCGTCAACCAGGGCAGCAGGCGCGGCTCCTGAAAGATGAGGCCGACGTCACGGGAATGCAGGTGCGGTGGCTTGCCGTTGATGCGGACGTTCCCCCTGTAGCTCGTATCGAGACCGGCAATGATGCGCAGCAGCGTGCTCTTGCCGCAGCCACTGGGCCCAACCAGGCTCACGATCTCGCCGGGGTCAATGCCGAAGCGGACGTTCTTGATGACGCTAAGCGACTGAAAATCCTTGGCGGTAACCGCCAAGTCGAGCAGATCGTGTGACATGGGATGTTCCTCAGGACGGACCGCTGTCATGAACGTCGCGCCACCCGAGAAGCCTGTCCTCGAGCCAGCGCAGCAGGCTGTCGCTGGTCTTGCCGAGCAGAGCCAGGACAATGATGGCGACGATGACCAGGTCGGCGCGGCCGGTTTCGCGGCCGTCGGTCAACAGGTAACCGAGCCCGCGCGTAGCCGCAATCAGCTCGGCAGCAACCAGGAACATCCAGGACAGCGACAGGCCGGTGCGCAGACCGGTGAAGAGATTGGGCAGGGCGGCTGGCAGGAAGATGCGGGCGATCAGCCGGTAACCGGTCAGGCCGTAGATGCCGCCGACCTCGACCAGCTTGCGGTCAACGTTCTGGATGCCGGCGACGAAATTGAGATAGACCGGGAAGAAGGCACCGATGGCGATCAGGGTGATTTTCGGCGCCTCGTCGATTCCCAACCAGAGGAGTAAAAGCGGTACCCAGGCCAGCGATGGAATGGCGCGCAGCGCCTGGAAGGTCGGGTCGAGCAACGCCTCCGTCCGCCGCGACAGTCCGACTGCGGCACCGACCGCGACGGCAAGCCCGGCACCGATGCAGAAGCCGATGAGGACGCGCAGACTACTGACGCCGATATGGCCGATTAGCGTCCCGTTGCCGGCGAGATCTGCCAATGTCGTGACCAGTTCGCTTGGCGGCGGCAGGAGGTGCGCGCTGACCCAACCGGCGCGCACGACCGCTTCCCAGATAATGACGAGAATGCCGGGAACCAGGAGGCCGTGAGTGCGGCGGATCAGTCCCCTGACATCGTAGCGGCTGGTGGCGGCAATCGCCGCCGAAGCCGGAATGCTGGCTTCAGTCATTGCCCGGTCTCCTCAGCGCACAATGGCCTTGGCCCAGGTGGGATCGACGAGATCGTCAATCACCTTGTTGACGTCGGTTCCCTTTTTGACCAGTTCTTCCTCGATCAGGATTGGTGCAGCAGCCTTTAGTGCCCTGATGTGCTCGGCACCGGGCACCGGGTTGCTGAACTCGTTACGCGTCAATTGGAGCTTGGCGACCGGCAATGACAGCTTTGCTTCCTCTGCGACGATTTTGGCCGTCTCCTCGGGGTTGGCCAGTATCCACTTGCGAGCCTTCTCGTAAGTGGCGATGACGCGCTTGACGTGTTCCGGATACTGTCTGCTGAACGACTCGGTGGTGTTGAGGAAGCCGTAGGTGTTGAAGGATACGTTGCGGTAGATCAACCTCGAGCCGGCGTCAATCTCGCTGGCCGCCATCAGTGGGTCGAGGCCGGCCCAGGCATCGACCTTGCCCTGTTCGAGGGCCGTCCGACCGTCGGCATGTTGGAGGCTGGCATGTTCGATGTCGGTCTTCTTCAGCCCCTCCTGGTGCAGGCTGCGCAGCAGGAACAGGTAGGGATCGGTACCCTTGGTAGCGGCGACCTTCCTGCCCTTGAGATCCTTGACCGATTTGATCGGCGAATCCTTGGGCACGACCAGCGCCGTCCATTCCGGCCGTGAGTAGATGTACACGCCCTTGATCGGGTTACCGTTCGCTCTGCTCAGCACGGCGGCCAGGCCGGCCGTGGAACCAAAATCTATGCTGCCGCTGTTCAGGAATTCGAGCGCCCGGTTGCTGCCTTGGCTGAGTACCCACTTGACGGGAATGTTGTCGGCCTTGAACTCCTGCTCGAGCCAGCCAAAGCGCTTGAGGACCAGACTCGGTGGCGAATAGTAGGCGTAGTCAACACGAATTTCCCTCGGCTGCTCTGCGGCACCGGCAGTGGCGACCGCAGCAAGAAGAGACAAAGCGGAGACGGCGATGCGTGTAAGGAGTCGGGACATCGATATTCCTTGAAGAGGCTTCAGGTAAAGGGCTTGCTCGTCGGACTTTGGGAGGAGCAGCGCCGAGAATCCATTCGTAACAACAAAAGGTAATCCGGCTCAGGTGATCCGGACAACAACGAAAACCTGTGAAGGATATGCATCACCAGCGAATAAGCTTCTGCGCCTGGAGCACTCAAACCTTGATAGCCAGCACCTCCTGGCGGAGTTCATGGAAGAATCCGAGACCCTCCGGCCATTGGCCGTAACCCGAGTCAACGTTGATGTGGCCCGCGTCACCGATATTCCGGTAACCGCTACCCCAGACGTCTGACCAGTATCTGGCAACGCTGCTCCTTACCCACGGATCGTTATTGCTGGCCACGACCAGACTGGGAAAGCCGAGTCGCTCTTCGGGGAGCACAGCCGTGTCCTCAAACCGATCAGGGTCGGCAGGTGCCACGAGCAGGGCAGCTCGGACGCGGCTCGCACAGGTAAAGCCTGCGCTGACGGCAGCGAGGCAACCAAAGCTGTGAGCAACGATCCACACCGGATCGCTCTCGGCGTGGATGGCCTCCCGCACGCGTGCCGCCCATTCGGAAAGACTGGGGCGGTTCCAGTCGGCTTGATCAACCCGCTGGGTATCGGTGAGCGTGTTCTCGAACCAGGTCTGCCAATGAGTTGGCCCACTGTTGCGCAGGCCTGGGACGATCAGGATGGTCTCCATGGGCTTTTCGATCAGGACAGGCTGTCCTTCCATATGCTTGTCGCCCAGGCCCGCGTGTATAGGCCTTCCTCGACCGATGCCTCCTTCGAAACGCCGCCAGAACCCTCCACCACCAGTGGTACCTTCTTTTCCGGGTTGTAACGGTGCACCGAATCCACGTGGATGGCCCGCTTGTCGTCCACCAACGAGTAGCAGGTGTTGGCCATGAGGGTGGGCTGGGGCTCGCGGCCGGAGAGAATTTCGACGATCGCGGCGGCGGCGGCCTTGCCGTGCTGGTTGGCCATATGCCCCGACTTGGGCATCAAGGGCGCGGCCTGGAGTGCGTCCCCGAGAATGTGGATGTTCTTGACGGCGGTCGATTCGAGGCTGATCCAGTCGACGTCGGCCCAGCGGTCGTTGACATTGACCACGCCGGCGACCCGGGCGATATCGGCAGCGCGCTGCGGCGGCAGCAGGTTGAGGACCTCGCCTCGTTCCTTGTCGCCCAGCTCGCTGGTGACGATGTTCGTTACGGCATCGACGGCGACCACGTTCCAGCCAGGCCGGTACTCGAGAATGCCTTTGTAGTCGCTTTCCCAAACGCCGAGGAAGAGCTTCTCTTTGGAGATCACCTTGTCGTTGGCGTCGAGAACGATCACCTTGGAGCGTGGCTTGTGCGTCTTGAAGTACCAGGCGATCTGGCTGGCGCGCTCGTAGGGGCCTGGCGGGCAGCGATAGGGCGCTTTCGGAACGGAGAGTACGTAAGTGCCCCCGTCGGGCAGGTCTTCGAGCTGCTTGCGTAGAGCCAGCGTCTGCGGACCCGCTTTCCAGGCGTGCAGGATCGTTTCCTGGGCCTTGGCGTCGTAGCCCTCAATGCCACTGTAGATGAAGTCAAAGCCGGGCGAGAGGACAAGACGGTCGTATTCGAAGTCCCTCGCACTATCAGTCCTGACGCGGCGCCTGTCGGCGTCGATGCCGGTGACCGAGGCGTGCACCAGCTTGATCCCCCAGTTCTTCCGGAGGCCATCGTAACTGTGTACCAGGGAATCGTAGGCGCGGTTGCCGCCCAGGACTTCGTTGGACGCGGGGCAAGAAATGAATTGCTTGTTGCGCTCGATCAGCGTCACCTCGATGGCACCATTGCTCCATTTGCGCAGGTACTTCGCGGCGGTGGCACCGCCGAAGCCGGCGCCAATGACGACGACGCGCCCGAGCTTCTTGCCTGGCTTGCCGGCATTCCCGGCAGCGAAGCTGCTGCCGGGAATGCCGGCAGCGCCAGCAAGCGCCGCGGAGGCGCCCAATGCATGCAGCAGGCGACGACGATCAGGGTTGAAGCGGGACATGTTAGGGCTCCTCATTTCTGCTTGGCAAAGTATTCAGCAAGTACGGCGATTTCCTCGTCGGTATAGCCCTTGGCGAGTTGGTGCATGATCGTGGCCGGGCGGGCACCGGTCTTGAAGGCTTGCATGCTTTGCTCCAGATAGGCTCTGTCACGCCCGGCCAAGGGTGGAATGGCGCTGGCGGCCTTCCCGTCGGTGCCATGGCAGTTGGCGCAGTTGGCCGCGAAATATGGCGTGAGAGCGGGTGCCGGGGCAGCGGCCAAGTTGGGCTCAGCCAGCGCGGCCAGCGCGGTTAGAGTGCCGACGAGGGCAAGAGAAAGTTTCTGCATAGCGACTCCTTGATTGAAGAACGACAAACGATGTTTGCGGTGACGAGAATCATTGGGCGCTCGTATCTTTGGCTTGTATGTTGCCGAGGTTGTCGCGCCAGACGATGGTCACCGTATCGCCGCGCTGGACCCCGTCGATCCGCCAACCGAACAGCGGGTTGGCGGAAATGCCGGAACCGGTGAGCAGAGTGGTCACCGGTTCGTCGTTGATGCGTAGCGTGATTTCGGTGATGTAGTGGGCGGCAGCGATCTCGCCGGCGGCATTTCTCCTGAAGCCGTTTTCCATTGGGTGTGTGAGCAACGCCTTGATCAGGGCTCCCTGCTCGTCGACGGTTGCCCGCAGGCGGATGGCGTAGTTGATCATCGAACCCTCGGTTAACCAGGCAGGCAGCCGCCGACGATTACCCTTACCGAGCGCGCAGCGGTGAAAAGGCGGCCGTCGGCCTGGGCAATGACCCGGATACGGGAGCTTTCGGCGAGTTTCACTTTGGCTTCGAGCCACGGTTGGCTGCGCTCACTGAGGCGGATGTCGGCCAGCAGCGGAAACAGGTTGCGTTCGCCGATCAGTAGAATTCGCTGAACCCGAGGCAGACGAACGCTCACTTCGACCGGTACCTGAGCCCCGTTTTCGGCGACATCGGGGACCTGGATGACGATCTCCGCGCTGTCCACTGGCGCCGACAATCCGAGAGCGGCATACACCGACTCCGGGCTGCGGGCGTTGAAAGCATTGACGTTGCGCTCGCTGGCCCAGGCCCCGCCGGGATTGCCCAAAAAGCGCGCGAGCAGCGCGGCGCCGGCAAGCGCCAGGAACTCGCGTCTATTGCTCATCACATCTCCCTCACAGGGCACCGTTGGCGCCGGCCTGGATGATTTCTTCCAGGCCCTTGCGCAACCTGGAAGCGGCCTGGTAGAGGCTGTCCGGCAGCTTGTTGCGATTCGGCGCGGCATCGGTCCAACTCACGTCCCAATCGAGCATGGTCAGCCAGATCTTCTGCTGAGCGTCTTCGACTACAGCAATACGGCAGGGTAGAAGAATCGCGAACTCGAGGCTGTAATCGAGGAGTTCCCGGGCGAGCAGCGCGTCACAGAAATGGTAGATCTCGACCCTTGGCGTTGGCTTGCCGGTGATCGCCTCGATTTCCTTGTGGACCAGATGGGCGCCAATGAACTTCAAGTTGATCTTGTTTGCTCGCAGCTTCATTGAGGTGATGACCTCATCCCAGGAGAGGCCCGGCTGGGCTTCGACCTTGTAGGTCATCAGGTTGATCAGCTCACGGAGCGAACGCGCTGACCGTGCCAGCGAATTCTCAAGAACCTTTCGTCGTGCCTCTGGTGTAATCGGGTCCATCATCGTGTTGGGCGTGAACCGCTGACCAGTCGACGTTGCCGAGGGTGGCTTTTCGGGGAGGCGGGAGGCGGCATCGGCGGCGTCTCTGGCTTGCGCCAAACCACCGCCGAAAGCCAGGGTCAGGCTCACTGCGAAGAGAGCGCTCAACTGATTCGCCATGTCACCTTGTCGCTCATGCTCTTCTCCCACATTTGCAAAGCCTGCCGAAATGGGCCTGGAAGACGCTCATGATGCCGACAGCCGAGAGCGTCGAAAACGATTTATTTCCCATAAGCAAATAGCGATTTCGCGGACTTGCGTCGGACCCTGGGGAGGAGCGCTCACTGTGGTCAGAGATCGCCTCTTGGCAAATATGGTCCTGATTAGCAACAATCGTCAGCCGAGCGCATCTGGTGAGCCCAGCAGGGCTTAGCCTGGACTCCGTCACCACACGGAGAGCAGCGCCATGGCCATGAATCGAATCCAGTTTCAACCCGGTTTGTC